>Ga0307515_10017507_pt1 | contig 13043 bp, 7 predicted proteins | sample 17_EM_MG_FD_194513 | JGI IMG/M metagenome (GOLD analysis project Ga0307515, IMG submission 194513) | Populus trichocarpa ectomycorrhiza microbial communities from riparian zone in the Pacific Northwest, United States - 17_EM | ecosystem: Host-associated > Plants > Roots > Unclassified | place...
GCAACCAAGTGTTCCCCGACAGCAGCCAGTAAAAACGTGAATTTACGCAATGACGAAGATTCAAGAGCCCCGGAGCCTCAAAACCATTGCTTTTGAACGCTGCAACGAAACACCGTGTCTGAGCTCCAATCCAAGCAGAGAGATAAAATAAGATGAGCCAAGAAGGCACCTTCTCGTCGCGTCCTGCTCTCGATTTAGTCTATTACATCAACGTTGAGGAGAGCGAGAAGGACAACAGCCTTCTTTTCACCATTGCTGCTGCGCACGCGCGACACCGGAATTGCGACATGTTCCAGGTCCTGTTAAGGCTGTTGACGACGGCGTCGATATTTTAAGAGTGAAACGCGCAGTGAAAAAGTTATCTAGGTTTTTTTTCGGGCTGTGGCTAGTGTCCAACTTGGGTGGAGTAACAATAAATTTCCAATTCTTGCTTGTACAGGAAGCACGTGATATACAAGGACATACTAATGTACGTTTTGCATGCTGCGCACTGCGACGAGCATTCCGAAACCCCGAGCCTGGAATGACGTCATCGTTTCTTGGTGCAGGGTCTCCAATCCGATTCTCATCTTAGACTTCTGTCCTTCCTGTTCCCATTTCCTTCCTGTTGGCTCGGTGCTTACATGTCGCTACTGAGTCCTCTTAACCCTCCCTTCCTACCAAGACCGTGTCCGGCGGCCGGTAGCGAGCCACCACCCTTTCTTCGATCGTTTCATCGCCCGCCTTCGGCATTAATTACATGGGAGCGGAAGTTTATCACTTGCACGCCTTTATGCCAAAAATTGCCAAAAATTGATCCGTATTTCCGAGTGGGCGCTGCGATATAAAATGTTCCTCGATTATAAGCATTCAAGAGAATCTTCCCATGAGTTCTCCATGACAGATCGGGCTGTGGTGATCTCGGCGAGAATGCCAAGAAAACTACGTTGGCTGCAAAATACCGACCAAAGGCAACGAAGTCATCTTTCTCCTCAACTGTCTCCTTCGTACTAGCTCCAGAGCAGCCTCCTGCAGCAATGAGGAGTCGAGGTTGTCAGAATATCGTGGATCAATCAACGCTTTCCAACTGAAGTTGGGCAGCAGAGTTGGGGTAATACCGCGGACACGAGGCCCGATAACGTAGATATACGCCAGGTCCGGGTGGTTGTTATCGAGGTTTGGATTAGGTAACCGAAAGTCTCCTTGGGCGAGGATGATATATGCTGCGCACCCATACCTGGATGAAGATGAGACCTGAGCCTTGTATATACGGGAGAGATATAAGACTTACCTTGGTACTCCTTCTAAGGGCCGAATTGAATAGTGATCCTTTCCGGACCAATGGCCTCGTAACTGCGTCAATGATCTCAATGGCGAAACGGGGCGCGGTTTCAACTGAGCCTCCATATTCACTGGCCGTATTATCGGAGACACTCTGATCGACTTGTTCCATGAGGTAACAATGTAAACTTTTCGACGGGACTCACGTGCGGAACTCGGAAAAAGCATCAAATCGTTCTTCAGCACTCATCTTATTCAAGTAAAATTAGAATACAATGAGCTGGGGTCTACAGTGCTACCTTACTGGCGTTGGTACACTCCACTGAGCTTCCATGATTCTTCATTTGCGTTGCCTTGGATTGCCATGGTGCCTGCAACTTACCTGGTCACATTTTCCCCCTTCGCCTGACCCATTCTTGATCGAATCTCGTTGCTCCACCCCACCCGAACATTGGCCACCTGCCACCCTCTCGTCACACCGTCACAAACAATGGTACATAATATAAATAAATACTAACCAATCAAAAATTATTATGTATAAAAATGGTGGTAGTGCGTGTAATGTGCAAAATTTAATTGCAAATATATATCCTTACAATTACTGAGGTTGCGGTTGACTCAAGCAGAAACGTGACACGCAAACCCCGACTGCCCAATGTTAGTCTTGGAGCTTCCCTCAACCAGACGACCGCAGACGCGAAAGGGAAGACGCGTCGAGGGCCATACGTCAATAGGATTTTGTAAGTACTGTGGTAACCTGAGTCGGAAAAGCGTAGGAATGCGCGGGATTAGCTGTTAGTGCGCTTTCGCTGCCTTGAATCATTCTAGTGAAAATCTGGCGCTAACCGTAATGATACGCAGGAGCTAGCTTTGGTGAAGTGACAAGGAGAAGAGCAAGCAAGGCGGGTCTGGAGCGTCCGGAGCGTCTGGAGTGTCCATTGCAGACCGCTGGACGAGAACGAGGGTGTTGAGTTGGACACGTACTTGGCGTAAGACATAGGACGTAGGACACTTACGTGTCTAATCCAGGTATATGACACGCGAAGACTCCCACCAGCCCTTGTCTGGTCCCCTCGCAAGTGGCCTTAGCAGCTCTAGCAGCTCCCGCCATCACCGTCGCCACTTTCCGCCATTTTATATGTATTAGTATAATTATGAAATATAAAGATTATTTTATTCACTACGTATGCCAACGCGCCTTTTCAAATGGCTGGCCGCAGCCTCAAACGCAGCCTCCCACCGTTGGTCATATTCCAACATTTATACGCAATAAATAAATTTATTATTATAAATTATAAAAGCCATTATTTTACCCCTGTTCCACAATGCGCCATTTCAAACAGCTCAAACCCAACGGCCATCACGCCATCAGCCATTTTTATAAATAATAATTTGTATTTAGTACCATTGTTTGTGACAGTGTGATGAGAGGGTGGCAGGTGGCCAATGTTCGGGTGGGGTGGAGCAATGAGATTCCAATGCCAGGTGCGAGCAACAGGATAGAATATGAAGCGTCGCGTCCTTTCTTTTTCAATTATACCCATAGTTCGAGTATTGATAACGGGTCCGAGGGCTAACGATTTTGTAAGAGCAAGGCCACCAGGCAGTTGTGAAGGTGCAAATGACAGGTTGCTTGAGATATCTGAAGAAACTCACAGCACGGTTTGATAAGCTAGATACAGCATAAGGGAGAAAGCTAGAACTGTGAGAGTTCCTCCCCTCAGCCTATAAACGGAGGAGTTTATACTTTCATATGCGCGCAGTGTGGGAAATCGGCGATGACCAAATATAGTACAGAAACATACATGCATGGAGACAAGAGGTGAGTCAAATCTCACCAACAAGCACTTTGGTTACTGCTTCTTGGTAAAGATTAAGTTAGGATTTTATGCATTGTGCCTGGGCGACTCGATATCTCAGCTTGACTCAGAGCCAATACGGTGGTCCATTATAAGGGGCTCGGCGAGGAGGTGTTAGTTTTCGTGTTTTTGGGAAAATGATGAGTTGTCGTAATGCCTTTGCCGAAGGGATGGTGGGGATGGGCGGAAATAGATGTTTGCAGTCTATGGTGCGTAGGAAATAACGGTGAGCGGCAGTCATTGTCAGAAAATTAGTGTTCTCATCATATTTGTTACACCTTAGTTCCTCCTATGGCGACTGAACTTAGACCCCTCCGTATGTTTGGCAATTTCCCGCTGTTGGTTTCATGTGTGGCTCGCTTATTGCTACTATATAAGCAATCCCGTCGTAGAAGTAGATCACAGAGTCTTTATTTCTAGTGAGTCGTGAATGCCAATGAGGAGGACCGCATATATTTGCATGGGAAGTATCTCGGAGGGGTGGTAGGGTTAAGGGGACAATAGAAGAAGGTAGGTGAGGTATAGGTCATGGTGTTTGCAGGCTGCTGAATGTAGTAGAGCGGAGACGACGGCGTACGAGAGAGGAACAGCGAAGACGGACCGACGGTTCGGGTTTGGGGTTTGGATCAAACAATCAATAATGAGACAGGGGATTACATACCCCACCCATGCGCCCTTATCCTATCGTCCAATCTTCCATCCAAACGAACTCTCGCGCTTTCAAACCCAGCTACTCAGCGTTATCGTCCAACCCGCTGCCCTCAACGCTAGACCGTTGCGTGCAACTCAATTAGACTACATAAACAGAATGTGTATTCACCATTGTCAATGCAGAACGGAAGAGGAGCGACTGGCCCTTTCGTGGTGCCGTTTGTGGAAGTCGAAGAGTCGCAGGTTGGCACCGGGCCTTCAAATGCAGTCGTCAATACTGAGCCCAATGATGACATCAGGCGCGTCGCAGATTTCGTTCTTGGCCCTGCACCGGAATACTGGAGCCTGTCTCCAGTCCACTGGGATCTCGACCACCGCAAGGTGGACTGCCATCCGTTAGGTAGAAATGGGGTGTTGGGGATGACCCCGGACGAAACGCCGTCCTTGAGAGCATCGAACCATTGCCGAGGGATGTCCGCCGTAAGGATTTGTCGTGGATCATTTGACCGCCCATTCTGTAACGCGCAGAATTTTTTAATGAGCACTGATATCGTGGGGATGAGAAAAGGTTGCGAAACAGAGCGCACCAGGCGAACCAACGGCAGGAGCTGTACCTATGTCGGACCCCTCGCAACGGAGGCAGAAATGGACACTATGTTCACATCGTTGATGCTATTCAGTGGGGAACATGCACGATTGAACGAGGGTTTGGGAGAGGAAGGCATAAGACGAGAGGAATAGATGCAATTTAGATGTGAAATAGAGTCGATTAACCCATCACCTTGACTAGTTTATTGTCGGTGGCCATGCCGATAACCAAGGTATCAGAAAAGGTGCATGGAATAGCCCATATGGGAAAGCCCTGGCAACGGGGGATACAAGCAGAAAGTGGGAGGCGGAGGGTACCCGACGTTGAGGGTATGAAGAGGTTGTGGATGGTTTATATCATCTGTGATATATGACGGGACGTATCCCACATGTCGGTGGCGTGGCAGTGAGACCAAAGGATCAGGCCGTACTTTCGCATAAACCTTGCACAGTATATGTGGACCAGGTGCCCGGCCAGGTTTATTGTAGGCCCAAATATTCTTGTCCGTTCCGCCCGACGAGGATTTCGTCATAAGAGTCGGACCCAGTTCCCCCAGCTAATACGGCGCTGTGTGAAAACGATGAGTTGTAAATAAAATTGAGTTAAGCGCATCACGCGAATTATGAGAAACAAGCCTGCGCATACGTCGTATTATCCAGCATCCTGATGATTTGAAATTAACCATTAGATAGCTCGCCAAAGCATTGGGATGTGGAATATTTCTCCGGGAAATCCTAGCAAGGCCTAGCCGACAGGGAGAGTGTAGTTGAATGCGTTCTCCAAGCGGGTAGGTATTAGCGTGCCAGCTCTTGATGAAACTGGAGACTGTGATCGGTAACAATGGGCGATACAAAGCGAAGGGGACGCTAGATGGATATCTTTCAAGAGTTCGGATGCCGCCTTCGAAAATGTGGTGCCAGATTTCAGTGATGATGCCGTTGCCGGTCGTTACGATGTCAAGTTGTCTGTGGAGCTCATCATGGGCTTCTCATCGTGGGTTTGGAATGGATGAACAATCGATGTGGATGGCGGAGTGAAGGGGTTCACAACTCCACCCAAGCAAAACCGCGCCATCTGGTGCTCAGAGGAGCGGTGCTTTCTCTCACCCAATATTCCATTTGATTTCCGGCGATAGCAGGTGGAGAGCAACACGGTTTCCTTTATGCTAAGGCACAAGCACATCTGGCAGGCGTCAAGCAGGTCACACACCACCACACACCACACGTTGCAATCTCAAGTAGTTAAATGAACATGACGACTCAAGATCCCAAAAAAGAGAACCTGTGAGCACCCTTGACGGCTAGCTAGCACCGCGTGCACTCTCGCTGACGAAGAACCCAAGCCTGTATCTAGACCGTGCGGCGCTTCACCTCAATTTACATCCACACCGCTCATTTTGGCTAACACACAGAAATATCACTGCAAGATGTTCCAAATCGGGAGTATACGCTGAGATTGTTTGTAGAAAATTTGGATAAAGAAAGAAAACCATACCTGGACACCAGCACAACGCCAGTATGTTCTTTATTTTCCCAATACGTACACTCACCAGTGGATGTGCGTGTATAGAAATGTCTCTCCAACCACTCAGATCCGCACTGAGGTCCGAATGAAGACCGGTCATTCAGTTTGGGCAAAGTACCGAGAGGCGAAAGAAGTCATCGACCTTGATGGAGTCTTCAGTAACTACTGGAGCTCTAGCAACCGCGAATTCACCGTACTAAGTCAGTCCTTATCATCAACTAACCTGCGCATTTCCCCTGATAGAGACGGATAGAGGCTATTGTCGTTGGGAAGCATAGTGGATCTCTAGAATTGCGATTCTCTGCAAATGATACCGTTCGTACCTCTGCCATTGTCCATCCCCGCCAGCTAATTTATGTCCGCGTAGACGGAGGCTTTACGCTCGTCGCTCCGTGAACTCGAAGGCCTGCTTGAGGAATACCGTCCACTGATGAGTGGGATGATAGAGAAGTCCGTGAATAGGGCGATTAAATACGGCGCTGTCTTCGCAGAGGTCAGTTCTCCCACATCCGCATAGACTGAGCAAGGAATTAATACCTGTTAGTTGAATCCAATCGCAAAGGCTGTCTTTGGTGTTGCAAGCGTCACGTTTGAGGTTCGTGCTCACTACCAGTATACCAGGTGTCGAAGTAATGCTTGATGGTTTAGCTCTTGAAGGAACAAAATAAGTATGACCAAATGCCCTCTGGTCTTCGCGATCGTGTGCAGCGGGTTTTGCCTTTGGCGAAGAAGGCCTCAGATGAAATCGTCTCCGAAGAGACAGAAATCCTGAAGGAACTCATCCCGCGAATGTTTGAAGTAATGTACAGGGCTGCGAAATTATCATGCGATTATGTCACACATGGTATGTGGTCATCCCCCGCGGTTTGACAAATTACTGATGATCGTAGCGAGAAGGATCGGTGGTCCCGCGTACCCGGAGATGATTGAAGAAATGGAAAGGGAGTTAAACAAGGTCATAGAAGACTTCGACCGTGCTATGAATTTTGAGACCCTCCGTCTAGCTAATGAGATCAGTAAGCTCTCAATTTCTCAATCTGTCGATAGTTGATCCTCATGGGTCTGGTGTAGAGCGGGTGGAGCGAGAGCGGGTGGAGCGAGAGCCAGTGGAGCAAGAGCGAATAGAGAAGGAACGAGCAGAGCGAGAACGAGCAGAGAAAGAGCGAGCAGAGAAAGAATTATTGCTTAGGCGTCTTAAGCCTATCGAGACCGGCTATCACCGCAACCTCCGCTGCATGGACGGCACGCGCCAGTCTCTCCTCAATCAAATCCTGGACTGGGTAGCCAATAAATCGGCGCAAGACAATGCTCTCCAGAGGAATGCGTACTGGTTCTACGGCACACCCGGAATTGGAAAAACGTCCTTAGCCCATTCGATCTGTGCAAGCCTTCACGAGCGAGGCCATCTTGCTGGTGCCTTTTTCTGCCGGAGGGACGATCCGAACTTGAGCGAGCTCGGAAAAATCCTTCCGACTTTCATCCACAAACTCTCCACAGTCTTCCCTCCCATTCGAACCATTGTAGCAAAACGCCTTCACGACGACCCAAACCTTACTCCAGAGTCGATGAAAGGCTCTCTCATCCTTGATTTCATCCGCTCCCTCCCTCGCCACCCGGAACACCCTCTCGTCTTTGTCATTGACGCGCTTGACGAATGTGGTGACCCTCAGACTCGCCCAGGTCTCCTGAAGGTCCTGACCAATGCAGCCGCGCAAGCCCCGTGGCTCAAGATCATTGTCACCAGCCGAACCGAAGTCGATATTCAACATTTCTTTGATACTCTTGCCGAGTCGACGTATTTTCCATTTGACCTGGCCACAGATCGAGATGCCAGTGCTGATCTGCGAACCTTTGCCCGAATCCAGTTCGATTTCGTTGCCTCGGTTTGGCATCTCAACACCCCATGGCCCAAGGAATCAGATTTCAACAGAGTTATTTCTCGGGCGAACGGACTTTTCATATTTATTAAGACTCTTGCCCTTTCCCTTGAACATTGTAAGGACCCGGAGGAGTCTTTGGATGCAGTTCTGCAAAGCTCGGCCGCGACTGGCTTGGAGCCTCTATACGAGCTTTACTCCAGTATCCTCAAAGCACAAGTTGTGCCCAATAATGCCGAGTTTCAGCGGATGATGGAAGTTCTTCTTGCAACATCTCCCTACCGCGCATTGTGCGATGAGACGATTGCAGACCTGGCAGGAGTGAAACCCAATCTCGTTAAGAGGTGGGTGGACGCTCTCAGCTCGTTGCTCTATCGAGATGAGGCGGCCAATGGAGGGATTCGTGTCCGCCATTTGTCAGTTTATGATTTCTTTATCAACAATCACTGCGACTACCAGGTGAACGTCCGAGACGCGGACATACGACTGGGAGTCGCTTGTCTCAAGACAATGGTTGTGCAACTCCGTTTCAACATCTGCAAACTCGAGGATTCACAGCTGGCTAATACAGACATTGGAGATCTCCCATCCCGAGTGAAGCAGAATGTTTCGGACCCCCTGCAGTATTGTTGTCTTCATTGGTTGGACCATCTTTGCCTTCCTCCAGGCAACCGCGATCAGCGTATGTTGGTGTTGGGAAGCTTGAAGAACTTTTTTGAAGGATTGTACTCGTTATTTTGGGTTGAAGTACTGAGCGTCATGGGGATGGTCTCAATTGGTGTCCCAAGCCTTCGAAGACTATTGTCATGGGTCAGAGTGAGTACATCCCAGCTGGTGGCTACCTCGCATTCTAATATGATTTGAATTGGCTGTAGGGTGTGGATTCAACGCTTATCGAGAGAATTCGGGATATATGTCATTTCCTAATCACCTTTTACACCCCCATCTCCTTCAGTACTCCACACATCTATATTTCGGCGGGACCATTCCTGCCCTCACAGTCACCTTTATCGAGGATGTTCAGCAGAGAATTTACCAAAACCATCAGGATACGAGTGGGGAAGTTGCTGTCTTGGCCGGCACCGCCATTAGAGTGGACGGGACACACCTCACATGTCATGAGCATCAGTTATTCCCCAAATGGGACCCGCATCGTTACCGGATCCGGCGACAAAACGATTCGAATCTGGGATCCCGAGTCTGGTGCTGTAGTTGGCGAGCCCCTAACGGGGCATAATAAGGATGTGAGCTCCGTTGCATACTCTCCCGATGGACGGTATATCATCTCCGGATCCTTCGACCGCACCATTCGAATTTGGGATGCCGAGACAGGTGCAACAGTCCGAGGTCCTCTTGAAGGTCACACTGACTTGGTGAGGTCCGTTGCTTACTCTCCCGATGGCCTGTACATCATCTCCGGATCCGACGACTGCACCATTCGAATCTGGGATGCCAAGACTGGTGCTAAAGTCGGACCTCCTATCGACGGGCACCCTAACCGGGTGCGGTCCGTTGCTTACTCTCCTAATGGCCTGTACGTCATCTCCGGATCCGACGACCGCACCATTCGAATATGGGATGCCGAGACTGGCGTTGCAATCGGAAAGCCTCTCGAGGGGCACACTGGTTGGGTGCAGTCCATTGCTTACTCTACCGACGGGCGGCATATCATCTCTGGATCCTCCGACCGCACCATTCGAATATGGGATGCTGAGACTGGAGCCTCAGTCGGAAATCCTCTCAAGGGGCACACCAGCTCGGTGTTGTCCCTTGCTTACTCTCCCAATGGCCGGCACATCATCTCCGGATCCAACGACCACACCATTCGAATATGGGATGCTGAGACTGGAACCTTAGTCGGAAATCCTCTCAAGGGGCACACCAGCTCTGTGTTGTCCGTTGCTTACTCTCCCGATGGGCGGCACATCATCTCTGGGTCCTCCAACTGCACCATTCGAATCTGGGATGCCGAGACTGGTGCTGCAGTAGGAGGTCCTCTCGACGGGCACACTAACCGGGTGCTGTCCGTTGCTTACTCTCCCAATGGCCAGCACATCATCTCCGGATCTGACGACCGCACCATTCGAATCTGGGTTGCCGAGACCGGTGCTACAATCGGAGGTCCTCTTGAGGGTCACACTAACTCGGTCTCGTCCGTTGCTTGCTCTCCCGATGGGCGGCATATCACCTCCGGTTCCCTCGACCGCACCGTTCGAATCTGGAATACTGAGACTGGTGCTACGGTCGGATCTCCTCTCAATGGGCACGCCGATCGGGTGCGGTCCGTTGCTTACTCTCCCAATGGCCTTTACATCATCTCCGGATCCTCCGACCGCACCGTTCGAATTTGGGATGCCGGTACTGGTGCTACAGTCCGAGGTCCTCTCAAGGGGCATACTCGACCGGTATCATCTGTTGCCTACTGTCCCAATGGCCAGCATATCATCTCTGGATCCGAGGACTGCACCATTCGAATCTGGGGTGCCGAGACTGGAGCTTCGGTCGGAAATCCTCTCAAGGGGCACACCGGCTCAGTGCTGTCCGTTGCATGCTCCCCGGGTGGCCGGTACATCATCTCCGGATCCTCCGACCGCACCATTCGAATCTGGGATATCGAGACTGGTACTACAGTAGGAGCTCCTCTCAAGGGGCACACTGACTGGGTGCGGTCCGTTGCTTGCTCTCTCGATGGCCGATACATCATCTCCGGATCCGACGACCGCACCATTCGAATATGGGATGCCGAGACTGGCGTTGCAATCGGAAAGCCTCTCGAGGGGCACACTGGTTGGGTGCAGTCCATTGCTTACTCTACCGATAGGCGTCGTATCATCTCCGGATCCGACGACCGCACCATTCGAATCTGGGATACCGAGATTGGTGCTACACTCCGAGGTCCTCTCAAGGGGCAGACTGACTCAGTGTTGTCCGTTGCTTACTCTCCCGGTGGTCGGCATATCACCTCCAGATCCGGTACCACCACCAATAGAATCTGGGATGCTGAGGCTGGTACTGCAGCCAGCAAGCCTCTTGGGGGGAATACACACCCGTTCCAGTCTATTGCTTCCACTTCTGACAGGCAGTACATCGTCTCTGGGTCTTCTGACAACACAACCCGTATGTTGGACGCATTTACATCTCTTTCCATCCGACATCCCTCTTGTGATCCAATGCACTCCGGTTTTTTTGCAAAGCCCGACATCGACGGTTGGGTTAGGGACTCAGAGGGTGGCCTACTATACTGGGTACCACACGACTGTCGTAGGAGCGTGCATTCACCTGCCCTCCTGACAATACCTCTACTATCTCCGAATCGATCCGTTTCTCTTGACTTTGGCGACTTTGCCTTTGGAACCTCCTGGACTCAAATTTTCAAAAGTGCACCTTCCTAGCATTTTTCCTGCGCATGTAGTTTGGCAATAGTTGCTGCTTTAGTCATTGAAGTCCCACCCTGTGAAAGTATTCGAACCCGGAACCTCCCCAATTCATGAAGTGTGCTCTACCCACTGAGGACAGTAAGTGATGTTGGATTCTATATACCAACACGCCCATCATTACTCATTGAGGTATGCGACGTACCTGTGAGTTGCTGAACACGGAAAGTCCTTCCAGAGACGCTAAATATATAGGGCTCTGGAGCAGTTCAAACGTTTCAAATCAAAACCAGATATGGACGTGACCTCGGTGGTTAGTTGAACAAGATGGGCGAGATATGTGAGTAGGAGCAGATGAGGCATCATTCGCCGGTCTCGACGATGATCTGCACTCGCCCGCTGTTTGGGAGAACGTACCGTGGAAACCACGTGAGTACCTTGTTATGAGACATCAATTCGAAGGCTCGACCATAAAGTGGTCGTTGTATTGAGTTCTCTTCACGTAAGCAGCAAGCAGCATCTCATGGAATCCTTTATCTTGACCAGATCGTTCATCTACAGTCCCAGGTTGCCCAATTACATAATATAAAACATAGTGTGTCTGTACATTTTTAAATGACATAAGAACCTCACCATTACGCAAGCACTGGCCTTGGGGATGCACCTATACCAAATGTCCTTGGAGGCATTTATCAAGCCGAGGTATACTTGGGTGCTCATGCTGTTGATCCTCCAAGTTGATGAGTGTAGTCAACGCTCATTTGGCTGAATTCCATATCCCCGACCTTAATTATCTAGAAGATATAGATACCAAGTACTCCTCGTTTAGTCTGAGTGAATTTGAGTATGTGAATATCAAACTAGCTCGATCGCGTCACGTCACTGCAAGCACACTTCAACGGAGGCTGGTGTTGTCCGTTGCCTACTCCCACGATGACGGTGCCTGGGATTCAAGGAGTCTTGTCTTGCCTTTGAAATTCGCCTGTCTCCCGTTACATACACTCTGCCTTATCACCACAGTCCACTCGCTTTCGGACTCATTGGGGTTGCGGGCAGCAAATCTCGTAGAGCAGAAAGTGTAATTTGAAGCTGGGGGTCAATACCGAAGCTAGGTTTGAAATGCCGCTGCCCACTTCGAAGCCGGTATTAGATCCTTATGAAATAATCTGCTACGATGACATCCCAGCCACTTTCAGGACCAGGCGAAGGAACTAGGCACATCACATATTCCGGAGTGGTGACATCCTACCCATTGCGTGGGACTAACGAGGACGATCTGAAATTCAGTACAACTTCTGTTGTGGTGAATACCTGGAGACAATGGGACTGTATTTGCGCCACCCAGGGCATAAATAATAAAGCTAGATGCTAATGGTTTTAAATAGTAACAAACGATCTCAAGCTAGGAAAGTCCATCCGGTGAGCCCGTGAAGGACGGAAAGAATGCTCGAGTCTTGTATCAAATCTAAGGAACAGGCAGAGTCAGAACCTCCGAGTGCTTGATGGAAATCAGGTCGTTGCCTGGGTGTGAGTGGTGAGTGAGATGAAAATCGAACCAAAAAAATATACCACATACCTAGGCGGAGTTAAAGAGCAGGGGTGGAAGTTGGAAGAGGGGTGGAATCTGGAAGTGGGGTGGTCGCTGGAGGAGCTGTCCCATCGGCAGGGGGCGTTCCATCAGCAGGGGGCGTTCCATCGGCAGGGGGCGTCCCATCGGCAGGGGGAGGGTTGCTCAGGTCCCCATCTCCAGGCTTGGGAGTACCAGTAGGTGGCGGTGGCGGAGGGGCCGTACCAGAACCGGGTGGCGGAGGGTGGCTCCTGTGACCGCCCTCATGTTTGGGACCACCATTACCCTGTGGAGCGGTATCTGAACGGCGCTTCTTGCCTTGGTTACCGTTTCCCTGGTTTT
>Ga0307515_10017508_pt1 | contig 13043 bp, 15 predicted proteins | sample 17_EM_MG_FD_194513 | JGI IMG/M metagenome (GOLD analysis project Ga0307515, IMG submission 194513) | Populus trichocarpa ectomycorrhiza microbial communities from riparian zone in the Pacific Northwest, United States - 17_EM | ecosystem: Host-associated > Plants > Roots > Unclassified | place...
CAAGCAACAGACAACGCAAGTATGAACTCCACATCCACCAATCCACAAATCAAAGCCCGAACTCACCGCACCTAATTCTTCCAACTACTCGGGGGGGCAAGGTCAACGCAAGTCCAGCAGAGCGGAAAGAAATCCTACATTTTCAATGTCCGATCTCTACCCCCACTCGTGACCTTGTCAGCAACGAAATCGACGCAATAGACTTCGTCCATATGCCCCGGTAGATCGGTTTTGAGCTTGTATGTCTTCAGGTCCCAAATCTGTCGGCACATGAGTCCCTGGAGAACGGAAGAGAAAACGTTGGATAGAAACAAACCTTGAGCGTGCTGTCCTTACTCGCACTAACCAACAACCTCGAATCCGCGCTCCACGCCAACCTATACACAGCGGCAACGTGTCCCCTCAACGTCGCAACAAACTTTCCCGTCTTCCCATCCCACAATCGCACACTATTATCCCAACTCGCACTCGCAGCCCACCGTCCGTCGGGACTAAACGCGACATGCGCAACCTGCCTCTGGTGACCAGTCAACCTCGCCAACGGCTTCAGCTTCCCACCCTTCTCCACTGCGAACTCGGATGCCTCCGTTGATGTTGTGCGTGAAGGGAACAAGGACCAAAGGAAGAGTGTGTGATCATCCGATCCTGAAATCAGCAATTCCCCCGAGGTCGAAACGAGGGTATTATATCGTTTGAGGGCGAGGGATCGAGCTTTTTCATCTGAAGAAGGCGTTTTGGAGGTATGGTCGAAAGGTCCTGTTCGGAGTACGAAATCGGTGTTCAGGGTGAGCGTCGTGACCCAGTGAGCGTGATCCTTCAGCGTGTGCAAGAGTTTGCCCTGCAAGTGTTAAATGTTTGCGTTAGGCCGTGCAAAACCGAGTTGGATAAAGGGATAGCACGGACGTGGAGGTGAGATGAGGAAGGCACTTACACCGTTCGGATCCCATATGCGTATTGTTCGGTCACTAGAAGCGGTATACACAGCACCCTTGCCGCTAATACCACCGCCTCCCCACCGAACGACGTTTACGCTGGCGGAATGACCTCCGAGCGCATACTCCAGCCTCCTTGTCGCGCTTGACCAAACCCGGACGCTCCCGTCCTTGGAAGAAGATGCGAGTCGAGGAGTAGTAGGGTTCCTAAGGAAACCGAAGCAAGTGCGTCAGGGGCTCGTTCGGCCATTCTTTCCGGTCAAATTTCCGGCGGATCGAGGTGAAACGGTGTCACGATCAGTTATTCCGGCCGCACACGAACGTTGTTTCCGCCCGTATTGAAACACGCTGTAGGCTTATTGGGTTCGAAATTCAATCAAGAGATTGATGAGAATCGAACGGGCAAGAATAGGGTTTAGAAAGAATATGTTAGTGAGTGATGAGCAGTTGGAAGATGAGCAATCAGATCATTTCCACCGGCACCGAACACGGAAAATCGTAGATCGCGGTTGCCCAGAAACTGATATCACGCATGAGTGGCACAAAGGCGAGAGAGGTGGTGGCGGGGAGATCAACGATCAGGCGCCAAGACGCCAAAGCCCGGGACGAGAAATTTGATAACAATGTCAAAACTCAAGAGCACAACGGAACCAGGATGATCGAAAACGCGAAGAATCGAGGAATGAAATTGGAACGCACAAATGTATGGGTTCCCATGCCAAGGAAGTTATCCATTTCGAATGACCCTTCAGAGGTTCGCCAATTGGTTTACCCGTCTTGGGATCCCAAAGTCTTACCTGTATCACCAAGGATAGGCGACGGGCGGAGGGGGTGGGATAACCGGGAGAACCAGGGAAGAATGAAAACGGGTATACCGTGATGGCGCGGCCAAGAGAATAGGAGTCGAGATTAGACATCGTGTCCGCTAGATTGAAAATAACCGGGCGGGAGCAATGTCGATGACTCACATGTCCATCGTGACCTCCTGTGGCGAGTTTCCTCTCCATTGGCTCCCATTCGACACAGAGGACCCAGCCTTTGTGACCAGATAGTACGTGGGACGGAGTTTCCGTAAACAAGTCCCATAGCCTCGCGTTACAGTCCCCGGAACCGGTGGCGAGAATATTACCAGTCGGAGAGAATGATGCACACAAGATCGGTGAGGTATGACCTGTAGGAGGGGTTCAGTGGTTGGTAACCCATATGACGATGCGGGGCGATAAGCGAAAAAAAAGTCGCGATGATACGGGAGCGGTGGCAGAACCATAAAACCGGTAACGTACCTGTTAGAGTGGAGGAGCAGCGAGTTGCGGGCCGGACTTTGAATACTGCTTGGGGCGAGCAGTGAATTACGAAGATGTCTTCAGGAGAAAATGCTTGGGACGGATGATCCAAGACGTCTTGGTTGATGGAATTCGCTATCACGAGTCTAGATGGGGCGCCAGATGCTATCGCTTCCGTAGACGCATCGATATGGAAAAGGAATGGTACGGGGTCATCATCCTAGGAGAAGGAACAAAGGCAGAGACTACGTGGTGAGAGGTGTGTGGAGGTGGCATGGGAAAATGTTCACCTGTGGTCTGAGTTTGTTTACGAGAGATTCCAGGGCATCTTTGGTGACATTTGCGGGCAGATTGACGGCTGGTGCTAGGGGGGAGCCATCTTGATCGTTTACGAATTGCACGACGACGTTTGGGACAGACTCTTCTGCAACTTGTGGATTTTCTGGCTCAGGGATGCCGTGGTACACCTTCTGTCGTTTCGGCGGAGGTAACAACACGGACATCTCTGTTTTTTTTTTTCGAAAAAAAAACGGGTGGCAGGCGAGCGGGTGCCGCTCCGATTAAAAAAAAGTTGGGAGCGTGTGATATCTTGTGAACTGCCACAAAGGGAGAATTGGACGCCGGGGCGGCGGCTACTCAGCCACCACACGTAAGATGATTCCGATTTATCAACGGCCTCGAGCCCGCATTCAAGGCGGGGCCGTTAGACGTTAGACCCTGGTTGTGAGCAGCGCCCGGTCGACTGTCTCCCCGCTGGGGAAAGGCGTCGGCCAACCTCAACTGAAACGTCGGGACCGAGAAAACATCCGTATCGGCGCACGTCACAGTAGTGACACACCGTCACACCACCTCGATCGAGTTGACTATTTCACATTGGTGCAAGTAAGTATATATACTCTACCCTCCATGCGTCTCTCTCTACCTCTCATACCGCCTCCACATTACCACCAAAGGCTACAATGTCGTTCCACCAATACTCCCGGCTCTTTACTTCTGGTCTCTTGTCGGACCCCTCGCATCCCCCCGACGTGTCTGTCCCACCTCAGCGAGGCAAAGGTGCTCTCTTCCTCAAGCCAAAAGACCCAGGGTCTTCCAAGCCAGCTGACTCCCGTGCCTGCTCATTCCTCGAGCTCGCTGACTCCCTGACATCCCCCGTGAGCCCGACCGATCCATCGTACCCATCACGCCCCCTTGGCCGTCGCACACTCTCGTACGTTTGTCCCACTCAACCTCTTCGCCTATCATCCTCTGACCATGCTATGCTTGATTTCGTCTAGTGTCGCAACTGTTTCCACTGCCATCCGGAAATCTGGGCCGGTCCGCATGCGCAGAAGCGTCCTCAGAACCGCTTCGCTCAATACCACCGATTCCTTTCCTCACTTATCCATCGTCTCCCTCTCCGCTGGTCAACCGTTTCTCGTAAACGACCCACCACTTCCTGATTCGCCAACCCTGACTCGGAGACCATCCCAGAGAACGGTCGGATCGAGATCGGGGTCGTCCGCTTCCCTCTCTGTCAAGTCAGAGACCAAGCGGAAGAACCGTTTAGCAGCCCTCGCTTGCTTGGAAGGTCGAGAATCTTCTTCTACCAGGACTCCCAGAAGAAGCCATTCAAATTTCATGAGCATGAGCGACGACGAAGATGAAGACGATACACTCGCTTCTTCTCACCGCCCATCCCCCGATCGAGAGGACAGTCAGAGGTTATCGGCCATCACTGCGAGCGGTATTACATTACTGGCAATCATGTCATGCGATGAGGAGGTCGAACCCCTCACCCAATCATCACAGCAATCCAAGGTGGCCCCGGTGAGGAACAGACACCGGAGCCGGACAACGGATTCGTGGTTCCCTCCCCTTATTGACTTCATTGACCTGAGGAACGAGGAGGATTCACCAAACTGGAGAAGCTTCATGGAGTTCTCTACCGCGACCGCCTGAAATTTATTCCCTTCGCCTGGCACGGTTTCAATGTTGCCCCCTACTTCGTTCGCATCCTGTCTCGTTATTCACTGTTGTAAATTGCGCATATATCAACACCCCCCTTCGTATTCCCCCGTCTCTTATTTTTAATCTCGCGCAATGGTCCTCCTCACGTTTGCACGCTCCGTTTTCGCAACTGTTGCATCATTACTACACCGGATCTCCCCACCCCTCATATTCCCTGTGGACGTGTCACATTCGCCCCGGTCGATGTGCTGCTGCCGCCTAATTGTCCTCCCTGGACTCTAGCTCTTTCTCTCGAATCACCGCCTGTACATTGCCGTGTATAAAACCCATTACGTCTGTGGTCATCATCCCGACCAAGTCCGAATGAACGGACCTGCTAAGCCTCATTGAGATTACTGTAATATCGGGTAGAGCATTCAAAGCGATCGCTAAATGACAGTCAATCTGCGCGTGGCGAACATGATGCAAGGGGGATTCAAAAATCGTCTGATTTATTTTTCTGCCACGCGGTGAGCACGAGCACAATTCCCGCAACCGCTGTTGCCTAGAAAACGCAGATTGAAGTCATATGACCAGTGGTAAAGCTGATGGATACATGCGTTGAAACTCGAGTCCGAAGCGAGCGGGAAGCGGCTTTGGCTGCTTTTGCTCTCCAACGACCATTTACGATAACGAACGTTAAGCCTGCACGACCACATCCTCTCCTCCCCTTCTCCTTCATTCTGTCTCTGCTCACCTCGTTTTCCCTGGTTTTCGCGCTTTGTGTGCTGTCACCTTCATCGACCCTCCTCCCGCTCACTCGTTCCCCCTCTCTACCGCATTCCCTGTCTTCGCGAGGGGGTACCCAGAAGAACAAGATGTTCACCTTCAATTTCACCTTCCACGTCCCAAACCCCTTTTCGATGTCGGCCTTGACCTCGGTGGCCAGCGCCGCCACGGACGCATTCAATTCTGTCGCTACCGATATACGCGAAGATCCAGAGTTGTTGAACTATATGGTGGCTGGGTTGGGCCCTGGGGGCGTCGCGAATGGGTTTGGGTACGATTCGAATCGACTCGTCAAGTCTTCTCCTGCGCCTTCCACGTCCGTCTCGTCACCCACCAGTCCCAAGTCGAAAGCGTCGAAGGCCTCACAGAATAGACACACCGTCGGGCTGGGTCTCGCAAATCCTCAAGTTCAGAACCGGAAGCGATACTTGCAAAGTCACGAACGGAACCATGCAGGCTTTCAAGGATCGACGTCCGGATTCGTCAATTTCAATCCGCCTCCCGGTTCAGGCACTCCGAGATTCCCGACGCAAGCTTATTCCCAGTCCAGCTCCTATTCGAATCCGGGCGTCCATGGATTGGGTCAGGGGATACGGAATCAACTACATCACCCCTTACCAGCGTCGAGGAAGAGGGGTTGGGTACCGGTTCTGCCAGAACCAAGTTACACATTCACCAACGAGGACTTCACGACTGGATCTTCCGACACCCTGGAGTATTGCAACGTTGACGAAATGGGAGGCGCCACTTCTAACCCTGGTTTTGGTCACGATGGACGTGGATCGAACGAGATGGAGTCGGGCGTGGGTGATAGAAGGAAGTGGGGTGAAGACGGGAACGAGAATGCGATGGAAGCTGGTGAGTCGGCATTTCATTTCATTTTGGAGGCCCTCCTCGTTTGCTTCATCCCACTCTCGTCTCACTGGACGCCTGAGCTTTTTTGTCGGAGTTTGTGCGGTCCTCCTTGGGGTCGCATTTGGGTTGCTCACGTGAAATCACCTGGGAACGGGAGAGAAAAAACTCATTTCGCCCTCTTTGGGAAGTGGTGATGGAATCCTCTTCCCTTCTTCCTCCTCGTGCATGACGGGGCCCCGTCCTCCCTCTCGCCCCTTCCTCCCACTCCCCCGTATCCCATTTTATGTATGGATGAGTGAGCTGCTCACCGCGCTCGTCTCCTTCCTATTCTCCCTCTTTTTAACCTTTATTTATCTCCCGCTTGTCATGCTGTATCGCTCTCAGTTTCGGTTTGGTATTGATGTTTTGTTCTCGTCAAAATTAGAGCTCCCACCTGCGAAGAGGAGGAAGGGTCTTGCTGGGTCGATTGTTTCGACGGCGGTGAGTGCAGCGTTGATTGGGACCGCCGTTGGGTTGACTATGTATCGATTGTGAGTTTTCGTTATCATCTTATCTGTCAGTGCAGAGGCTGACTCGTGGTGGTCCTAGATGGAAAGATAGAGGAAGGGTAGATGGTGCCCCTCCACCTCCTTATGAAGAATCCCAACGATCCCACCAACAGGTGCACGACTCCAAAACCCTATCCGCCCACTTATACCATGAGCCGAATCAGATGAACGGAAAGCCACAGAGGAGACGACACCCCGCAACTGCCGGACGAAGAGTTGCTGGGAGCGGCGTGAGGCACAGGAAGCCAATACCTCAGAGGTTCCACACCGCCGCATATAATCAGCAACCTGTGCCGAGCCAGCCGGTCCAGGTCCAGGATATCCCTTCGGGACCGTTCGATTTTAAGTTCGGACAGGTTGAGGAAGAAGGTGAGGATGAGGCAGATGATCAGGTACGTTATTTTCTCTCAGCGCTGTATGCGTATTGTGCTGATCGGCGACATAGATGGACTGGATTGGGGATAAGATTTCCCAGTTGATCGATGAAGGGAAGAAAGCTCTTGGGAAGGAAGTTGTCGTGATGAGCGATTCGAAGGAGGATGAAGTCGATGACGGGTCAGGGCTTTGGGAGGATTCGGATGAAGAGGGATTCGGATCTCCCACTTCATCGAGGTATGGGCGGAGGAGTCTTTCGTCTCCGAGGAGGAAACGAGTTCGTCCAAGTTTTCCTCACCATACAATTCCGGGAGGTTTGGGTGAAACGTCGTCTTCGAGGCCACCCGCGTACACATCGCCTACGAGACCGACGTTCCCTGTGTCCCCGAGTTCGGTGCCCCCCTTGGCGGAACCGTTTTCTGCTTCGGTTTCTACGGTGACAGGTTGGATGAGGGAGACCGAGGGGGATTGGGAGAGTGATGAGGTGAAGGCGTCGATGGAACGTGCTAGAGCGATATATATGGCTAAGAGGCGTGGGCAGGTGGTTGGATGAGCCCATCGAGGACGAAAGCCAGCGCATACATCCACCTTTTTACGACCCGGCCTCTCTGAGGTCGTTCTCATGCCTCGACTCGTTTCTCTCTCATATCTCTTTCTCATGCTTCACTCTATCAACCCATCACGACCCCACCCACGGTTCAATCTTCAATTCGCATCTCGTTCCCCTAGTCTGTCATCCCTGCTGCATCTTTTTTCACTATTCTGTTTTGCACTCGCCCCGTTGCTGGTCTCTCGGTTCTCTCTCACACGCATGCATTCGAATCATCCTTTCTCTCCAGTCGATCCTACAATTTCTCTTTTTGCACCCTGCTACGGCTTAACTTTTCTGCTGGTTTGTGCTTTGGAGGAATCTTTCGGATCCTTCCCCTCCCTGTTTTTCCCTCTCTTTCTTGTTCTTGTTCTTGTTCTTGTTGGAGTTGGAACGCCTTTTTGGGGCGTTTCGAAAGTGATTTCTTGTTGTTCACTCTGGTTTACTCCTTTAATGTACCCCCCTGGTTTGCAGGATTCAATCAACCTTTTGTTCATGACCTCTATCCTCCTCACCGCGCCGCATTTGCTTTCATAAAGGCCCGTCGACCGACCGCAGGGTTTTGGCCCACGCCCTCCATTCTAAACCTTAACTCGGTTTCTTTTCGACCCCACCGATCTCGATCGTCGCACCCCTTACCTTACGCAATTCGTCGGGTTTCCCTATGCTCGGGGGACTTTTACTGGATCTGATGTGATTTGCTGCGATTGCCTTTGTACCTCGATGCGCGCGTACGTACAGCGCAACCCCTTTCTTTCCCTCCACTTCACGATGTTGTAGCACAATCCAAATGCGACACCCCACCCATCCCTTCCCCACCTGATGCTTGCTCGCTCTTGGCTTTACTCGAATGAACCCTGAGAGTAAAGGGTTTTTGCTCCCTGGGGCCACGTTTCCAGGGCCACGTTTACCTACGACACAAGTGACACTGAATCGGCGGGCGTTTGTGTCAATTGAGATGCAATGAGGTGATACTTTGCCACCTCCGACAACGGGTTTTTGACGTTTACGGTACGTCCAGTCTCATTGTTCAGTGTTCCCACGTGAGTCGCTTTCGCCTTTCACCTCCACTTGTTTCATCTTGTTTCCCCTCGCGAACTGGCACGAAATCGTTGATCATGACGCAGATCTCCAGGATTCTCGTCATGGTCTTGCCTTTGGGCTGGAAGGCGCCGTTCATCATCGCTTCTTTCCGGGTCCACATACAGCTATTCAGTGTTTATGAGTTCCTCGCCGCCACACTTTCGAGCGCCATCCTCCCATCCTATCGGTCCCCTGCCGCGTCGTTTACTCGCTCTTAATCCATCACCCACCAAACCTCCCGTCCCCCCGAAATGGAGCCTCCCCCGTTGAAAATTGATCCAAAGTGGTACGCTGATCGCTGTCATGTCGCCTGAATTGGTCGCTGAACGGAAAACACAGCATAGATGATGCCCTAAGAGCGTTCCTACAGCCCATAAAGAACGACGATGCCCGTCTCGATTTCTACACTGTTTACAAGAAGGAATCGACGGAGTATGACGCTGACTACGTCAAGAAGTATGAAGAGGACCTCAACACTACGTTAATTTTTGTGCGTCGGGTGAACACTTGCTCTCGCCACATATCTAACCCATTCTCGTAGGCGGGTCTGTTCTCTGCCGTCAGTTCAGCGTTCGTTCTCGATGTCCAGTCGAAGCTCGAACCCGATCCGAATGAACAATCAGCAGCTCTCCTCAGAGCAATCCTTTTCACCTTGAATCAATCCGCCATCCCGGATGAAAGCCCCACCGCTCCTCCCGTCCACGAAAGCCCGTCCGGAGAGATCGTCGCTGCATCGTGTCTCATGTACGCGAGCTTGTTGATATCACTGCTTGCTGCGTTTATCGCGATGTTGGGCAAGCAGTGGCTCAACCGTTACTTGCGGAACACGGGAGGGTCGACGATTGAGCGATGCGGAGATCGTCAACGTAAACTGGAGGGGCTCGAGAGGTGGCCGTTCCATACCTTTGTCGAGAGTCTGCCGGTGATGCTTCAAATTTCCCTACTCCTCCTCGCCTGTGGACTTGCCCGACATATGGCACCCATCAACACATCTGTTGCTAGTGTCCTTATCACCTTCATCGTTGTCGGGATCGTGTTCTATCTTGGGATCGTCGTTGCTGGCACATCTTCGTACGAATGTCCGTTCCAGACGCCAGCTTCTACCGCTCTGCGAGATTTATGGAAGAAGATTGGACCACGAATAACCCTTGCGGTACCCCCCATCGTCAATGCTTTTCGCAGTCTCTGGGGTGACATTTTACTCCAAATCCTTCGCATCGTCAATGCTTTACGCAGTCTATGGGACGTCACTTTATGCCAAATCCTTTGCATCGCGCTCCGTTTGCCGGTGCGGTTGAACATCTGGCGCCGTTTCCGCCGCTCACATCCGCTGAACGCAGAGGAAGATCTATCTATTCCGTGGTTGGCAGATCTATGCAAACTATGGAAGGATGTTCAATCCAGAATCCTTCAAGTAACCCTTCGCCTCCCTCTCGCCCTAAAGTTACGCCTCCGCGACCGCTTCCGCAGCCCACCTCTTCCGACCACCCAGGAGGGACCCTCCGTTTCTCAAGAAATTACCCCATGGTTGACGACGAAAGATCTCGTCCCGTATCTGCGGAACAACGCGAACGACGTCCGATGTGTGTCATGGATCCTCAGGAATATCACCGACCCAGAGGCAATTGACGCCGCTGTCCGGCTTGCTGGCACAGTTCGCTGGTTCGAGGATGGAATCAACGTCGAACCTCCATACGACACGATCGTTTCTATCTTCGAGGCGTGTTTTGACTCCACCAAGAAGGTGTACCCTGTGCTGAAAGACCGGGCGTATTTCTCTTTGAGGACAATCCTGTGGATATCTGCTTTGGCAAAGTGCAAGTCCCCCGAGTTTTCCCAGAAGTTCCCCCTTCCCGCCAGCAAGCTGGACACCACAACCCCTGACCAGGATGGCCTCATGCATCTAATTTCTGTGTGTCACCACTCAAATAACCCGGATTTCACCACCCCCCTCTTCAGCGCCCTATACAATATCCCCCACGAAGCCAGCTACATGCATGCACAGTGGACATCTAATTTGCTTCTACACTTGTCCTGGACTGAACAGGACAACCCCAAGGTCTTTCAATTCTTCGGTGAATTCAAAGCAACATACCATTATGACGACTGGGATGCCATTCCTCTGGATGCAATTCTCAACCGCTTCTTGGTCTGGTGCATATTCCTTGGTTCTCCCATTGAAGAAGAAGTGCTAAGGATCCAAGACAAGTCGTATGTCGTCCCTTGTTTCTCTCTTCAGGTCACTCATCTCACTGGCCACCAGTGATCGCTTGGAACGCATCTCAACTCAACTATCTCAAGCAATCACCACTGCCATCACCGCTCCTACCCGCCCTGATTGCGATGAATCCCTCCTACCGGAAATACTACATTCCCTAACCACATGGAAGTCCCGTCCCGGTTCCTTCATAACGATGGCGTACGAGTGGTGCTCTGTGATATGCGGAGCATACCCGGAACTTGAGGATGGCAGGGGTAGGGAACTTCTATTTCTCTCCCTGGAAATCGGTTTCCGTCACCTTAATTCCTTGGATCGAAAGGTGGAAGCCCGACTCACTCACACGGAGCATCACCACAAGATGGCCGACACGATTTTCAAGAATGGTGATGGCGAGCTAATCGCGGACCTCCTCCATGCTTGGATCCCACAAAGTCGTTACCATCATACACATCTCCACATATGTGCACGCTACATCGTTGATATCCAACGCCTGCAGCCAATCTCCCCGAGGTTGCGATGCCTTCTCATACTCTCTATCGGGCTCATCGGTTACCAGGAGTTTGAGCAGATCGGGGGCAACGGACTTTTTGAACTGTTGAATCATCTACACGTTCGTGCCGAGGATGTGAGTTCTGGCGATCTGTGGGTGGAACTCCTCCTGAACGTCATCCGATCTACTGAGGGTATCCGCCGTTTACCCTATTCATACTGGGAGTTGCTGGTGGAATTTGCTGTTTCAAAACCAAAGCGGTTGCGATATACTCCCTACGATCCACATATCATGGAATCTCTTGAGGAAGCTGAGGAGTGGGACAGGTTAGAGTGCTGGATTGGCATTGTCTGGGCTATGTGGGGTCCAGATTGCCGGGTTCATTGGAGAGCGGCGAACCTGGAGCCTGCGACACTGTCACTGTTCCGTAAAAAAACTGGTGCTTATCAGAAGCTTGAACGATGGATGGAGAGAATTGGCGAGCGGGTTCTTGAACCGTTTCAGCAGATGTGTGAACGGGAGAACTTCAATGCGGTCAGGCAGCGTGCACCGTAAGTTCCCTTCTGTAATCTCCGACCGGCCCCGTGAAAATTTATGGTTTGTTTTAGGCTGATTTCCTCCACTGATGGAGAACCCGGAGAGCCTGTCCGTTCACTTCCGCCTGCTGTTCCGCCGCCCTTCGTCGGAGATGACACCTTTTAAATGTCATTGTTGTCCAACTTTGACCGTACCGATGTTCCCCCATATTCCACACTGCAAATCACCCGATATCCACCCATAACTGACGAGTCAGTCGGATTTTCATTCACTTCCGAACCATGTCTTGGCTTGAAGGGGTTTGGAGGGTCACTGCTGTCCGCTCGCATACTATTATAAACATCATCCAGGGTGAATTGATGTCTCCTGCTCCATCCCCCTACCCACATCACCTGCCCCGTCTAAGTCACCATCCCCCACTCCACCTCCCAATTTCTGTGATGAGGAAACCTGAGACCAGTGGGCTTAGGCATCACTGGCCAGGTGGCCTGGAGCTCTCCTTTTCGGGTTTCAGAGCCTTTAGTTGGATTTCTATGTGGCAACTGTATGTATTCTTTGTAGTGCCGGAAAGTACCTTGAATCAATTTGTGTGTATTGTGGACATCTGGCAGATATGATACAACCCACTGCATTGTCTATTATCTAAGGCCAGGCTATTATTGTTGCTGATCAACAGTGAGATTCCTGTGCTGTGTGTTCACTGACCCTTCCAATTTGACAAGCAGTGTCTGCCATGGTTGATGAAGTGAAATCTGTGCTCGCACCACACAACTGGTGTGGAATGGAGGGAGCTTAACCAGGGTGGCGTTATTGCTACTTGTTTTTTTCTTATAAACAATCATTCAACTTCAACTCTCATTTCATTTCCTTTGTTACCTTATTGTATCATTGTAATACAACTATTTCTCTTATGTTTCAACACTCATCCCAGGACAAGTAAAGCACATGATATTTGGCAAACCATCTATCTACAAAGTGTAAGGGCACACTCTAGCCCAACACAGACGAATGCCTAGATAGTGCAGTCACAACTCACACCAACACAACCCTGGAGTGCACCTGCAGAGGCACAAAAGATAGCTGGCTATTAAAGGCCACCAGTAGGGATAGTTGATTGTTGGAGACTGCCTTGTCCTGTCGTAGGAGGAAGGGCTTTACTAAGCTCGACGATGAAGACGCCTCAACGATAGATTGTGTGATTATCGAAGGAGGACTTGGAGGAGGGAGTCCAGATGAGATCAGATCCAGGAGAAAGAGTTACACGATAGGGAAGCCTCTGTGAGCGTCGGTCTGGATACCAGTGAGCTAGAGGAATCCTAGTGATATCAAACTTAGGGAGTTCCATCAAGGAATCCCCAAGTATATATACTAATACATGAAGGTGCACAGACCATGCTGACTAAAGGATCGTA
>Ga0307515_10017509_pt1 | contig 13043 bp, 10 predicted proteins | sample 17_EM_MG_FD_194513 | JGI IMG/M metagenome (GOLD analysis project Ga0307515, IMG submission 194513) | Populus trichocarpa ectomycorrhiza microbial communities from riparian zone in the Pacific Northwest, United States - 17_EM | ecosystem: Host-associated > Plants > Roots > Unclassified | place...
TTCTATGATTTATTTTTTCTTGGTCTTTAAATATGTAAGATAGAAATATCCTCTGCTGCAATTTTGATATTCTTCCTTATATGATTCATTTCTTCTTGTTTTTTTTAATATGTGAGATCAAAACATTCTTGGTCACTCTTCCTTTAGTCTTAGTACATTACTTTGTCTCAAGGAGCTGAGAGGAATAAAGTTATATACATGTTTTGGCTTTGCGGTGTTATCCTATTTCTAATCAATGGTCCTGTTAACCTCAAAAGGTTGTACAAATTGGTAAGGCTGTCTTGTTATTTATGTGATTAGTTTTTTGTTATTGATTCTGTAACCTTCAGGGAAATCATCCCCAGAAGTTTTGGCCAATATCCTCTTGGCATCACTGAGCCTCATGATGTACTAAGAATCAATATGGTATACGACCAATGCGGGTTGTGGATTGTCACGTTTTCTTCTTTTCTTTATGAATTATCTGCCCCCCTCTTCTATCTCCATTTCTGTACAGTTTTTAGATCATGATTTATGGTTGGTATGCTAAATAGGAGCAAGTTATTATGAGGAATGCATTGTCAAGTCTGGATGTTGCATATAATATTACGCAATCTGATTGATTACGTGTCATTTGATAGCTAAGGCACATACTTTCTGAACTTACATGCTGAAAATCTAGCATCATACAAGGCTATGCAGGTTGAGAAAACTCAAATGCATCTTTATGGCCCTCTTATAGATTTCTATGTTAATGACATTCATCCATGTTGGTGAGTTGTCCAAAGATAAAAAAGGAAAAAAAATGATTACTCTATACTCTATACTAGTGACCAGGACCCTAATTCCAACCATTGTTTTCTTTGTAATAGGTGGCCACTATTTTGCATTGATATATTAACATGCATGTGCGTAAGGGAGTGTGCTTGTAAACTCAATGGCGCTAGGATAGTCCTAAAAAGACATCTGATGTTTTAAGTTTGAATGAGAACCTGGTATGCCACCCTACCGGTGGTCATTTTCACAGTGTTTAGTGTATTGCCTTTTGATCTCTTATCTTAAACAATTGCATTATCAATAAGATCAATCACACTTCCACTGGACCTTCTTGGTGTTGACTTTAGCTTACATCATGATTTGGAATAGTGCGCGCACGCGTGCACGTCTCGAACCAAGGTTGGATGCTTAAAACTTTCACATTCTTTCATAACTGGAAAAGATGCTTCTCCATCTTGGAAGTATCGAATGATAAATTATAGCTGTTTTATTTTGCCAATTAAGTTCTGTTACTGTTAACGAGGAAATTGTCTTGAGACAGACAGTTAAAGTTGCACTTCCATGATGGAACTAAATGTTGTTATTTGTAGCAAAGTCAGGGCCTTTGACCTTGAATTATCTTCCAATTTGTAGGGTTTCGTTGAGAGGGAAACTGCTCTGATAGGATCTCTCACTGTCCAAGAATACTTATACTACTCTGCACTGCTTCAACTTCCTGGCTTCTTCTGCCAGAAAAAGAGTGTGGTAGAGGATGCCATTCGTGCCATGTCTTTGAGTGATTATGCAAACAAACTGATCGGAGGACATTGTTATTTTAAGGGCCTTCCGAGTGGTGAGCGAAGGCGTGTTAGCATTGCCCGGGAGCTTGTAATGAGACCACATATCTTATTTATAGATGAACCTCTTTATCATCTTGACAGGTTTATTGCTTTCTTCTCCGTCCAACCTCAATTAAGTTTACTCGTATTATTTTCTTACATCCATCCTACATGAGTATTGTGCATGATGGCATGGCTTATTGCACTGTTGATTTGAAGCACTCTATCAAGGGTAGGAACAAGCGGCTCAGGTTTATTTCTTTAGAAGAGCATAGATTCGATGCTGCTAAACCACTTTGATTACATGTGTATGAGGAATGGGCATGAATTGTGGATCTTTTCCTACTTTGCATCTTAAAATGTGATGGAAACTCCAAAAAAATCAGAACTTGTGGACCAAAGTACTTGGCATGACTGAGGAAATATGACTGTTGTCAGCAAAGAAAGTTTAACTAACTTTATGTGAACTTTGGTACCAACAAATTATTATTTGTCATTTTTTTATTCAACATTGTTAATGGCCTTACTGTTTTCATATCTCTATGGGGTCATAGCTCTGCGTGCTCATAATAATTTATGTCTTTCTTCCTGTAAGTATTGACTATCTAATTTCATGACTTTACCTCAATCAGTGTCTCTGCCCTTCTGATGATGGTTACATTAAAGAAACTTGCTAGCATGGGGTGCACTCTTATCTTTACCATTTACCAGAGTAGCACTGAAGTATTTGGTCTCTTTGATCGGATCTGCCTACTTTCAAATGGAAACACCTTATTTTTTGGAGAAACGTTGTCCTGCTTGCAAGTAAGGGATGCTTGGAATTTGATCTTACCTTTTGTTTCAGTTTCTATTAAAGAACATAATTTCAAAATGAGTGAAGCCCATATCATATGACCATTTTATAGTTTAGTGTCATATGTATGCAACCGAGGTACTATGTGGTCTTTATTTCGTGCTTCATTTGGTTGCAATAAAATGTGGTATCAAATTAACATTAGTTAATTTCAAGGGATGCTTGGAATTTGATCTTACCTTTTGTTTCAGTTTCTATTAAAGAAAATAATTTCAAAATGAGTGAAGCCCATATCATATGACCATTTTATAGTTTAGTGTCATATGTATGCAACTGAGGTACTGTGTTCTTTATTTCGTGCTTCATTTGGTTGCGATAAAATGCGGTATCAAATTAGCATTAGTTATGCACAAAACTCCCAAGATATATTTTTTTCTTTTTCTTGGAATTAAAGATCCCAAGATATATTTTTTTTCTTTTTCTTGGAATTAAAGAGAGCATTATATTTATATGGATACTAATTGACATATTTATTTTGACGAAGCACTTCTCAAATGCTGGATTTCCTTGCCCAATTATGCAAAGTCCTTCTGATCACTTCTTACGTGCAATAAACACGGATTTTGACAGGATCATTGCAATGTGCAAAAACTGGCAGGTACTTGAGTAATTATTATTATTATTATTATTATTATTGATGGCACCATCAAAGACGCATTGGAAACAGTGAGACTGATTTTTGAAGTTATAACATGTACTCATTTTGACACTTATGTTTAGTACTCATTTTGACATTTACTGGACATGAAATCATTGTCATAGGATGACCATGGAGATTTTTCATCAGTGAACATGGACACTGCTGTTGCCATACGTACCCTAGAAGCAACCTATAAATCATCAGCTAATGCTGCTGCAGTTGAAACCATGATATTGAGACTCACTGAAAGGGTATTGTCATTTATCTTCTCTTATTACACTATGTTTAATGTTTGTCTATATACTCATCTTCCACTGTGCACATAATTATTGATTGTCGTGTAATATTGACAGAAACTTGAATGGATGTCGTTAGCTCATTCTTTTATGGGTTGTGGGTAATGAATGAATCCATCTTTTTGTTTTTGCACCTGGATAGCTATGTCAATGCCATGGAAGGCTGAATGGTGCCCTAGTGTCTATAATTAATTTTTTTGGATTATTCCGGTGATGCTTTGGTTCTTGACTCCTGGATATTGATCAAATGCTGAAGAGGATTGGTGTTGGATAGATTTAAGGTCAAAATTTTATCGATTAATGTTATGAAAGGCTTATTTTTTTATGATTTTGTAACATATGACCATATGGGGTATACCACATGTTGAGTGTTTAACTTGACACAAAAACAATCAAGCTTATCCATGTCTCATTTGACAAACTTAGAAAACTTGGAGCAGGAAAAGTTGTGTTCCCTCTTTGGATAATCGCTATTTATCTTGAATATGGTTACAAGCTAAATTTTAGCTCCTTTAAAATAGCTAACCTACCTTATACATACTTTCCTAACAAGTAGCCTACAACTAATATATCCTAACAAAGGAAATCATAAAATATTTACAAATGTAGAAGGTAATTGTCAAATTTGTCTTTAAATAGACAACTAATTCCTTTGACATCCCTTTAAATTGATGTTGGTAAGTCTACGAGCATCAATTTGCTAACAAGAAAATGATGGCGTTGACGAGTCATGGAGAGTAGTAGTGATACATGGGAGTGTAATAACCTGACGATCAAAGGCCTCTTGTATGGAGTGAGAGTCAACCTCTAGATGCTTTGTGCATTCATGGTAGATAGGTTTGCAAGCAATTTGGATGACATTAGTGTTGTCAGCATGCAGAGGTGTAGCTTGAACCTGGGAAAAGCCAAGCTTTGTGAGAAGACCACGAAGTAAAATGATCTCAGAGTAGACAGCAAACATGGCATGATACCTAACCTTAGTAGATGACTTGGAGACAGAGTCTTGTTTCTTGCATTTCCAAGAGATAAACGTATCACCTAGAAACATGCACCAGCTGGTAGTAGATTTCCTAGTATTTAGACAACTGGTCCAATCAACATCATTGTAGACGTGGAGATGGAGTGAAGAACCAGTAGGGAAAAAATAAGCCACGAGAACTAGGGTTGATAACTGTTGTTCTATGACAGTCTGAGTGAGAAGACATTGCTCCTACGAAACAAATCATTGAGGTATGCATCTAAGGAAGGAACTGGTTCTCAATTCATAAGATTAGATCTGGTGCCTTCAAATTCAGATTGTAATTTCATAAGAAATTGGTCCCTTTTAGTAGTTTCATGAACAAATTGAACAGAACAAAGATCGTCAGATGGTAAAGTAGCATAAACTATATTATTATATTCAGCCCAAAGATTCATGAAACTAGAGCAAAATTCAGAGATAAAAAGACTATCCTGTTGAAGACTAGCCAAGTCATGTTCAAGCTGGACCCGACAAGTAGTTTTGTGTTGACTGTAAAGCTTCTTGAGATAATTCCACTATCTCAGCCACAGGTGTGGAGGATCGAAGATTTAAGATGATGTTGGATTTGACAGATCCTAAAATCCATGTCGTGCTTGTGCATCCGTAACCTCCCATTTGGCATGTTCCCTATCAATGTTTTTGTCAGGGGCAGGGCTGCTGCCATCATCATAGCCTTTATAGATTCTTCCCTTTGGCAAATATCATGAAGTGGAATGCCCTTGATGAGTAATTCTTGCCATTAAAATAAACCAAGTTCCAGACTTTTCTGAAGACATAATGCCGAGATTGTTTGATCTAGAATAATTGAGAATAAAGGACTGTGCTAGGACTACGATGGACTTGAGGACAAAAGACACAGAAGACAAACAAAGACAGAACTAGATTTTTGTTAAGAAAGGCTCTGATACCATGACAAACTTAGAAAACTTTGAGCAGGAAAAGTTGTGCTCCTTCTTTAGAGAATCGCTATTTATCTTGATTACAAATGCAAGCTAAACTTTACCTCTTATAAAATAAATAACCTACAACATGCATACTTTCCTAACAATTAGCCTATAGCTAGTATATCCTAACAAGGGAAAGAATAAGATATTTACAAATATAGATTGTACTTGGCAAATCTATCTTTAGATAGACAACTAACTCCTCTGATATCATTATGTGAAGAAGAAGGTAGCTTGCTGTAAATTTAGCCTTATAAGTGCAGCCATGTAGATGTGCTCGTTTATGTGTTAATGCCTTTGGGCATGTGTGTGAGTACATGCATGTGTGCGTGGTCGTATCCAGATGCAAATACAAGTTTCACTTCGAAAACATTATGCTTTGAAATTAGCTTTTGTGTGCTAAATATTTTTATAATATCAAGATCATTGCACTGCATGCTTTAAACAAGGAGATTTTGGTGCAGTTTTACCTCTACTGTCATGTTGTTAGGATAAATCTGACAGTAGTCAGAAACTTGACTTTCCTAGGAAATTTGATCCTGCATGTACAAGGAAACTTAAGCTAACCAGCTGTAGAAATCTTTATTAGATGGTTTTTCTGATATGGGCCTATGATACCTCAAAGTGTGATTTTGAAGGTATGGCCATTTTAGATTGAAGTAGAAATCGTTTCTGTTGGTTGTGCTTGATTAGTTTGCTATATCACTTTGCAGGCAACTTAACTGAATTGGATCATGTATCTTTGCATGGTACATACGAATGTCTCTTTGAAAGCGTGTATTTCGTAGTTAAAATAATGTCATGTTGCATCCATATTCTGATGAGAATGTAAACTAGTTTTGGAAAAGACGGGTATACAATGATGGTTTAAAGGAGATATTCCAAGTCCTAAAGGCTAATCATGATGGTTCATGTCATGAATAATCCGCTCTCCCTCACTCAGCCTTTTCTTTTCTGCTCTCCAGTTTGATAAAGATGTCAGTCTAGTAGTGGGTTTTCATCTCATAATTTTTTATTATAAAAAAAACTTTTAATAATTCCTTTTTCCATTCCATAAATTATTCCTTTATTATGAAGAAAACTTTTAGTCTGAGAAATTCCTTCAACATCTGTAATACTCACACTTGACTTTCATTGAGTTCCATTTTTTTCATTGAAGCACAAACTCCCCATTTTTGCATTGAAGCATTAGCATTAGCTATAATGAAATCACTCCTGTTTGCACGGCTCCACAGATGGTTGCTTTTATAGACTAGACAATACATCTCATCATATGTGATTTAACTCTGCAGGAAGGTCCACTTCTTAAAAGCAAGGGAAAAGCTAGCAATGCAACAAGGATTGCAGTTTTGACTTGGAGATCTTTGCTAACTATGTCAAGGGAATGGAAATACTACTGGCTTCGCCTTATTCTGTACATGCTCCTTGCTCTCTGTATTGGTACAGTATTTTCAGGCTTGGGGCATTCTTTGTCTTCAGTTGTGGTGAGTTTCTTAAAACAAACATCATTACTGCATCTGAATCTGCATCCATGAGTACCCAACTAAGAACAGGATAACCACGAGTCTTTTAGAACCTGGTCATGATTGTATTAGACATGATATCAAATTTTTTGTAATTAGATATGTGATTTGAGTAGAAACAGGTCTAGTTAGACATGCACATCAAATTGTCTGAGTCATTGTAGCAGCAGCTATTACTGTAACTATTCCTGTAACTAACACCAGCATGATGAAGCTTTCTTCTTCTGGGGAAAAAAAATCCGCTTGATATTCAGCAGGTGGCTCTCACCACTCCTACTACTACTTAGGCCTCATAGGAAATAGTTCTGATGTCTGACTTGTACAGATTTTCCATGAATATCTGATTCTTTGAACTTCCTGATTGGCATGGATCCATGCTGTTATCTATCTTTCATTTTCTGTGCTAACTGTTCATCTCATAGCTTAAGAACAATTTCTGTTACATCGCTGCTTCTTGACCTTGTTTTTCATGGTTATTGTCTTCATTCATGCACATGCACTTTCTCTCTTGCTCTGGTGACGTGCACGGATCAATTTCTTATCTCCTCTCCCATTTTGCAGGCAAGGGTGGCTGCAATATTTGTATTTGTATCATTTACTTCACTTCTAAGCATTGCAGGTGTACCTGCACTTTTGAATGAAATCAAGGTATTCTGTTGCTGCTTCTGTTGGCTGTTAATATCTAAAGTTGATCTCATATAGAGTTCTGTGGATTATAGAGTTGCCTTTGACATCCCAAATGAAACCTTTGTAATTTCTCATGAAAATCTTAGAACTGTTTTGGTAGCTTTCATAGACTTGTAACTGGTCCCTGAATAATGATAAGCGTGTCAAGATGATATACTATGCTAGTTTCTTTATTATTATAATTGGGTGGCATTCCAAATTAGAAAAGACGAACGGAGCTTCCTTTGTTTTATTTAATTTTTTCTGGTAGGGGTGATTATTTTCGGTTCGGTTCGGTTTTTATCAAAAAAAAGTAACCAAACTGTTTTTTTTTTTAAAAAAAACCGAATCGGAACCGGTTCAAACCGACCGGTTTTGGTTCGGTTATTTTAGAACAAAAACCGGTTCAAACCGGTTTGGCTCGGTTTTTTTTTTGGTTTGGCTTGGTTTTTTTTTGTGGTTTGGGGTAGGTTCGGTTTTTTCGGTTTCAGGCTTATAAAACCGAAACTGAACCGAACCGGTCGGTTTTTTCAAAATTCTAATCGGTTTAATCGGTTTTTTTTCACGGTTTGGTTTTTTCAGTTATTTTTTTTCTCGGTTTATTCGGTTTTTCGGTTTTTTTGCTCACCTCTATTTCTTGGCATATGTACAAGTCTTCTGGCTCTTCTAGGTTGCAATAAAGCTTTTATATGTTTGCATTGGGAGCTTAAGTGATGCCGGACAAGAAGGAGATGGAGAAAGATGGAGGTATAGATAAGGGAGAAAAGCAGTAGAAAGAGGCTGAAAAAATAACTTCTTGATATCATCCAAAGTTGTCTCAAATAAAACGTTAGGTGCTTTATGTAGAGGCACCAAATGTAATAAATCATAATCAAATAAAACGTTAGGTGCTTTATGTAGAGGCACCAAATGAAACAAATCATTATTTATTAAGTTCGTTGATTATACATCATGTGAACTAGATACGAAATAAATAACTAAGTTAAAAGTTCTTCAATGTGAGCATAAAAAGTTGATTATGACAAAAGTGTAAAATGTAATCGATAGAGGTTTTTCTTCTTTTAGTCATCATTTGCCTGTCTGAGGTTCATCTTTCTCGTATGTGATTTGGTCAACCTGGTTGCCTGTTTTGCAGATATATGCATGTGAAGAATCAAATAGGCATTCAGGAGCACTTGTCTTTTTACTTGGGCAACTTCTCTCCAGCATACCATTCCTCTTTCTCATCTCCATTTCATCAAGTCTTGTCTTGTATTTCCTCATAGGCTTGCAAGACGAATTTAGCTTGTTGATGTACTTTGTTTTGAATTTCTTTGCGTGCCTCCTGGTAAATGAAGGACTAATGCTGGTTATCACTTCCCTTTGGCAACATGTTTTCTGGAGTGTATCAACTCTGGTATCCATACATGTGAGTTCCATTATCGGTGCTTTATCCTAATAACTTTTAATTGCTTAGCTTTTTGCCGAGTTTAATACAACAGCAGATAAATATTTTCATGGCGCACACATGCAATTACACTCCTTTTGGTGCTGGTGTCAACTTGTATCTATCTACCTCTCTCATTTAGCTGGGATATCCTGGAGAAGATAGTACAATTGTTTTAGAGGACTAATGCTGATTGCAAAAATCAAAATTTCAATTCATCTCAAATGTTTAGTCAGATTGTCTTGTATGGTGTTTGATGACCTTTCTAATGCATATCTGCAAGTTACTACTCAATTGGACATGAACATTGCAAAGTGATAATTAAGTTGAGGTGATCAATGTTTCAATGATGTACATGCATATTTTATATTGATTAATGAGATGACATTCCTTAATCTGATTGATGGTCTGGATGGCATTCAGGTCGTAATGATGCTTTCTGCTGGGTATTTTAGAATTCGAAGTGTCTTGCCAGGACCAATGTGGACATATCCAGTATCCTATATTGCTTTCCACACTTACTCTATTCAGGCAAGTTTGCATGTAAATGAGTTCAATTGTGTCCATCTGACTAGCCGTGTTTCTAAATTAATGTTATAATTGGATCGATTTTTTATTGCTCAATCAATTCAATACAAAAATCCTGACTATTAGAAACATATTAAAATTTTCCTTTTCCCTGTAAATTTTCATTTATTGGAAGCAGTTGCAGCTGTTGGAGTGAGATCATGTTTCTGGAAGTATCTTAGATTTCATTGTTTTCGATGTTGCAGGGGCTTTTGGAGAACGAGTACCTGGAAACTTCGTTTGATGTTGGGGAAGTAAGGAGTATTTCGGGATTGCAGGCCCTCCGTAGTGCATACGACATCTCTCCTGACAGTAATTCCAAATGGGAGAATTTGCTGGTGTTGTTTCTCATGGCGATTGGGTATCGCATTCTAGTGTTTATTGTACTGCATTTTCGTGTAGGGAAAAACGAATCCATACTAAAGTTTTGCCGGTGTAATCGAGATACAGACAATCCAAGATGAATGGTAATTGTACTGTCAAGTCTTGTGTAACTAACCTTAAATTTCATGTGGCTGTTTCGGTTTAGCATTAGACAGGAAAATATGAATACAATAAAAAAGAGCATTGGTCAGTGTCTTCATCTGAGTTTCTCAGACCCTTTTGTCAAGATAGTATGGATGAGCTTTCATACGTAGTTAAGACAATTTATTGTTCTTTTGATTCCTCTACCAAGTGGCTACTATAAAGGGACAATCAAAATGCTTCCAAAGTTGCTTGTTCTTGTGATCTTATAAAACGAAAAAGGAATAGTAGTTTTAGCTGTCGTTGCAAATGGATTTGTTTGGTTGGTCCATCTTGTCACTAATCTTATTCTTTAGGTCCTTGATGAACTGAGCCATATTTTTCTCTGAGGATCCTCCGGGTGACAACGCATTTTCTAATGTTTTCTTCACCTCCTTGATTTTGGTTCTTAATTCGTCCCCTAATTTTCCACTGAACAAACTGTTGATATTGCTTGAAACTTCCTCTTTAGTGACAAACTTTCTATCACTCAAATTGATCCCTACCTTCCAGTCATCAACCACTAATTTCCTATTAGTGAATTGGTCGGTCAGCAAAGGGAGACACAGTAATGGAACTTGACACCATATACTTTCTAGAATGGAATTCCATCCACAATGTGTTAAGAACCCTCCGATCGCATGGTGGGGCAACACTTCTCTTTGACAGCACCAAGGTATGATCATCGCGCGGTCAGCAACCTCTTCCTCAAATCCATCAGGCAGGGGATGAGCATCATCAGAGCTCACAATATCAGCTCGAAGCACCCAAACAAAACTCACTTTGCTAAGGGAAAGCCCATTTGCAATCTGTGCAAGGTCCTTTTTTGTAACATGTGCGTAGCTACCAAATGAAACATACAAGACTGAGCCACGAGGCTTTTCGTCAAGCCACTGGGTGCAATCGGACTCGGACCACAGGCTAGTGGCCACAAAGCTCTTGGTGAAGCCATTAGGGAAAAGGGGTCCAATTGCATAGTAGGGCATTTCGGCTTGTAGAGCTGACAAAGTCTCGACCTCAAGTTCCTGCACCGAATTGCATACAACAAAATCTGCACTTCTAGTGTCGTTGAAGGCATTGAAAATGATTTGATGGCAAACTGAAGTTGTCTCTGCCTCTTGAAGATATGATGTCATGTCCTTCGGTTCTATTGCCTTAACTCCTGGTATGTAATCTATGATGTCCTCCCGGCAATCTAGTCACAAAATTTACCAAAACCTGATGATCATATATTTCTATCTAGTAAGAAACTAGCTAGTACTTGAAATAATAATATTGTTTGATTGACATGAATAAACATGGACATAAACAAGTTACCTTGACAACCAAAATGACCATTTATCCTTAGAAGATCCATATGGTAATACAAGGAAAACACCAAAGCTGGTTCTGTCCAAAAGGAAACGTAGAGCAAACCAAACTTCTTTGCAATCTTCGATGGCCATACAAAAAATGTGTCAGCAATCAAACATCGAACACTGTCATCAGACTTTACAATCTGGCCGACCACCTCATCCACATGGGCCGAGAACACATGCAATAGGGCTGCCATATACTGGTCATGGTTCAACGACCGGTCGAACCCAACAGGAAGCCCGTCGGATATAGTTGCGTACCGAATATCAAGCCCTGATTCTCGGACCTTGGTGAAGATGTCGGGTTCACTATTGGGCTGAGCCTTGGAGATTTGGTGATGGAAGGCGTGGGTGTTGATGAAGGTGATGGTGAAACCTTGAGATGCAAGCTTGATGGCAAGGTGAACTGATGGGATGACATGGCCTTGAAGAGGGTAGGGTACGAGGATGGCATGGGGTTTCTTGGATGTCTGATCTACCATATTCCTATGAGGGTTTTGTTGCAACGAGAAGGGAAAGAGAGAGGTTTGTTACAAGAAGGAGAGCTAGAGATTATAATGGCGTGTCTTTAGTTTGTTGCTTTGAGGTTATATTAGAGTCTAGAAGCACTGACTTCGCCTCATTTACGGACGTTGCTAAAAATGGTTGATCGACATGCTCTTCTAAAAGTAGAAAGCGGAATTTTGGAGTGGAGGGGGCAATGTCAAAATCATCTTCGGCTTCAAGCATGTTCACTAATTAACTAGATGCATTTAAAAGGTAAGCATAGTTTTGCCGTATTTAGTGAATTGAAGTGTATATATACGCTTCTTTATGGAGTCGACATGCATTAATTTACACCACAGATTCTTTCCTTCCAATTAAAATCTTTTTTTTTTGGCAGAAATCTGCAATTTTGCAAGTAATACTCCGTAACATGCATGCACGCACACCCACACACGAATAAGAGAACTGAATACATATGATAAAGAATAACAATGAATCAAAGAGGAGAAGAGAATAAAAGAAGAAGAGAAGAAAAGGAGAAGAGGTAACCAAAGAAAAAAGAGGACAAATGTATGTCTACAAATTCTTTAATCAATCATTAAAAAGTGTCAATCTCATTAAAAATATATACTTTAATAATATCAAGCAAATCCTAATTAAAACATTACTAATAAATATTAGGGTAACGAATCACTAAAAATAAGATAAAGTTTAAAATATAATAATTAAATAAAAATCCAATAAAATAAACTCATATGCGTCCAACCTATCAATTAAAAAAATTATCTTCTTTAATCTTCGACCATATACATATATGATCTATGGCATCGTCTAGCACCGTATTAAAACAGACTTTTGCCTACATATGATTTCATTTCATCTTCCTCAACTTTTCTTCTTTTTTAGATTGAAATATTTTGAACAGTTTTGAAGTTTTACAGATAAAAAACAAGCATCTTGAAGATATATAGATTATCCAAACCTTACACGATCATGTAACTAGGTAATGCATTATGCATTGGTGATCGCGACCAAGACTTTTGATATTTGGGTGTCGTCTCGTCTAAGTGACATATAGGTTGATGACGCCATTAATACAAGGGATGAGAAAATTTATGTGCATATTTTGGATTAATCATAGTCATTAATGGAAATTATTGAAGGATTGCATTAATAATTGTTTTTTTT
>Ga0307515_10017510_pt1 | contig 13042 bp, 8 predicted proteins | sample 17_EM_MG_FD_194513 | JGI IMG/M metagenome (GOLD analysis project Ga0307515, IMG submission 194513) | Populus trichocarpa ectomycorrhiza microbial communities from riparian zone in the Pacific Northwest, United States - 17_EM | ecosystem: Host-associated > Plants > Roots > Unclassified | place...
TTAACGTGGTTCGGCAAAACCGCCTACATCCACGGGAGAGAGTCATTGTATTAGAGATAGAGAAAGGGTTACAATACATACATGTAGAGGAGGAGGATTACATCCACTCTACTCAACTCATCAACTCTTTTTGCTGCACTTGCAGCTGCTGCAATGGCAGCAAGGCTGCTGCCATTGCAGCCTCTCTTTCTCTCTTGATCTCTCTACTGCACTCACGTTCTCTCTCACATTTTGCTCTCACATAATGCCTCTATTTATAGGCATTTCATGGCAGCTGTTCTTGCTTTGTTGTCAACATTGGTGGCTGCCAAACTCCAGCTCATTCAACAATGGTGGCTGCCAACCTTTGACATCTTGGATGGGTGCACATGCAATGGCAACAACCCAACACCAAATTGTTCACAGCGTCCCTTACTTGTGAGTGCATGATTACTTCTCTCTGCCGATATCATCTTTTGATCATCTTGGCAACTGTATCTTGAACGCATATCTAAGAGACGTTTGAAGATCAATTCCTCTAAATCACAATCCACATCCTCTTTCCATCTCCGAAAGTTGTGACCCTTGCTGAAAAGATTTCCCATTGGTATTCTTTGCTCAATTTGCTTATGTATGGCATGTTGGTTCATAGATTCTTTCCACCTTTTTTTATGAATAAGAAACGACAGCCACCGAGAAGTGTTGACAATAAATTTAAACTAAGATTTCTTGCAATCAGAGGCACCCAGAGATTTCCAGATTAAGTCGGCATAATTAATTTTCTAGTTAGAATAAATTTCTTATTCAGTTCAATTTCTAGGATTTTAGGTCTATAAATAAGCTTGTAATTAGAGTTATAAGGAGGAGATGATAGATGATAGCAGAGAAAAATTCAAAGAGAAAATCTAAAAAAGTATACTTTTCTCTCAATTTCTTTCTGTTCTTCAGTTTTGCACTTTGTCATTGTTGTTCAGAATAAGTTTCAGCATTAATCTTCCTACAAGTGGTATTTGAGCAGCCAAGTGAGCTCCCTTTATTCCTGTTTTGAAACACGTGTCATCACGACGGATTGAATAAAATATACAGTATAGTTAATAACATATATAATAAGCATAATTAAGATTCCAAGCAATGCCTTTTTTTCTACTTGTTAGGAAAAAATCAAGCAACGCTCTTTGATATAAGCTAACACATGCAAGATGTATTTCTATTATGAATTTTATTTCAACTATATCTATGACAATCAACTTTTAAATATAATACTGCATAAAGAAGAAAAAAGAAGCTTCAGATTTAAGTTAAGACACCTGGGGAGAAATATTAAGGGAAGACACATGCAACTCATACCTTTACAGCCAAAATGTTTCTGAAGATTATGCAAAGTGGAGTTCAGGTTGAGTGATTTACTGTTGTGCTACCAACTTGAATTTTGTGTGCTTAGTCCCTGGTGCTTCATGCATATTAATACTATGAATCAGTAAATGTTCTTTACTTTGTATCATGAAATCAAATGTTATTCTTAAGAAAGAATAAAACACTTTGCTCTCTGCACAAGCCAAGACTGTAAGATATGTATATAAGAGTCATCATTAAAAATTAAAATGACAAATGAAATGCATTGCTTTCATTTACACAAGCTTAAACTTTATGTAAAGCGTATGATTTTCGTGAGCAGAAACTCCCTCCTCTCCTCTCAAGCAACAGTGCCATGTAAGATTTATAGATTGGAGTATAACTTTATTTTAAGAAGACAATCAGGAGAGTGACTGGAGATCAGCAAGCTTGGAGTATAACATTATTTCTCATTTTATTTTATTTTTAATCAAGAAAAAAGCTCCTTAGGATCGATATGGGTGAGCCTAAGGAGTCATCGGAAGTCAAAACACAAAGGCAAGCTACACCCCAATTGAAATCATCACCGAAATCCTCTCCAAACTAAACATCAAAACTCTGCACCGCTACAGATGCGTGTTCTTTATTAGACAGGTATGAACGAATATGTCAAAACCAGCACAAACAAAACTCTTTTTATCCAAGAAAAAAGGAGGCGGTGGTTATATCTTTATTCAGTTGATTTTGACATTCTGGTGTCCCCAATAACCCTACAAGACCAACCATGTGTTACAACATCAAAACAAGAATGTGCTGGGTTTTTAGTTGGTTCTTGTAATGGTTTACTTTCTTGCAAAGATGGTGAAATTCTTATTTGTAATCCCATTCATTCCACAATTCGATAACACGTTCAGAAAACTTCAAGGCGCTCATCTTTACTTGCCTTCAACGCAGATCAGATATGAACTGTATTCTTTTTTCTTTTCTTTTCTTATCATTTTTATCATGGACACTTTTTTAGATGTGATCCATGGATGGGTGGCAACTTCTAAGAACCAAACTATAGGGAAAAGCTCTTCACTTAAAATTTCTAATCAATCACATATTTAATTATTTATATGTGAGTTGAAAAATGTAAATGATAGGATTTGAACTCGAAATGTTCTCTTTTCGAGGCCTTAGACAAAACTATAAATAAAACCTTTTAAAATATTTAAGAATTTTTTTTATTTTTATATATATCTGACAAGTGATGAGGTCTTGAGCAGTTTTTATTTTGTGCTTGAAATTTAGTAGTTGTTAAGTAGTGACAATTTTTATTTTATAAAGTATAATTAATAAATATATTTTATTTATTAGGAACAACTCGAGTTGTTGGCCAAGTAACCCTTGCCATAAGCCAGCTCTATCCGTGGCTACCTCCTTCCTAGATAACTATTACCACCAGCTAACATTAAAAATACATTAATGAATTAAACAGAATAGCAGGCTCGTAGTAATCACATAATGCATGGACAGCATGCCAAATTATTCATTCACAACATCTTTCGCAGCAATTCACATGAATCACGTCGAATAAAGTAAAATCTCAATTAAACAATAAACAAATGAAAGCAATAATAAAGTATAAAAGAAAAGATCTTACAATAAGAGAAAAGTATCGAATTGACGTAGAATTCTTCTACACAACAGAAATCATGCTTTAAAATATTTAATATAAAATCATTCTTGATCCTCTTACAAAGTTAATTAAGTAAGATTCTAAAGAATTGTTTTATAAGCTCAGTAATGCTTACGAATAGCTAGTTTTATATTATAATCTAAGTACCTTTACAGCCAAAACATACCTGAAGATTATGGAAAGAGGTGTTCCGGCGTGTAGAAGAACAAGTCAAAGAGCAAGAGCATGCTGCAACAACCACCAAATCTGCAGGAACTTAGCTATCCAATATTCAAAGTTCAAATTCAAACAAGATTGTATCTGCTGTTTAAATTTCGAACTATCAGATATACATGCACATGTGTAGGACAACAGTTAGCATTATCATTTATTTAAATTATCATTTATTTAAACCCTATGTACATGCACACTAAAGGAATGAAATATACAAGACAGTATTCACATATTTCCTCTCTGAGTTCTGCAATTTTATACGGCGGGCTAATTTACTGGTTGTGCAACCAGGTTGATTTTGTGTATTTTTTAGTTCTGGTTCCGCAAAAATCTGCTTCATGTATATTAAAGATGCTGCAAGAATATGAATTTGTAAAAATACTTTACTTCTTATCATCAATATGAAAGGATATTATAAACACCTGCTCTCATCACGATCATTACTACAAAATAAAAGGACCACTGGAATAAATTGCTTTCGATTGTCACAAGCTAAATCTTCATTATGAGCACAAATCACTTCCCATCCTCTCAAGAAAATATATAATTCATGTAAAATGTGGACAGGAAATCAACAAGCTTGTAAAACTTTATCCCTTTTTCTCTTACCCCTAAATCAAGCAGAAAAGCTCCATCTAATGCTACAAGAAATAAAGTTCATGAGTACGTTTAGGAAAACTTGAGCTTATTGACGATTTTAACGATCTTCTTCTGTTTTTTTAATTTTGTCTTAAGAGAAAGGATATCTTTGGACTAACGTGTTATCATATAAATAATATATGAACATATATGGATTTTGTCTTAAGAGAAAGGATATCTTTGAACTAACGTGTTGTCATATAAATAATATATAAACATGATAATTTAAGAAACCGAGAATTCAACCCTTTGTACATATAATAACGTATCAATCACAAACATGTAAAAATCTTATTATCAAAATAAACAAATGAAAAATAAAAGAAGAAGGAATAATAACATATGCAAAGTACCAAGTAATTATTTACTTGTAGATACACTGCTCACTAATGCCAAGATGAGACATAAGAACGGCCACAAAGGTAAGTAGCTCTCCTCCTTGACTAAGTGCTTTTGCATGCTCTTTCCATCCACAATGAATCGCAGCAAAAGTTAGCATCTCCACCCACACTTGAGATATCATTTCCCATTTTGTTTCATCTGACCACCCATCCTCTGTCTCCAGCAAGTCCAATGCACTGGCGAGGTTGCGACCATCAGATAGCACTGACCCTTCGGTTTGTCCCTCTTCAACTTGAAAAGTGGCTTCTACGCTGGTTGACATGTACTTTGCTTCACCCATCTCTTTAGGTAGCATAAACGGCATATCACTCCGAAGATACAACATGTAACTAGCTAAAGATCTGCTTACTTTAACATGAGGAGATTCAGTATGGCCTACGTGACAAAACCAAGTGGCAATGTGCCATAATAGGAAGCTTTCATGAAAGTCTATATCAACCACAGACCAACGAAATTTTTCAGAGCATCCGTTTCTTCTGAGTGCATGATCACCTCTCTCTGCCAATATCATCCTTTGATCATCTTGGCGACTGTATCTTGAACGCATATCTAAGAGACGTTCGAAGATCAATTCCTTTAAATAACAATCCACATCCTCTTTCCATCTCCGAAAGTTGTGACCCTTGCTGATAAGATTTCCCATTGGTACACTTTGCTCAATATGCTTATGTATGGCATGTTGGTTCATAGATTCTTTCCACCTTTTTTTATGAATAAGAGACGACAGCCACCGAGAAGAATAAATAAATTGACAAATAGACTCCGCCAATGGCTCCCTTTTCTTGCTAAGCCAAAGCATAGTCCAATCAGAGAGAAGCATCCAAATGACTGAGTATATATCAAGAACAACAGCTCCTCCTAGCAACAAGTATGATATAGTGATATCAATTTCGGAATAGGCTTTGGAGTTTCTGGCCATTATCCAGAATGCAAGTAATGCGGAGACAGAGAGTAGAAAGTTGATGGAGCGGAGAAAGAGGCGAGGCCGCCAGCCAACCCCAGTCATCGCCTTGGTGAAAAGGACATCAAACATGAAACCCAACTCCACTCCTATCAACTCGAATGCTTTGGCAGCAGACTTCCTCTTCAAGATATTATAGCTGCTCATATGAGTTGGATATGTAACAAGGTAATCTCCATATAGTAACTTCAAAATTCGGAATAAGAAATGAGCTTCATGGAGATGTTTTGCCTCTGGTCTTATGCGATCAAATCCCAAAACTTTATCGCACCTTGTTGCATCCATGTTATCGAAGTCATCGCGTGGAATTTTGTTATCTAATTGCTCTCGTAGAAGCTTCCTTTCTTCGTTTGCGGACTCTCTAAACTTGTTGGAGCTTGCTAACCAAAGAACCAAAACCCTCTCCCCATATTTCATGATTCCGGCAATAAAGATAGGAATGGCTAAATATCTGAGCGGATCCATGCTCCACCATGACCTCAATGATGCATAAAAGGACATCGAAAGTTGCGTTAATAGCTGAAGCACATGCCTCGACCACAGTTCGTTGTCCTCTACTGCATAGGCAGTAAAGGTGTAAGGGCCACCAAGGTGGACAAGGAGCATCGATGACCAAAATGCCGGGGTGATGCTTTCATTTTTAGTGTTACAATTGGAACCCCCTTGATTGCGAGTAATTGTACCCAATGAAAGAGTTGCCAACGGGTCAGCTGACGTATATGCTAGCCAAACCAGCGTCCCAAGCCAGATTCCGGCTGTATACTTTCGTCGACCGCCAGCGATGGTGAGGAAAATTTGCAGCCAGAGACTTAGCAAAATCATTGAGCGAAGCTGCCAGTCGTTCCACAATGCGACAACACGTACAGATAAACCATCCACATCCATGTTTGCTCCCCTTCATTATAAGCCAGACATGAACTTTACTTAAAGATATATTAATCAGTTAAACAAAATTCTAGCTAATAATCAACTTATGCATTTACAACATATTTCGTAGTAGTTCATATAAATTAAATGTAATAAGACCTCCCTTTATTCATGTTCCGGAAAAAGTGTCACTACGACAACAAATTGATTAAAATATAAATACAGTCAATACCATATATATATATATATATATATATATTGAGAGAGAAAGGACTAAGAATTGATTGGAGTGAGAAAGGACTAAGAATTGTTCTGCATAATCGAGATCATGCTTTATTTTAAAGTATTATATGTAAAACAATTCATGAGACCTTACAAGGAATTATTTCATAAATTAGGTGGATGACGCTTAAGAATAATTTTATATTACATTCCCTAGCACATGCAAGACCAATTAATTTCTACCATCAATGGACTTCCAAATATAATACTGCATAAGGAAGAAAACAACTTTCAAATTTAAGTTCAGAGACTTGGAGAGAAATGAAGAAAAGAAAGGGAGACGCTTGCAACACATACCTTAATTTACAGCCAAAATGTATCTGAATGCAAAGAGCAGTTCAGGTGGGATTTTGTGTATCTAGTCCCTCGTGCCACAAACCACTCGCTCTCTGCACAAGCTAATTTATTGTTGCGCTACCAACTTGAATGGGAATTGGTTACTGCACTTTACTTATTATCATGAAATCAAGGGTTATTCTCAGGAAAGAATAAAACACTTTGCTCTCTGCACAAGCTAAAACGTGAAGATACTTTTTAACTACTATGTATATAAGAATCATCATTAAGAATTAAAATGAGAAATGGAATATAAGGCTTTCAGTTCATGATTCTCTCATGAGCACAAATTAATCCCTTCCTGTCCTGTCAAGCAACAACGTCATCTAAAATTTATAGCTGAGGTAACCAAAAGAATGAATGGAGATAAGCAAGCTTGGAGTGTAACGTTATTCCTCTTTTTATTTCTTTATTGTTTTAATAAAGAAGAAAGCTTCATGGCATATGGGGTCAGCCCAAAAGTAAAAGCAGAAAATAAAAGCATTTTAATTAAGGGCTACCAAGTTGCTTTTCCTGTCACTCTTTTGGTTTAGGCTCTTTTGGTTACCTTCTTACCTCAGCTATAAATTTTAGATAACGTTGTTGCTTGACAGGAGAGGATGGATATATATTTATATTAAATTAAATTACAATTTAAAAAAAGAAGAAGAAGAAGAAGAAGCTAATTGTGCTCTTAAAAACAATGAAACATGTGATAGCTTTTACTGTGTATTTACACAGTATTTCAATTTCAATTTCTCATGACTTCTAGCGAGTTGTTGCCCAAACCTACAAACAAAACTGATTTTTTTCCTTTCTTTTTATTTTATGACTGTATCAATTAACATCAGGTCGCGGATGGACCGTCGAGGACCGGTCAGGTTTTTAAACTATATTTTTTCCATGGGATATACATGATAATGATTAATTAACGTGTGATAAGGGTGTAGTTGTTGGGGTCTACATCGACAAAACCACCATGGTGGTGATGACCTTGATGGTGAAAGTGTTTCAAGATGATAATGGCAACACACAGTAGCCAAGTGACATGAAAGATGTTCATGTATGGAGAGGGATGGAAAGTTGGCAATGGCTTTGGAACAAAGGCAGTGCTTTATTTTTGGCAGTATATAGTAGTGCTCGACTGGAAAAGTGATCTGGTTTAGTTGATGCTTTAACTGAGGGTATTAATAATTTATTTTCCATGATGGTTTAGCCACGAGGTTTTTGTTTTTTCCAAGAATGAGACCTCTTTCATATTATTGTCAATGAGTGTGTTGTCATTTTATATGTTGTGATAGTACATGACTCTGCTTCTTCTTCATGCTAGCATTGATGTTCATCATTTGTCCTTTACTTTTTCAGGTTTGGTAGCTGTAGTTTTTCTTGCTTGATTTAGAGAGGGGCTGCCGGATTAGTGTGAGTGTGTTGCAGCTTTCCTTATTCAGTTTGTTTTTTTCTTTTCTTGCCTGCTTCCTCATGAGTTCTGTTTCGTTGTTCCAATATTTTTCTCTTTGGTCTTTGCTTAATCCATGTCTCTGTCGTTTGTTATTTTTATGAAAGATTGATGACTTTGCTTTTTCCTTTTTCTTTTTTCAGTTTATTAGATCTTTAACGGCTCCCATTCTTCCTTTGACATGTTGGTTAGGTTTCTTTGTTTAAGTTATCTCCTTCGGCATATTATGTTGGAAATAAAACAAGTGTGGTATAAGATCAACTAAGCAATGCAATATTAAAAAGTCAAGAACAAAAATAAAGAAGAAGAATAAAAATAAAAGGAAGGTTAACTTGATTGAAGTGCTTCTTTCTTTGATTTCACTCTCTATATTAATTAATAATACCTCATATTACAAGCTTATATATAGGCATAAAGTTCTAGACTATAAAAAAATTAAATTTACAATAGAAAAAACTATTATGAATAAGAAAAGCATTCTGCCGACTTAACCGGTCAACCAATTTATTTAATTCAATTAGTCAATCGGTTTCTCTATTCTTCAAAAAAACTGAAATCTGGTTTACTTTTAACATCCTCTCTTAAATTTGATTTCCTTATAACTCCTAACATGTCTCTCATTTTGACAAACACATCATATTTGAGTAGCATTATGAAAATATTCGCGACTTAGTCTTGAGTCCTCACGTATTTGACTTCAACTTCTTTATTTGCAATGCAATCTTTTAAATAATAAAATTTTATATCAATATGTTTACTTTTATCATGAAATATTGGATTCTTTGTTAATGCAATGGCTGATGCGTTGTCCAAATAAATTTCAGCATGCTTCTCTTGTGGCATTCACAATTCCTTCAATAATCTCTTTAGTCATATGGAATGACAAACATATGATATAGTAGCTATATATTCAACATGTTGACAAAGTGATTATAGATTGCTTCTTTAAACTCCATGTAAATGCTATATCTTTCATGTAGAAAACAAAACTTGTAGTGTTCTTTCTATCATTCATATATCCAGCTCAATCACTATCAATATTGTCGATACACGACGTCGGGCGACGGCTCCCACTTTTTTGTTGTTTATTTAACAAAAAGGGTTTTTTCTCAATTGAGAGAAATAAAGATTTTATTGGAGTCGCCATCTAGTAATTTGAGGGAAACTAGAAATCCCAAATTAGACACTGGTCCCAGAGATTCGGGTACAGGGTTAGTTATGATTAAGGGAAGGTAGACACCACCCTTAAAACATCCTTTCAAGAGAAAGGTTACCCTTACTTCTGTGTTTTTTTATTTGATTTAAATGCTATTATATTTTGGGCTTATTGGCAATTTTGTTGTTTAAAATGGTTAACGTCGGTCCCTAAAAATAGGAGACGCGTTAAAAATGACACCAGTCCCTAAAAATTAGAAGACTGGTCTAAAATATTGACGTTTTAACCCTAAAAAGGAGAGTTACGTCTGAGTTATCAAAAAAAAATAATGGACATAATCCATATTTGGTATTTTAAATTTTTGGCATCGGTCTTTTTCTAAAAAAGAGACGTGTCGACAAACAATATTTATTTATAAAACAAAAATTATTTTGATATCGTTGAGAAATAGATATAACCATACTTGAGAATTAAACTTTGGACCCACAAACGATGACATGATAAGATGGGTGTTGAACCCACGATGTTATTCCTTTAATATTTATTTTTAGGTTTTTTTGTTTTTTTTTTTAACATGTAACAAAATTTACAAGCATTTATATATATAAAAATATCAAAAATACCATCAGGAACCCCAAAAAATTACCTGAGTGCCACTGTATAGGCAAAATACTGAAATACCCTTGAATTTCTCAGAAATTTACGAAAATGCCCCTGGGGCGCGTGTGGCTCACGCGCGGTTACTGTTGGAGGCGGTGAAATTTTCCGGCGAGCTTTCCGGCCATAGAATGGTTGATTCTGGTAGATCTGAGGGAGAGGATTCTGATGACGGTGGTTTCGACGTCCGTTGATGGCTGATGAGGGAGAATCGTCGGTTTGAAGCTTCGGGTGGCCGACCAAAATCGCGGCATTTTTCCGGCCAGATAGGGAGGCGAAACCGCTTCAACCTGCCGGGGTTTTGCTTTATATGAGGCTATAAACCTTTATGTGGTTTTTCGGAGGCTTCAAACGGCCGGAAATGGGAGATCGGATGAGAGAGAGAGAATCGCCGGCGAGAGGAGAGAGAGACTCCGAGATTGTGCTACGGTGTGAACGCGAGCATGATACAGCGGTGCAGCTGAAGGTTTGTAACCGTTAGATCGCGGCTGACCTGATCCTCCGGCTGTGATTGGCTTGATCTGCAAGTTGATCGAACGGTCCGGATGGGCTGATTTGTGATCGGGTATGGCGCGGTGTACCTAGAGCGGGGTACACCGGGTGACGTGGCAACACAGGATCGAAGGACAGATTGTTTTAAGGGCTGAGATGGATGTGGGTTTTAATCTAGTGTGGTAAGCCCTATTGTATCCTATTAAATCAAAGGTCCAGAACTAAATACTATTAAATCTAACGGTTAAGATATTTTTGATATTTTACAATTTATTTTTAAAAAAAAATTAATATCTTACTCACGCGGAGAAAAACTAAAAAAAAACCTTAAATAATAATACAAGTCTCTCCTCTCTCTTTCTTTTTTTTTTTTTTCTTTTTTCTTCCTCCCCTCCTTTTTTTCCTTGCGAATTGTCACTGGCTATTTATAGCCAGTGACAGGGGACAACACGGATCTGCGTTAAAGAAAAATTGCATCGGCGCAACTACTCCGTCTACAATCAGTGCAGCTGCCCTGCCTTAATATGATAAGTTTTTCTATTATTGATTTTGTTTTATTATATATAATAATAAATATTTATATAGGTAAAACTAAAAACTCAAATCAGTATTAGAAAAAGCTTGACTCAATCGCTAAAAATCAATTTTAATTACCGAAAATTATGTTGAAACATTAAAAAAAAATTTCAATGGGTATCAACCCGGTGGACCGGGTTTTGATAAAAAATAACAATTTTGACCTAAAATGGCCTGAAACTCATTTTTCATCCCGGTCGACATGGTTGGACCCGTATTGACCCGGTGGGCTCGGTTTTGGCCGAAAATGACGGTTTTGACCCGAAACGGCCCGAAAACTCATGTTTTACCCTGGTTGACCCGTATAGACCCGGTGAACACGGTTTTGGTCGAAAATGACGGTTTTGACCCGAAACGGCATGAAACTCATTTTTTACCCTAGTTGACATGGTTTGACCCGTATTGACCAGGTGGACTTGGTTTTGGTTGAAAATGACGGTTTTGACCCGAAACGGCCCGAAACTCATTTTTTACCCTGGTCGACATGGTTTGACCCGGTGGACTCAGTTTTGATGGAAAGATGCGGTTGACTCGAGAAAAATATATTTTTGAATTTTAAATTTTTTCTTAATTTTTTGGATTTTTATAAATAATAATAGAAATAAAATAACATTCGAGAAAATCTTGGTGAATCCAAAATTGGGTTACAAAAAATATAACCCACAAGTTTAAAGCTATTAGAATAAGCTAAAATCAACAATACCTTTGATATATTGAAGAATTTGCTTCAAAACTTTGAAGTGTGTCATAATAAGTATCTCTATAAACCTAATTATAAGTCTCACTACAAAAAGAATATTCGGACGAGTGCATGTTAAATATCTCAAACTCCCAACTAGGCTTTTGAATGTTGTAGAGTTTATCGTCTCCCCTTCATTATTCTTTAACATTTATATTTCACACTCAACTAAAGTATTTACTTTTTCACAATTCTTCATCTTGAACTTCTTGATAACCTCCCTTGAAAACTTTTCTTGATTCACAAAGATTCTATATTTTTTTTATTTGATGTCATTATTCTCTAAATAGTAGGACATGAGACCAATATTTATTATTTCGAACTCCTTAGTCATTGTTTGCCTGAAATCTTCAAAAAAGTAGTTTCATTTCATCATCAATTGAACCAAAAATTTGAAAGAAGTTAGTTGTCATTGAACTCAATCCTGCATTTGAACATGGACTCAGTTGGCTGTTGAATGTCAGGAAGGAACTTAATTGATAGATTATAATGAAAATGATATGAGACACCATAACTTAATGAACCATTAACAAATGACATGTTTTTTAAATTGGTTCAAATATTTGGATGCTGAATGTTCTTGATCCAGGCTCTACTGAACTCAATCTATAGAAGATTGACGAGGTTCATAAATTTAAGGTAGCCAAGCTCGCAGGAGAGGCAGCTCTTGCCAATACAGAGTTGGAGAAGGCTAAGTGCAAAGATACCATTAAAGCAGCTGAACAAGCAGAGATGGAAGCATAAAAGGGCAATAAGCTCAGACGAAAGCCGAGCGAGAGATAAAGGAGAAGAATAGTGCTTAATTTGAATGCTTTGGAACAAAATGGTGTGCGATATACAGTACTATTGAAGAAGCCACTGACAAATTCTCACCATCAAATAAAATTGGCGGAGGAGGATATGGACCTGCGTATAAAGGCAAGGTTGATCATACCCACCCCAGTTGCCATCAAGGCTTTAGGACCTGGTGTTGCTTAAAGAAAGAAGCAGTTCCAACAGGTGGTAGGGTGGTGAAATAATAATCTTCTTAGGATTACGGGCCGGGGGTGATTGTTTGTGCCGCCTAATTTAAGTCATTCTACCTTTCAGCATCTGACTTTTTGGTTAAAGATCTCATCTTTTTAAAATCTTTAATGTATCTTTAACAGGACTAATTAGTTTGGTCTTTTGTTTTTTTCTCCTTTTTCTTAGTTACTTTTTATAATCTTTCTTTTTATTCGGTCACCATTTACTTAATGGTATATATTGCTTTATATATAAATTTATAAAAAAAAAAAATTAATTCAGCTTTAAAT
>Ga0307515_10017511_pt1 | contig 13042 bp, 11 predicted proteins | sample 17_EM_MG_FD_194513 | JGI IMG/M metagenome (GOLD analysis project Ga0307515, IMG submission 194513) | Populus trichocarpa ectomycorrhiza microbial communities from riparian zone in the Pacific Northwest, United States - 17_EM | ecosystem: Host-associated > Plants > Roots > Unclassified | place...
GTCGCCACCTCGAGCGAGAGCTGCTGAAGAACTTCCAGGACGTCGGGTTCGGGCTCCTCTTCCTCGAACGCCTCGACGATCTTCACGAACCCCATCAGCAGACCGCGCATGACCGCTTCTTGCCGATGGGCCAGCTGGTCGACGGCCTGGTTGACGATGTGCTGGACGTCGGCGACGTGCTCCTCCGGGACGTTCATGTCCGCCGTCATGGTGAACTCGAACGCCCCTTCGAGCAGCTCCGGATAGCCGCTCGAGCCGGACTCGTCGTTACCGTCCCGCAGGTTCTGCCGAAGCCGGTACACCGACGCGAGCAGGCCGATGCCGGTCTGCACCAGTTCCGTGTCCTCCATGGCGAGAGCATGCCACGAGCGGCGTCCGGCACCCGCGGACGACACGATCCCCGGGCTGGTCGCCCGGGGGTCGGTGTCACCCGGCAGGTCTGAAGTCAGCGGCTCCCGCGGCAGGGGCCACCACGGCGGCCGGCCGATTGCGCCGAGTCAGGACTCGCGCTTCATCAGTGTGGTGGTGAGGGAAGCGAGGTGGGATCGGGCGGACTGGTCGAGGTCGAGTCCGTCTATCAGGTCCCAAGCGATGGATATCTGGCGATCGGCCTCGACCCGGGTCCATGCCCGGCCACCCGCCTCGTCGATGGCATCGGCCAGTTCGGTCACCTCGTCGCCGGTCAGCGGATCCGGGCTCGCGTAGCGCGCGGCGATCCAGTGCGCTCCGGTCGTGGTGGTGGCCAGCGCGGCCACGACCGGAGCGCTCTTCTTCCGCGCGTGCAGGTCGGAACCGACCGGCTTGCCGGTCACGTGCGGATCACCCCAGATGCCCAACAGGTCATCCACCAACTGGAAGGCGATGCCGAGGTGATAGCCGAACCGTTCGAACCGCACCGACCACTCCGCCGGGGCCGACGCGTAGGCGGAGCCCAGCCGGCAGGAGCAGCCGAGCAGGACACCGGTCTTGCCGCCCATCATGGCCAGACACTCGTCCACGGACACGGTGGCTTCGGACTCGAATCGCAGATCGAGTTCCTGGCCCACGGCCAGTTTGCGGAGAGTGGCGGCCAGCACTGCCGTCGAGCGCGCCGCAGCCGGGTGCTGGTAGCCGGCGATCGCCTCGAATCCCAGTGCGATGAGTGCGTCCCCCGCAAGAATCGCCATGGGCTCACCGAACTTCGCCCACACGGTCGGCCGGTGCCGGCGTTCCTGGTCACCGTCCATGATGTCGTCGTGGATGAGCGAGGCGTTGTGCAGCAACTCGATCGCCGCACTTGCCGGCAACGCGTCCTCAGGCCTGCCGCCGACAGCCTGCGTGCACAACAGTGTGAACGCCGGCCGGATCAGCTTGCCGGCGACGCGACCCGTCTTGTGACCGTCCACATCGTACATACCGAGCTGGTATCCGCAGATCTGGCTCAACTGCCCGCCGAGGCTGTCGATCGAGCTGCTGAGCACAGGCGGCAACAGCCAGCGGGCCATGCTCAGGCCGGGGTTGAAGCCCGGCGCCGATCGCGCGTCGATCTCCGGCGTGCTCACGCTGCCTCCTGGTCGGTTCGGCCAACGAGCGCGCGCTCCAGGTATTCGGCCGGATTGCCGCTGTCCGGCAACGAGTCCCGGTATCGGCGGGTACTCGCCGACCACTCCAGGTTGCCGCGCATCCAGGAGCGCATACCGGCCGCGTACGCAGCCAGCTCGGCCGTCCCTCCCGAGGACGCCGGCAGTGTCGGCTCGTCACCGAGGTAGTCGTCGAGGCGCTCGGTGATGAGGCCGGCGACGATCTCGACGGCCTCGGCTCGGTCCGGCCCCCTGGACTGCTGGACGACCGGAACGAGGTTGTGGAATTCGCCCAGCGAGATCTCCTTGTCGAGCGAGTAGAGATCGTTGGTCCAGCACACGACGTCACAGGCCGCGCGCAACGTTCGCGCGAACGGATCGCTGTCGAACACCGAACTCGGAATATCGATGTGCTCGACGATCTCGATCAGGTCCATGCACACGTAGATCGCACCGGTGTGCCGACGTTTCTCGATGTATTCCGCTTCACTGGGCACGGTGCCACACACCCGGTTGTCGGCCTCCCACACCGCCGCCATCCCGCCGGCCACGACGTGCTCGATGAAGCGCGTGCGCCAACTCGGACCGGCGTGGACCACTGTGCGTCGCCACAAGTCCGCCAGCGCGGTCACGATGGACGGGCCGGCCGGATCGGCCCCTCGATCGTTCAACACGTCGAAGATCGCACCCATCAGGTTGCCGACCTCGCCGCGGTCCTTGCCGAGCAAGCCGTCGTCGAGCTGGTCGTCGAGGAGGAACAGCCAGGCGAACCAGTCGGCCACCAGCGCGAGCTCCTCCACGCCCGCGGTCGGGTAGGTCACCGCGGCGAACCAACCGAAGTCGGCCTTGCCGAAGCGCTCCTTGGCAGCGGCCCGTTCGATCAGGCCGTGTTCGACGACCCACAGATCCAGGTGCCGGCGGGCGCTCTCGACGTGCGGGTTGCACTGAGCGGGGATGGCCTCGAACGCCTCGACCATCGAGGCCATCGCATCGGCGGTCATCGCTTGGCCACCCGAATGTGCACGCCGCCCTTGGGATGCAGGGTGATCAGCGGTTCCATCGCCATGTCCTGGTGCCGATCGGGAATCGTCACCCGGTACTCCTGCATGATCATGGCGAGAATGGTCGTGAGTTCGGTCAGCGCGAAGTGTTTGCCGATGCAGTTGCGCGGGCCGCTTCCGAACGGCGTGTACGCCGCCCGCGGACGCTTCGCGATCTCGGCCGGCAGGAAGCGATCCGGGTTGAACGCCGCCGGCTCCGGCCAGAACTCGGGACTGTGGTGCAGCATCAGGAAATTGAGGTAGATGTTCGACTTCGGTGGGATCCGGTAGCCGTCGATCACGTCCGCTTCGATCGACGATCGTTGGGTCTGCCAGGCCGGCGTGTACAACCGCAAGGTCTCATCGACGACCCTCCGGGTGTACTTGAGCTTCGGAAGGTCTTCGAAGGCCGGGACGCGACCGCCGAGAACGCCGTCCACCTCGGCGTGCAGCTGTTCCTGGACGTCCAGGTGTTTCCCGACCATGTACATCAACCACGCGACCGAGTTACTGGTTGTCTCGTACCCGCCGATGATGAGGTTCAGCACCTCGCGATGCAGCTGCTCGTTCGTCAGGCCGGTACCCGTGACGTCGTCGACGGCATGCAGCAACGCGTCGAGCAGGTCGTCGTGCACCTCGCCGGTGCGCTCACGCTCATGGACGACGTCCGCGACAAAACCGTCCATCGTCGAGATGATCTCCGCCAACCGTCGACGTGAGGGCGTCGGCCAGGTCAACGGTATGACCGGGAACCGGAAGAACCGTCCGACGATCTCGTTGGCTTCCAGGAACAGGGCTTCGATGGCATTGGCCCGCGCGTCGATCTTGTGACCGAACAGCGAACGGAACACGATCCGCATGGCGAGCTGGCCGAGTTCGGTGCTGGCGTTCACGGTGTCCGGTGGGCTGTACTGCTTCTCCCAGCGACGAAGCATCAGTCCGGTCTCGTCCGTCATGTTCTTGAGGAACCCGGCGACCTGCGGACGGTGGAACGCCGGCTGCATCGTGCGCCGCTGGTGCCGCCACGGCTCGCCGCCGACGTTGCCGATCAGTCCACCGCGCAGGATGGGCTCGATGACCCGGTAGAGGTAGGTGTCTTTGTTGTAGTTCTCGTGGTTGCGCACCAGGACGTGCTCGAAATAGTCCGGATGATTGAGGACGATCATCTTCATGCCGAAGACCCGGACCGAAAAGATGTCCCCGTAGTCGGCCATCATCCGCCGCAGGAAGCCCACCTGGTCCTGGCGCATGGCCAAGCCGCTCAGCACATTGTCACGAAACCGAGGGCGGGGCAGCGCCTTGGCCGAGCCCGGAGTGGAGGCTCGTTCTGCCGAGGTGGCGACTCCGCGAACGTCGTCCGTCGTCGGGATGCGCATGGTTCCTCTTCCGTCATGTCTGCCGGGTGCCCCCATCCAAGAACCTGGTGATCGGGGCCACAACTTCGGAATTGCTCAATGACGCGCCGATCGTTCGCTTCGCGCACCGGGGTTGTCATTGTTGGTGCCTGCTGGCAACAAGACACCGCGGAGCCGCGGTGAAGGAGAGGTTGTGACTATGGAAGAGCGTCCACGTCGCTCCGGTTGCTTCGACCTCGCCGGGTTGGGCCGCGAATTCGTCGATGATCCCTATCCGACGTTGGCCGAGATCCGCGAGGAGGACCGGATCCGCAGGGTTGTCTACCACGGAGTGCCCGCCTGGCTGGTGACCCGGTTCGAGGACGCCGAACAGATCTACTCCGATCCTCGCATCTCATCGGACTTCGCGAACGCCGAAGAACAGGTACGCGCCGTACCGTGGATATCCGGCGCCACCGCTCTCGGCGTGACCAAGGGCATGCACCACCTCGATCCACCGGAGCACACCAGGCTGCGCAGGCTGACGGCGCAGGCATTCACGTCGCGACGCGTCGAGGCGTTGCGCCCGACCGCCGGTCGCGTCTGTACACAGCTCCTGGACGCCGCGCTCGCTCGCGACCAGATCGACTTTCTGCACGATTTCGCGATTCCGCTGGGATGTCGCGTGATGATGACCGTGCTCGGCGTGCCGGACGAGGACACCAGTGCCTTCGAGAAGCAGGCGGCAATCCTGGTCTCCACCGATCCCGCCGACGTTCCCAAGCTGCCGGAGACGTTGCGGTGGCTGGACGACTACTTCGACGCACTGATCACGGCCAAGCGGAAGCGGCTGGATGACGACTTGCTGAGCGAGTTGATGGCCCCGGCCGGCGACGACGAGCCGCTTGACGACGCCGAGCTGCGCGCGATGACGCACCTCATGCTGACCGCGGGTTTCGCGACAACGGCCAACCTGACCAGCAACGGACTGCTGGCATTGCTGGAGCATCCGGGGCAGTTCGCCGTACTCCGAGACGATCCGGCGCTCCTGCCGGCGGCCATCGAGGAGATGCTGCGCTACGAGCCGCCGGCCACCGTGGCATTACCCAAGTTCGCGAAGGAGGACCTGACGTTTGCCGGCGTCCGGATCCGCCGCGGTGAGGCAGTGGTCATTTCGATCGCCGCGGCAAACCGTGACCAGCGCCGATTCACCGCCCCGGACGGGTTCGACATCCTGCGGCCGGCGGCCGGGCACTTGAGCTTCGGTCACGGCCTCCACACCTGTATCGGCAGGCAACTGGCCAGGATGGAAGCCCAGGTGGCCTTCACGGCCCTGCTCGAACGATGCCGGGACGTGGTGTGCGCCGTCCCGATCTCCACGTTGTCATGGCAGGTCTCCTACGGCCTGCGGATGCTCAAGCGCTTCCCGGTGACCTTGACACCGACCGCACCGCACGCCCCGGTCACGCTCTGAGTCCATCCCGTACGCGCCGAGGTCGAAGTCGTGCGCGGCGAGCTCACGTCGTAGCGCAGGCGGCGCGGCGGTCGGGTGACGTCGCCGGGTATCTGCGGGAGATGTCCTCACGACACAAGAAGCGAGGGCGCCGGCCGGTTGACCAGCTACGTCGGCGAGCAGAAGCGGTCGGCTGCTTCGCTGCCACCCGCCGACTCGCCTACCCGGAAACGACGCGACCCCGGGCACCGGGCCCGGGGTCGCGTCGTCAGTCGAGGGTGGAAGCCGTCAGCGGCCTCGGCGGGCGCCGCCCGCGCGGGTGCCCGAGGAGAACGCCGCCGCGCCGCCGGAACGGCCGGCTCCCGCGGCGGGAGCGCCACCGCGGCGGCCACCGCCGCCGGAGCCGCGGCGCTCGGTCGAAGCCGCGGCGGCGGCCGGAGCCGCCGAGCGGCGACCCGAACCCGAACCGCGGCCCGGCTCGGAGGACTGGGTACGGCGATCCGAACGCGGCTGCTGGTCGTCGCGGCGGGACTGGGCGTTGGCCCGGGCCCGCTGACCACCGCGGTTCTCCTTCGGCGCGCCCGCGCCACCGCGACGTCCGCCGCGGGCCGGGCGCTCTTCGCCGTCACGGGAGCGAGCCGGCCGGGCCGCGCCCGAGGCCGTGACCTTCTTCGGGCGGTTGTCCACCGGCGGCCGCTTCGGGGACGCCGTGAACGAACGCTCGCCCGGGGCCAGCTCCGCCAGCAGCGGGTGACCCGGGCCGAGCTGGGTGGTGGTCGGCTTGATGCCCGCCTTGCGGGTGAGGTCGCGGACGTCGCGGACCTGCGCGTCGGTCATCAGCGTCACCACCGTGCCGGACGCGCCGGCGCGGGCCGTGCGGCCCGAGCGGTGCAGGTACGCCTTGTGCTCGACGGGCGGGTCGGCGTGGATGACCAGCCGGATGTCGTCGACGTGGATGCCGCGGGCCGCGATGTCCGTCGCGACCAGCGTCTTCGCCGCGCCCGAGGAGAACGCCTCGAGGTTGCGGGTGCGCGCGTTCTGGCCGAGGTTGCCGTGCAGCTCGACGGCCGGGACGCCGGACGCCACCAGCTTGCGGGTCAGCGCCTTCGCGCGGCTCTTCGTCCGGGTGAACACGAGCGTGCGGCCCGGCGCCGCGGTGAGGTCGACCAGCACCGGCAGCCGGTGGGTCTCCTCGAGGTGCAGCACGTGGTGCTCCATCGTCGAGACCGGCGACTGCGCCGAGTCGACGCTGTGCGTGATCGGGTCGGTCATGAAGCGCTTGACCAGCACGTCGACGCCGTTGTCCAGGGTCGCGGAGAACAGCATCCGCTGCCCGCGCGACGGCGTCGCGTCCATGATCCGCCGCACCTCGGGCAGGAAGCCCAGGTCGGCCATGTGGTCGGCCTCGTCGAGCACGGTGATCTCGACGGCGTCGAGCTTCACGTGGCCGGAGCGCATGTGGTCGGCGAGCCGGCCGGGGCAGGCGACGACGATGTCGACGCCGTCTCGCAGCTTGGTGATCTGCGGGTTGGCCGAGACGCCGCCGAAGATGGTGGTCGTGCGCAGGCCCAGCGGCTTGGCCAGCGGCAGGATGGACGCTTCGATCTGCGTCGCGAGTTCACGGGTCGGCGCCAGGATCAGCGCGCGCGGACGGCCGGGCTTGCGCCGCGTCGGGCCCGCCGAGAGGCGCGCCAGCAGCGGCAGCACGAAGCCGTAGGTCTTGCCGGAGCCGGTCTGGCCGCGGCCGAGCACGTCACGCCCGGCGAGGGTGTGCGGCAGGGTCGCCGCTTGGATCGGGAAGGGCTCGGTGACGCCCTGGGCGGCCAGCGCGTCCACGAGGGTCGTGGGCAGGCCGAGTTCGGAAAAAGTGCTCATAAGTGCATGCGGGCGCCTCGACGCCCTGGTCTCCATAACCTGAGAAGGGTTGTCCTGCCCGGCGCAGACCTGTCTTCGGCCGCGGCGCGTGGTAGTCGACAACAGCAGCGGGCCGAGGCAGAACTGAGCGGCCCGCAAGATCAGTGTAGCTGGTGGGGGTGACGTACCCCTAGTGAGATTGCCCGCACTCGGATCGCCTTGCTAAGTTACTGGTCGGTAATCGAGGAGGCTCACCCATGCTGCTGAACCCGCACGAGTACGACCCGGCCCACTTCGACGCCGAAACGCGCCGGCTGCTCCGGGCCACCATCGACTGGTTCGAGCAGCGCGGCAAGGCGAAACTGACCGAGGACTACCACGCGCGCACCTTCTACGCGGACTTCATCGAGTTCGCCGGCAAGGAAGGCCTGTTCTCGACCTTCCTGACCCCGGCCGCGAACGCCGACGGCAACCCGGACAAGCGCTGGGACACCAGCCGCGTCGCGGCACTGTCGGAAATCCTGGGGTTCTACGGGTTGAACTACTGGTACCCGTGGCAGGTCACGATCCTCGGCCTCGGCCCGGTGTGGCAGAGCGGCAACGACGTCGCCCGCAAGCGCGCCGCGGACGCGCTGGACGCCGGCGGCGTCGGCGCGTTCGGACTGTCCGAAAAGGACCACGGGGCCGACATCTACTCCTCCGACATGGTGCTCACGCGCGAGGGCGACGGTTACCGCGCCACCGGCTCGAAGTACTACATCGGCAACGGCAACGTGGCCCGCACGGTCGCGGTGTTCGGCCGGATCGACGGCGTCGAGGGCCCGGACCAGTACGTCTTCTTCTACGCCGACGCCGAGCACCCGGACTACCACGTGGTCAAGAACGTCGTGCCGTCGCAGATGTACGTCGCCGAGTTCCGGCTCGAGGACTACCCGGTGCACACCGAGGACATCCTGCACGTCGGCGCCGAAGCCTTCAGCGCCGCGCTGAACACCGTCAACATCGGCAAGTTCAACCTCTGCTTCGGTGGCATCGGGATGGCGACGCACTCGCTGTACGAGGCCATCACCCACGCGCACAACCGCGTGCTCTACGGCAAGCCCGTGACGAACTTCCCGCACGTGCGTCGCGAGTTCGTCGAGGCCTACGCGCGGCTGACCGCGATGAAGCTGTTCTCCGACCGCGCCGTCGACTACTTCCGCACGGCGAGCCCCGAGGACCGCCGCTACCTGCTCTACAACCCGATCACCAAGATGAAGGTGACCACCGAGGCGCAGAAGGTGATCGGCTTGGTCGCGGACGTCGTGGCGGCCAAGGGCTTCGAGGCCGACACCTACCTCGCGATGGCCAAGAACGACATCGACGGCCTGCCGAAGCTCGAAGGCACGGTCGCGGTGAACCTCGCGCTGATCGCGAAGTTCATGCCCGCGTACCTGTTCGCGCCGCAGGAGTACACGCCGGTGCCGACCCGCACCGACGCCGCGGACGACGAGGTCCTCTTCCGCCAGGGCCCGGCGCGCGGGCTGTCGAAGGTCCGGTTCCACGACTGGAAGGCCGCGTACGCGCGGGCGTCGCACATCCCGAACGTCGCGCTGTTCACCGAGCAGACCGGTTCGCTGGTGAAGCTGCTCACGGAGGCGACGCCGGACGAGGCTCAGCAGGCCGACCTCGACTTCGGCCTCGCGCTCACCGAACTGTTCACCCTCGTCGTCTACGGCCAGCTGATCCTGGAGCAGGCCGGCATCACCGGGCTCGACGAGCAGGTCGTCGACCAGATCTTCGCGGTGCTGGTGCAGGACTTCAGTCTCGCCGCCGTAGACCTGAACGGGAAGCCGAGCTCGACCGAGGCCCAGCAGGCCATCGCGCTGGCGGCGCTGCGCAAGCCGGTCGTCGACGCCGAGCGGTTCGACGCCGTGTGGGCGCTCGTGCGCGACCTCTCCGGGGCCTACGCTATGCACCCATGATGGCTAGGGCGTACAAGCTGGGACCGCTGCGGAAGTCCGTCAATGTGCTGATCAGGACGTTGCTCGGGCTCGGTGTCCCGGCCGCGGGCAAGGGCAGCGTCCTGCTGACGACGAAGGGCCGCAAGAGCGGTGAAGACCGGACGACGCCGGTCAACGTCGTCGAGGTCGGCGGTGACCGCTGGCTGGTCTCGCCGTACGGCCAGGTCGGCTGGGTGCACAACCTGCGCACGGAGGCCGTCGCGCGGCTGCGTCGCGGAGGCAAGCGCGAGACGTGGGAGGTCGAGGAGGCCGACGCCGCCACCGCGGCGCCGGTGCTGCAGGCGTATGTGCGCCAGATCCCGGTCACCGCGCCCTACTTCGACGCCAAGAGCAGCGGGCCGGTCGAGGCGTTCGCGGCGGAAGCCGATCGACACCCGGTGTTCCGGTTGGCAAGATCACGAGCGTGAAGCACGAGCTGGCGGCGGAGCTGATCTGGGACGCGTGGCGACGGGCAAGCGGTTGGACGGCCTGCCCGAGGACGTCCGCCCGCGTGACGCGGTCCAGGGGATGGCCGCCCAGACGGCGCTCGCCGAGCTGGCCGGCCCGGTCATCGGCTGGAAGATCGCCGCGACCACGGCGTACGCCCAGCAGTACCTCGGCGTCCCCGGCCCGTTGCCGGGCGCGTTGTTCGAGCGGTTCCACCAGCTCGAGGGCACCCCGGTGCCGGCCGACACGATGACGATGGGCGTCGCGGAGCCGGAGTTCGCCTTCCGCATGAAGGCCGACCCCGGCCCGGGGCCGTCGCTCGGCGGGGTGCTCGACGCGGTGGACACGATGTTCTTGGCGCTCGAGATGCCGGACAGCCGCTACACCGGCCACCAGCACGCGGGCGGCCCGCAGCTGCTGGCCGACGTCGCGTGCGCGGGCCGGTTCGTCGAAGGGCGGGCCGTCCCGAATTGGCGCGACCTAGACCTGCCGGGCCTCGCGGTGGTCCTGCACGCCGACGGCGAGGAGTTCGCCCGCGGCCACGGCGGCCTGGTCCTGGGCGACCCGCGCCTGGCCCTGCACTGGCTCGCGACGGAACTGGCCCGCACCGGCCACCGCCTTCGCCCGGGCGACATCGTCACGACGGGAACGGCGACCACACCGTGCCCGATCCACGCGGGCGGCCACGTGGTCGCCGACTTCGGCGCGCTGGGCAGCGTCGAAGCGCGTTTCGTGTGACGCCGGGGGAGGGTAATTCGGCGTCTCCGGGGCTATCGTCGGCGCGTGGGCGAGCGCGGCAGGCCACGGCACCCGGACCGGCTGACCCCCGCCGAGTGGCGGGTGGTCGACGCGGTGCGCCACGGCCTGACGAACCGTGAGATCGCGCGCCGCCGCGGCACCAGCCAGGACGCGGTGAAGTTCCACGTCGGCAACGCCGTCCGCAAGCTCGGCCTGACCGGGCGCGCCGACCTGCGCGCCTGGCGGGGCGCGCCCGCGGACAGCGCGCTCGCCGGCCGGACCACCGAGGAGGCACCGGTGCTGGGACCGATCGGGCAGGTTTCGCGGACCGTTTCCGACCTCGACCGCGCGAAGGCGTTCTACGGTGACGTGCTGGGCTTGCCGCACCTCTACACGTTCGGGGACTTGGCGTTCTACGACTGCGACGGCGTCCGCCTGTTCCTGACGTCGGGCGAGCCGAAGGGCGGGGAGTCGGTGTTGTACTTCGGCGTCCCGGACATCAACGCCGCCTACGACACCCTTCGCGAGCGCGGCGTCGAGTTCCTGGGCGCACCGCACCTGATCTTCCGGCACGAGTCCGGCGTCGAAGAGTGGATGGCGTTCTTCACCGACCCGGACGGCCACACCACCGCGATCATGGCGCAGGTGGATTCTCGCTAGGGTGACCGGGTGCTGACTTTCCGTGCCGGGTTCCTCGTGCTCGCCGTGGTCGTGGCGGCGCTCGACGCGGGGTTCTGGTGGTTCACCCGCGCCCAGCACCAGACGAGCGCGCGGGTCGGGTTCCTCGTCGCGTTCGTGCTGCTGCTGGCCTTGCTCGCGGCGAGCGCCGGGCTGGTGCGCTGGGAGGTCGCGGCGCCGCTCGGCGCGGCTTCGACGTCAGGCCTGTTCTTCGTCGGCGCGGCGTCGATCTTCAGCGTGGGCATCGGATTCTTGCTGACGGCGGTCGTCGAGGCGGCGCTCGTGCGCGGGATGGTGCTCGACACGTCTCCGGTCGGCTGGCGCGGTGGGGCTTGGCTGATCAGCCTGTCGGCGGCCGTGGTCCCGGCGGGGTTGTTCGTGGTGGGTCTGGTCGCGCTGAAGTGAGCCGGAACGCCGACGGGCTCTCCCCGAACTCGGCGCGGAACACCCGGCTGAAGTGCGCGGCGTCGACGAAGCACCAGCGCGCCGCGATCGCCGCGACGCTTCTGTTGGCCAGCAACGGATCCCGCAGGTCCCGGCGGACGGCGTCCAGGCGCAGCCGGCGGATGTGGTCGGTGACCGTGTGCGGCTCGTCTTCGAACAGCCGGTTCAGCGTCCGCGGCGACATGCCGTGCGCGGCGGCGACGGTCGCGCGCGAAAGGCGTGGGTCGTCGAGGTGGCGCTGGACGTAAGCGAGCACGCGGGTGCGCAGCGCGTCCGGGATCTCGTCGACGCTGACGTGCTCGGTGAGCGTGCCGGCCAGGAGGCTGAGCCCGGCGTCGCCGAGGCGGCTCGCCGCGGCCTCGTAGAGGTGGCTGCCCTGGGCAACCGACGCCGAGACGAAGTCCGCGAACACCGCACCGGGGCCGCTCGCGGCGGAGAAGGCGTGTTCCATCGCGCGGGCGGTGGGCAGGTGCAGGATGTCGCGCGGGAAGGCCATCACCGCGGAGATCCACTCGCCCTCGAGCCGCAGCGCGTACGGGCGGCCGGTGTCGTAGAGCGCGAGCTGCCCGGGTTCGACGACGATCTCGCGGTCACCCTGCACGACGGTCGCGCGGCCGCGGACCTGGACGCACACCTTGAGCAGGTCCGAAGGGTTCTGCCGGATCGTCCCGCGGGAGCGGCGGACGACCTGCGGGGTGCCCGCGACGGTGTACACGTGGACGTCGCCGAGCGGGGTCGTGACGACGTCGCCCGAAGGCTCGGAACTGTCGAGGCGCTCGGGGAACAGCTCGCTGAACGCGCCGCCGAGCCGCTCCCGCCAGGCCTCGCCGCGGTGGTACACGGGGAAGGTCATCGTGCCGCCCGGGGTCGTCGCTGACCTGATCAGGCTAACACCGTGACCCGCAGAATCAACGCGCTCGCCGCTCTCGCGACCAGGCTGGAAGCTCTGTCGGAACGCGGGAGGAACGCATGCTGGACGACGTCGACTGGCGCGGGAAGATCTTTTCGGGCGGCTGGGTGCCGGCCCACGGCGGCACGCTCCCGGTGACCGAACCGGCCACCGGCGAGGTGCTCACCGAGGTCGGGATGGCCGACGCTCAGGACATCGACAACGCCGTGACACGGGCCGCCGAGGCCCAGCCGGCCTGGGCGGCGACGCCGGGTCCGGAGCGGGCGGCCCTGATCCGCAAGGCCGCCCGGGTCCTGGAGGACAACCGCGCCGAGTTCGAACACTGGCTCGTGCGCGAAGGCGGCGCGATCCCGCCGAAGGCGGCGTTCGAGGTCGACCTGGTGCTGGCCGAGCTGTGGGAAGCGGCCGCGTTGCCGACCCAGCCGTGGGGTCACCTGCTGCCGACCAGCGAGGCCGGGCGGGAGAGCATTGCGCGCCGGATCCCGCTGGGTGTGGTCGGCGTGATCAGCCCGTGGAACTTCCCGCAGATCCTGTCGGTGCGCGCGGTCGCGCCGGCGCTGGCGCTCGGCAACGCCGTGGTGCTGAAGCCGGACGTCAACACGG
>Ga0307515_10017512_pt1 | contig 13041 bp, 9 predicted proteins | sample 17_EM_MG_FD_194513 | JGI IMG/M metagenome (GOLD analysis project Ga0307515, IMG submission 194513) | Populus trichocarpa ectomycorrhiza microbial communities from riparian zone in the Pacific Northwest, United States - 17_EM | ecosystem: Host-associated > Plants > Roots > Unclassified | place...
GACTTCTGGATCTGAATGAGGTCGACCGGCGCCTGAGCATAGGAGATCCGCAGGTTGCGGATGATGACATTCGACGCCTTCTTGACGAAGAATCCACCGTTGACCAGCCCGGAATTGCCGCCGACGCCGACAATCGTCTTGTTGGAAGTGACGTAGATGGCCTCCTGGGCGCCCTGGATGACCCCGCTGATCCTGATGATCCGCGGGTCGGCCGACTTGGCCTCGGCGACCAGTTGGGCGTAGGAGGTGACCGTGACCGTGCTGCCGGCGGCGCCACCGGTGGTGCCGGCACCGAAGCCGATGGGGGTGCTTTCGGCGGCAAGCGCGGCCGTGGCGGCGGCTTGAACGCCGGCCCGCGTGACAGATCCAGTCAGTGCCGCAACTCCGGCCGGTGCGTTCATGGCTCCGGCCGGCGCCTGTGCAACTGCGGCCGGTGCGGCTACTCCACCCGGTGCGTTTGCGGCCAGGGCTTGCGCGTTGGCGGCCCCGGCCGGCGCTGCGGCGATTCCGGCCGAGGCGGTGGCTCCGGCCGGGCCGGCGCCGGCGATTCCGCCTGCGGCGGTGCCGATGGCCAGGGCCAGCGCGGCGATCGTGGTCCGGGCGCGGCCGCGGCGCCGGGCCGGCCTGGTCCCGGCTCGGCGCGGACGCCGGAGCGGGACGGGATGGAGAGCGGGGTCCATCTGTGGCCTTCCTGAAAGCGCGCCGGGACACAGCGCGTCGATGTGCGGACTCCCGGGGAGCGCGAGGTTGACTCGTGCGGAGGACGGACGCACGGTCACCGGCCGGCCCGGGTTCCAGCGGGCGGAGGACTCGCCCTGCATGAGGAATGATAGCCATCGCATCGATTGACACAAGTGTTAAGGCACTTCAGGAATGCGCTTTCCCCTGCGGTTTTGTTTGCAGTAAGTAGCGATCATGGCGGTGGTCTGCGGTTATCCACCGGCTCGTGCGCCGAAAAATCATGGTTTCGCCGACGACTACGCAGCGCGATATCGCCGTGCGCGAGGACTGCAAACATCCTGCATATCCAAATCCATTGACTACCGCGAATGCCGGTGGGACCGTGGCGCTGGAAAGCGCTTGCCTGCGCCACGCTCGAGGAGCAATACATGCCCGAACGCCCCAAGATCCTGACCGGACTGGCCGCCGCGCTCGCACTGACGGTCGCCGGATCGATCGGTGCCGCGCCCGCATCGGCGATCGGATCCATCGCAGGACCGCCCGGCGCCTCCCCCGCTCGCGTTTCATTGGCGGGTGTTTCGCCTGCGGCGCTGCGGCTTGCCCGGCAGCCGTTGGCCAGCGACGACGGGTGGGCGGCGGCGAACGGCGGCACCACCGGCGGCGCGGCGGCCGACGACGCCCACATCGCCGTCGCGCACAACCGCAGCGAGCTCATCGCCGCGCTGGGCGGGGACGCCGCGAACAACGGCAAGAACGCCACGCCGAAGATCGTCTTCGTGAGCGGCCGGTTCAGTCTCAGCACCGACGCCACGGGCAAGCCACTGAGCTGCGCAGACTACGCCGACCCGGACTACAACCTGGACGCCTTCCTGGCCGCCTACGACCCGGCGGTGTGGGGGCGGACCAGCAAGCCGACCGGGCCGCTCGAGGACGCGCGGGTGCGGTCCGCCAAGCGGCAGGGCGACCAGATCAAGATCAATGTCGGCTCCAACACGACCATTATCGGCATCAACGGCGCGCGGCTCGAGCACGGCAGCATGGTGCTGTCCGCCGTGGACAATGTGATCGTGCGCGGCATCGAGTTCACCGACTCGGCCGACTGCTTCCCCGCGTGGGACCCCACCGACGGCGACGCCGGCAACTGGAACTCGCTCTACGACCTCGTCTCGTTGACCGCCGCAACGCACGTGTGGATTGACCACAACACCTTCAGCGACGGCAACAACCACGACGCCGACCAGCCGCTCTACTTCGGCCGGCCGTACCAGGTGCACGACGGCGCCAGCGACATCATCCGGGGCTCCGACCTGGTGACGGTGTCCTACAACGACTATTACGACCACGACAAGACGATGCTGATCGGCTCGACGGACACGCCGGGCGTCGACGTCGGCAAGCTACGGGTGACGGTGCACCACAACCGGTTCGGCAACGTGATCCAGCGGGCACCTCGAGTGCGCTTCGGCCAGGTCGACGTCTACAACAACTCGTACACGGCAACCGACGAGGACTACGGATACTCGCTCGGGGTCGGCTTCGAGTCGAGCATCTACGCCGAGAACAACTACTTCCGGCTCAGCGCGGACGTCCCGGCGAGCGAGATCATCCACTACTGGAAGGGCACCCGGATCACGGCGATCGGGTCGCTGGTGCAGGTATACAGCCGACCGGGCCAGCCGGTCGACCTGGTCGCGGCCTACAACGCGGCGCACGACCCCGACCTGACCCCCGACGCGGGCTGGACCCCGACATTGCGCACTCGGGTCGACCCGACCGCATCGGTGCCGGCGATCGTGAACGCATCGGTGGGCGCCCGCCGGCTCTGCGGCTGACCGGCCAGCCGGGCGACGGCCACCGGCGACGCTGGCCGGCCAGAAGTCATCGCCGCTCTCGACCGGCTCGAGTTGGCCCAGCCGAACTCGAGGTTCGGCTCGGCAGAAGGCGGCGAATGAGCAGATCGGCCCGTAACGCCGGATGCCGTACCGCTACGGGGTGAGGGCGGACACGACGGTGGCGGCCACCACGTCGCCGGCCCGGGCCGGGTCAAGACGGGCGGCGTTGACCTCCTCGGCGGCGGCGTGCAGCAGCGCGTAGAAGGTGGTAACCAGCCACTCGCGGGGCAGGTCGGTGCGGATGTCCTGCTCCGCCTGGCCACGGGCGATCAGCCGGTCCACCCGGTCCAGGGCCTGGTCGTGATGGGCGCGCAGCCGGGCCGGCCCGAGGTGACGCTGGCCGGCCACCATCAGTTGCCGGTACTGGCTGAGAATCTGCCAGGAAGAGGCGGCCAGCCTGGCGAGCGCCTCCCGCGCCGAGCCCTGGTCGAGGTCCACGGCGTCGAGGGCCGCGCCGGCTCGGTCGATCGCGTGTGCCACGGCCGCGTCGACAAGGGCTTCCTTGGACGGGAAATGGCTGTACAGGGTTACCCGGCCTACCCCGGCGGTGCGGGCGATCTCGACCATGTTGACCTCGGGGCCGCTGGCCAGATGGGCGAGGGCGGAGTCCAGGATCGCGGCGATGTTGCGCTGGGCGTCGGCCCGCCGCCGGCCCGCCCCAACGGGAGACACGCCAGCGGGATCGCCCGCGATGGGCACGACAGCCCCATCACCCGGATCTGCCAGGACAGGCGCGGCGGCCCGCTCGGCCGCCGCGCTGTTCTGCTGGTTTTTCGCCGGTGCCATGGTGTCGAGCCTACGGGTCAGTGTGCGAACACCGGCCCGTCGGTGGCCGGTGGCGGGCCGCCCGGCAGCAGGGCCGGCAGTGCCGCCGCGGCCACGACCGCAGCCAGCCCACAGGCCCAGAACGCGTCGGTGAACCCGCCGATGGCGGAACCAGCGTCGATGCTGGCACCCGCGATCGCCGAGACCACCGCGACACCCAGCGCGGCACCGAGTTCGTGCGCCGTGTTCACCGCGCCCGACGCCATTCCGGCGTGGTCCGCGTCGACCCGGGTCAGCGCCGTGCTGGTCGCGGTCACGAAGCCCGCGCCGAGACCCGCGGCGACCAGTACGAAGCCCGGCAGCACCCCGGTCCACGCCGGCGCGCCCGCGTCCACCCGGGTCAGCAGGCCGAAGCCGAGGGCGGCCAGGGCGAAACCGGCCGCGGCCAGGGGGCGGGGTCCGTACCGGCCGATCAGCCGGCCGGCCAGATGCGCGCCGGCGACGGTGGCCACGGCGACCGGCAGGAAGACCAGCCCGGTTTCCAGGGCGGACCGGCCGAGCACCTGCTGCAGCACCAGTGAGCACAGGAAGAACCCGCTGATCAGCAGCGCCGAGGCGACCAGCATCGCGGCGATGCCGGCCAGCATCGGGCGCTGGGCGAGCAGTCGCAACCGGACCAGCGGGGCCGGGACGCTCCGCTCGACGAGCGCGAATCCGGCGTACAGAAGAAAGCCCACCGCCGCGACCGGCCAGCTGGCCTGGACCAGACCGTAGATCAGCGCGCCGGAGGCGGCGGTGACCAGCAGTGCGCCCGGCAGGTCGAGGCGGCCGGGGTGGCGCGGCGCCGCTGCGACGGTGATCGGCACCAGCACCGCGACGAGCAGTCCGATGGGCACGTTGACGAAGAACACCCATTGCCAGCCGGGGCCGGACACCAGCAGCCCGCCGACCAGGACGCCCGCCGCCGCGCCGCCGCCGCCGAGGGCCGCCCAGACCCCGAGCGCGCGGTGCCGGTCCGGGCCGTGGAATGTCGTGGTCAGGATCGACAGGGCCGCGGGTGACAGCAGCGCCGCCCCGACGCCCTGGGCGGCCCGGGCCAGCACCAGCGTCATGTCGTCGCCGGCCAGGCCGGCCGCCAGCGACGCCGTGGTGAACAGCAGCAGGCCGGCCAGGAACGTACGCCGCCGGCCGAGCAGGTCGGCCAGCCGGCCGCCGAGCATCATCAGGCCGCCGAAACACAGTGTGTAGGCGGTCACCACCCAGGTCAGCGCCGCGCGGTCCAGGCCCAGATCGGCGGCCATCCGGGGCAGCGCCACGTTCACCACTGTCACGTCCAGGATCACCATGAACTGTGCCAGGCACAGCAGCACCAGCACCCGCCAGCGGCGCGCGTCCGGCACGGCTGCGGGCGGCTGCCCGGTCTGGTGCGCGGTGTGACTCATCAACCTCAACCCCTTAACCCGAACACTTGTGTACGGGTTAGCTTAGACCGAGGTTTGCGATAAGTCGAACAGCGGTGTTCGGTTTAGTGGTCGGCGATCACCCGGTCGCGGCCGCCGCGCTTGGCTTCGTACAGATTGCGGTCCGCCGCCGACAGCAGTGCCGAGCCGGTCACCGGGCCGCCGGCGTGGGTGGTCACGCCGATGCTGGTGGTCACCGGCAGGCTGCCGGTCAAGGTGTGCCACGGGTGCCGCCGGACCGCCTCGGCCACCGCCTCGCACCGGGCCACCGCGGCCGCCGCGTCGGCGCCCGGCAGGACCAGGAGGAACTCTTCGCCGCCGATCCGGGCGACCAGTTGCGGTTCGCCGACCACCTGGCCCAGCACCGTCGCGACCTGCTGCAGCACCTGGTCGCCGACCGCGTGCGAGAGGGTGTCGTTGATCTTCTTGAAGAAGTCGAGGTCGACCTGGGCGCCCGAGAGCGGAAGGCCCCGTTCGGCCGCCTCGGCGATCAGCACGGGCAGCCGCTCGTCGACGTAGCGGCGGTTCCAGAGACCGGTCAGCGCGTCGCGCAGCGCCATCTGCCGGAAATGCTCGGAGGCGCGGCGGGCCTCCGAGGTCTCGAAGACGGCGTGCAGGGCGCGCGCCCGCATCTCCCGTTGCGCCGAGCGCAGCGCCTCCGTCTCGGCGTGGAAGAGCCGATATTCCTCGAACGCCACCTGGAAGTCGCCGACCGCCGCGTGCAGTTCCGCGCGCGCCTCATGGACCCGCGCGGCGACGGCGGCGAGCCCGCGTTCCGCGCACAACTGCCCCGCGTCGTCGAGGGTCGCCCGGGCCCGCTCGGGATGCCCGGCCAGCCGCTGCGCCTCGGCCACCGTCAGCAGGCACTCCGGCAGCGCGTCACCCTCGGTCACCAGCGGGCCGGTCCGGTCGCGGAGCACCGGCTCGAGGATCGTCTCGACCTCCGCGTAGCGGCCCAGCATCATGCTGATCCGGGCGATCGTGTCCAGATACAGGCCGTCCAGCGGTACGCCGTAGCGGTCCTCGATCGCGCGCATCCGGCGGACCAGGTCGAGCGCGGCCTGCTCGTCCTCGTTCTCGTACGCCGTGAAAGCCATGTTGTTGAGCACGGTGAGGATGGCGTACGGGTCGTCGTGCGCGGTGGCGATCTCCAGCGCCTCGGCGAACCGGCGGGCGGCCTCGTCGAACGAGCCGTTCAGGTCCAGCACGAGGGCCAGCGTCACCAGGTTGCTGCCGCGGATCCGGGGCGGCAGGCCGCCGGCGTGCTCGACGCTCTGCACCGCCTGGGCCAGTGCCTCGGCCGCGTCGCCGAGCCGCCGGAAGAAGATGGCCAGCAGGCGGTGGCTGCGCGCCAGCAGATAGCTGTCGTGGTTGCGTTCGGCCCAGAGGTTGACGGCCTTGGCGATGCGGCCCTGCTCGGCCACGTCGCCCTCGCGGCCGAGGACGTCGCCGAGCACGAGCCGGGCCCGCATCGCCAGCGCGGTCCAGCCGTTGCGGCCGGCGATCCGCTCGGCCTGCGCCGCCGGGCCCGCGGCCGCCCGGAAGTCCTGGGCCGTGTGCAACTCGAGCTGATAGAGCAGCTCGGCCAGCGACTCCGGGGTCGACCGGTCCGGGTCCAGCGCGACGGGGGTGCCGTCGAAGCACACCGGGTCTGCCGCCGGGCTCACAACGCTCACGCCGGTAGCGTTCGGCACGCCGCGGCCGGTCTTGAGCATTCCCGGCCGGCCGCCCGGCTACCGGGCGGTGTTGATCCGCTCGGAGGCGATGATCATGCCGTCGCGGCGCGGGGTGCGGGGCTTCGCCGGGCGGACCCGATCCGACAGAACAATCATGGAGTCACGCATGAGCGGTCCCTTCGCAAGGCACGGCGCGATGGTTGCGCCGTGACGACGGACGGAACCATAGCCAGGCCGAGGGGCGCCGCCGGCCGCGTTGTCGTCAATCCGGCACTGGCGTTGACGGTGCACCGGCGGCCACCCAAAGCTGATCTCCCCCAGCCCCCGGCGGAAGGCGACAGCCATGGTCGGCACGACCCAGACATCGGTACGGGTGAATCAGCTCGCCGACGACGACCTGTCCTGGTGGGCCCGGAGTCTGCGGGCCCAGTTGCGCACCGCCGCCGGGCCGGAGCAGGTGGACGAGGCGCGGATGGCGGCCTTCGTGCACGACGGCATCGTCGCCGACGGCGGCACCATGGACACCCGTGCCGTACACGAAGCGGGTCTGCCCGTCGCCGCCTGCCGGGTCTCGGAATGCCTGCATCCGCTCACCCTGCGCCGGGATCTGCGGGTGGAGGGCCTGTGCGCCGCCCCGGCCGGAGCCGCCGCGCTGCTCGACACCCTCCCCCACGATCTGGAGGTCCGGGTCGAGCTGCCGTTGCTCGGCACGGCACAGGCGCTGCAGCCGACCCTGCGGCAGCTCGGGTTCCGGCCGGAGGTGCTGCTCGTCCGGCGCCCGACCGACGGCCTGCGCCCCGCCCCGGACTGGCAGATCCGGGCGGCGACCGCCCAAGACACCGATTTCCTGTACGACTGCCTGGCGGCCGCGGTGCGCAACGGACTGAACGGCACATCCGCCCAGGTCGACATCGACGACTGGATCCGCACCCGCTATGCCCGGCTGCTGCATCCGGGCGTCACCTGCGTCATCGCCGAACTGGACGGGCGGCCGGTCGGGCACGGCTACGTCACCGCCGGACCCGACCGCTACGGCCGGGGGCCGTGCGGCTTTCTGCACGATGTCTTCGTGCTGCCGGCCGCGAAGGGCTTGGGCTGCGCACACGCGCTGACGGGGGCGCTGGGCGGGCGGTTGAGCGCCGGGGGCGTCCCCGTGCTGGAGGGCGAGGTGATCATGACCGGCGGCGACAAGACCGCGCTGCGGGGCGGCCTGCGCGCGGCGGGCTGGCGCGAGGACCGGATGCGCTGGCTGCGCCCGGCACACTAACCCCGTCACAGCTCCGTGAGCGGGACCGCGGGCGGGCGCTCGACCGTGCTGCCGATCGGCACCGACCGGCCGCTGCGCGCGGAGGCGAGCACCGACTCCATGATGTCGAGCACGTGGAAGGCGAGGTCTCCGCTCGCCCGGGTGGCCCCGAGCGACATGTCGGCGATCCCGTAGCCCCGGCCGGCATGCAGGTAGCCCGCCGAGACGGGCAGGGTCTCCCACTCCTGGCTCGCCAGCGTGCGCAACGACACGTCGCCGTCGAAGCGGTTGGGGTCGGGGACGATCAGCGATCCGTGCTCGCCGTGCACCTCGATGTTGGCCGACCGGGTGGCGACCGCGTCGAAGCTCATGATCAGGGTGGAGAGCACCCCGGAGGCGTGCACCAGCACGCCGGTGACGTGGGTGTCGACCTCGACCGGGACAGTCTCGCCCCGGCGCGGGCCGGAGCCGATGACCCGGCTCTCCCGGCTGCGCGCGGCGGCCCCGATCACCGACGAGACCGGCCCCAGCATGGTGATCAGCGCCGAGAGGTAATACGGGCCCATGTCCAGCAGCGGGCCGCCGCCGGGCAGGTAGTAGAAGTCGGGATTCGGATGCCAGCGTTCGTGGCCCGGCACCATCATCGTCGCGGTTGCCGAGATCGGCCGGCCGATGGCGCCGTCGTCGATGGCCCGGCGGGCGGTCTGGACGCCCGTGCCCAGCACGGTGTCGGGCGCACAGCCCACGACGACGCCGGCCGCCGCGGCGGCGTCCAGGACCGAGCGGGCCTGGTCGGTGTCGGCGGCCAGCGGCTTCTCGCCGTAGACGTCCTTGCCGGCGGCGATGGCGCGCAGCGCGATCTCGGCGTGCGCGGCCGGCACCGTCAGATTGAGCACCACGTCGACGTCGTCGGCCGCGAGCAACTGCGCCACCGTGCACGCCCGGACGCCGTCCCGCTCCCGGGCGACCGCCTCGGCGCGGGCCACGTCGAGATCCGCGGCCGCGGTGAGCCGGACGAGATCCAGCCGGTCGAAGGTGGCCAGATATTGACTCACGATGGCGCCGCAGCCGATGACGCCGACCCTCACCGGCTCGCCCACAGCACTCCTCGCTCGATGATCGTCGTGACCGCCGGCTCGCGCAGCACGTCCAGGCTGTGGCCGGGGGTGGCCACGAAGATCCGGCCCTGCCCCCAGCTCCGGGTCCAGATCGCCGGCGACACCACCGGGCGGTGCCAGGGGTCCCAGTCGCGGACCTGCTGGGTGGTGGTCGCGAGCACGTCGATGTACTGGTCCGCGAGCACCCAATACTGCTCGGTGACCAGGTCGAAGTCGCCGATGCCGCGGGTGATCGGGTGCTCGGCGGCGGCCGGCAGCATGTTCACCCTGTACGGCACGTAGTTGTCCGACTGGTCGCCGGTGCGCTCGCTCGGGTGCTTGCCCGGGTGGCAGGCGAACTGGCCGCCGATGAGGTGCAGATAATCGGCGTTCGACCGGTAGGCATCCGCTATCCCGCCGTGCCAGCCGGCCAGGCCGGTGCCGGCGATCACCGCGGCGCTCAGGCCGGCGACCTCGGCGGGCTCGATCGTCGACATCGTCATGCACTGCACGATCAGGTCGACGCCGGCCATGTACTCCGCGTCGGCGTACACCTTGGGGGAATCCTCGATGCGGATCGCGTAGCCGTTGTCGCGCAGGTGTGGGATGAAGAGATCTGTCGCCTCGACCGGCCGGTGCCCGTGCCAGCCACCGCGGACGATCAGCGCCGTCTTGTCATCGCTCATGGTCTGAGCATTTCACGGGCCACGGGCGTCGGGCTGTGTCGCTCACCACGGGCCCCGTACATCAAAGTTCTTGACTGTGTCGGAAACGTCGGCTTAACGTCTGCGTCACCTCTCCCCCGCGTACGAAAAGACTGCCGAGGTGCTCGTGAATCGTTTCATGGAACGGACCCTCGCCGTCGCCCTCGTCTCGGCGGCGTCGATGCAGCCCACGGCCGCGATGGCGGCGGCACCGGCAGTGACACACACGGCCACCACCGCGCTCACCACGAACGGCCGCACCGCCCTGACCTACACCGGCTACATGAACGGCGAGTCGTTCCAGCAGGACGGGATCACCACGTTCGGCGGCTGGCAGTACTCGGCGTTCTGGGACCAGAGCGGATATGTCAACGTCTCGCGGCGCAAGCTGCCGGCGGGCGCCTGGCAGAACGTGCGGCTCACCGACTACGCCACCACCTCGACCGACTCGCACAACACGATCAGCATCGGCATCTCCGGCCAGGACGGCACCCTGCATCTCGCCTTCGACATGCACTCGTCGGTGTTGCGCTACCGCAAGTCGGTCGCCGGCCTGACCACCTCGCCGGAGACCGCGGCCTGGACGGCGGCCAGCTTCGGCGCGGTGGGCAGCACGCTGACCGGCTCGAGCATGCCCACGATGACCTACCCGCAGTTCCTGCGCGCCCCCGGCGACAAGCTGCAGTTGGCGATCCGGACCGGCACCAGCGGCTCCGGCGACGAGGTGCTTTATGAGTACGCCGCCGGGGCGTGGAGCTACGTCGGCAAGTTCATCGACGGCACCACCGCCGGCAACAACGCCTACTTGTTCGGCATCGAATACGACAGCACCGGCCTGCTGCACGTGACCTGGACGGTCCGGGAGACGCCGGACGCGAGCACCAACCACGACCTTTATTACGCGTACAGCAAGGACAACGGCCGCACCTGGCGCAACAACGCCGGCACGGTCGTCGCCAGCACCGGCGGCAGCCCGCTGATCGCCGACTCGGCGGGCCTGCGGATCTGGGCGATCGCGCAGAACCGCGGCCTGATCAACCAGGAGTCGCAGGTGGTCGACCAGGACGGCGTCGTACACGTGCTGGCCTCGCACCTGCCGGCCGCCGCCGCGGACAACGCCAACTTCACCGCCGCCCGGGAGAGCGCCGTGCTGGTGCATTACTGGCGGGACAAGGCGTCGAAGGTCTGGCACCAGACCTACACGCCGTTCCTGGAGCGCTCCAGCCGCGGGGACATCGGCGTGGACGCCGCCGGCAATCTCTACGTCGCCAGCGGCGACTCGTCGACCCGCAAGCTGCACATCGAGACCGCGTCCAAGGCCTCCGGCTGGACCGACTGGGCCCTGCGCTACACCTCGGCCGCCATCTACTTCTCCGATCCGCTGATCGATCACGACCGGCTGCGGACCCTCGGCGTGCTGAGCATCTTCGCCCCCCGCTACGGCGGCAGCCAGATCGACGTCCAGGACTGGGCGATCTCTTGACCGCATCGAACATTGTCAATACGTTGGCTTCATGGAGCTCCGTCGCTGCCTTGCCCGGCTCTGCACCGCAGGGCTGATCGCCGGCCTGCTAGTGGGGGCGCCGGGCACTCCGGCCCCCGCCGAGCCGGCCGCCCCACCGGTCGCCACGCACTCCGTGACCTACGACGGCTACTCGTTCCTGCTCGACGGCAAGCGCACCTATCTGTGGGCCGGGGAGTTCCACTACTACCGGCTGCCCAGCCCCGACTTGTGGCGCGACGTGCTGGAGAAGATGAAGGCGGGCGGCTTCAACGCGGTCTCGCTCTACTTCGACTGGGCCTACCACTCGCCGCGCCCGGGGGTCTACGACTTCGCCGGCATCCGGGACGTCGACCGGCTGCTGACCATGGCCGAGGACGCGGGACTCTATGTGATCGCGCGGCCGGGGCCGTACATCAATGCCGAAGTTGACTCCGGCGGTTTCCCGGCCTGGCTCAACCAGCAGCCGGGACGCGCCCGCAGCACCGCGCCCGACTATCTGGCCGCCGCGGACGAGTGGCTCACCCGGATCGACGCGATCCTGGCCCGGCACCAGTTCACCACCGGCGCCGGCAGCGTGATCAGCTACCAGGTGGAGAACGAGTTCTACGACGGTTCCGCCGCCGCCCGCCAGTACATGCTGCACCTCGAGCAGAAGGCCCGCGCGGACGGGATCACCGTGCCGCTGGTCGGCAACCACAACAACACGTTCAACACCGGTGTGGGCGCGCTCGATGTGGACATGCCGGACGGATATCCGCAGGGCTTCAACTGCTCCAACCCCACCCGATGGAACGGGGTGGGCAGCTTCTCCTGGGCCCGCTCGCCGGGCAAGCCGCTGGGCATCGGCGAGTTCCAGGGCGGGGCGTTCGATCCGTGGGGCGGCCCCGGCTACGACAAGTGCCGCCAGCTCACCGGGCCGGACTTCGAGAAGGTGTTCTACAAGCACAACATCGCCGAGGGCGTCACCCAGCAGTCGTTCTACATGACCTACGGCGGCACCTCGTGGGGCTGGCAGGCCGACCCGTCGCAGGTCTACACGTCCTACGACTACGGCGCCCCGATCACCGAGGGGCGGGCGCTGAGCGCCAAATACGACGAGGACAAGCGGATCGGCTACTTCACCGCCGCGGTGGCTCCGCTGGCCAAGACCGACGCGCTCGCCACGCCCGCGCCCAGTTCCGCCGCGATCGTCGACACGGCCAGGATCAACCCCGATGACGGTACGCAGTTCCATGTGCTGCGGCACGCCGACTCGACGTCCACGGCCACCGACTCCACGCATCTGTCGCTGGATCTAAACGCCACCGCCGGTTTCACGTACGACGACACCGACGCCGCGTTGAGCTACGCGGGCACCTGGGAGCACCACGGCTCCGACGTGGACTACACCGGCGGCGACTACCTGCGCACCGAGTCGTTCAGCCGGACCGCCGGGGACAGCGTCACCGTCGCGTTCACCGGCACGGCCGTGCGGTGGATCTCGAACAAGGACCCCAGCCACGGCATCGCGGAGGTGTATCTCGACGACGTCAAGGTGGCCACCGTCGACGGGTACGCCGGCAGCAAGGTCAACCAGCAGGTCTTCTACGAGACCAGCGGGCTGCCGGCCGGCCCGCACACACTGCGCGTCGTGGTCACCGGCACGGCCAACCCGGCGGCCACCGCACCGTTCGTGGTCGTCGACGCGATCGACGTGCCCACCGCGCAGAGCACCGCCGAACGGTACCCGTCGGTGCCGCAGGAGCCCGGCACCGCGCTCACCTTCGCCGGGCGCGACTCCAAGATCCTGGTGGCGAAGTACCGGCTCGGCGCGCAACAGCTGCAGTACTCGACGTCGGAGATCATGACGCACCAGCAAATCGACGGCCGCGACGTCGCCCTGCTCTACGGCCGCGGCGGCGAGGCCGGCGAGACCGTGCTGCGGTACGCCACCGAGCCGCAGGTCACCGTGCTCGCCGGCGACGTGCGCACCAGCTGGGACGCGAGCCGCGGCGACCTGCGGCTCAACTACCCGCA
>Ga0307515_10017515_pt1 | contig 13040 bp, 12 predicted proteins | sample 17_EM_MG_FD_194513 | JGI IMG/M metagenome (GOLD analysis project Ga0307515, IMG submission 194513) | Populus trichocarpa ectomycorrhiza microbial communities from riparian zone in the Pacific Northwest, United States - 17_EM | ecosystem: Host-associated > Plants > Roots > Unclassified | place...
CTCGTTCTCTTGTATAGCAAGCAATAGTACGATCTTGAAAATATATTCCGACCTTTGTTCCTCGATACGCACTTCGAGTTCAGTCTTGCAACATCCATATCACTTGCGCCCGATCCCGCCCGTTACAGTATGTGTATATATAGAGATACATAAATAATGCATGGCATATTATGAGGTAGCAAATCTTGTGACTGTGACAAAGACGAATATGATAGATGAAGTGCCTTCCGCTTATGGAACCCTGCATGTGGCTTCCGGACCAATTTACACTTTGCTGATGTACCCAATGAACTGATTCCGACGTATGGTCATACTTGGCCACAAAGCCACAGTGTTCGTTTAAAATATGATACCGACAGAGTGAGAAGAAACAGCAAAACTGCAATCAGAGGGCGATATGGAATGCGACTTGTCGTATTGGTGCCGGGCGCGGAGTAGTCTGCCACAGGGGTGTCTCTGACAACTGTGATGGAGCCATTCTGCCCAGATAGAGATTTTTTTTGGTGATGAACGCACAAGGGACAAATATGTATAGTCGTATCAGAGGCTATTGAATGAATAGCAACTAAATCGAATTGTGGCGTGACACAATATTGACAATACATATAACTCGTATAATTAATTTTGGTGATTAATTAATGTCGTGATGTAGTTCATATAATTAATTTTATTGATTGATTAATATCCTAAGTATATTTGTATAATTAATCTTGGTGATTAATTAATAACTTGGCGGTAATATTTTGCCTGCCGATAGTGCAATTTAAATTGACACATATCTTCACAATATCCCTTTCCATAGTTCCTTTGATAGATCTGGTGTTCAGATACTATCGGCAATATTAGGTCTTGTGCATAATCTCCCTCAATATCAATTTCTCACGTATCTTTATATTCAGCTCAAAGGCGATCCCTGGTACGCCTTCTCGGTTTCTTGCTTTGCTTGCCAAATTGTCGCTCAAGTTCAAGTATGGTAGTTTTTCGATATTTCGGTTTATTCTGAAATACTCTTCCAGACCGAGTCGTATTTAATTGTTTCTGCTTAATATCTTGGTGACTGATCTGAAATTCCTCTTGAAATAATTGCTCCTCGGTATCGGAACTATTATCCAATTCTAAAACCGGAATATCTGATTCTGGAATTATTATCTCTTCTGGATGGCATAGGGAAGAGACTATGCAGTCCCTAAAATACTCCGAGGGGAACACTTGATTTTTGAGATAATACTTTAGCATTTCTGTGTATTGGATTATACTTGCCAACCACCAAATACACTGTGCGGCAAATAGATTATCATCCTTCTGGAATCTTCGTAGCAGCAAGGATAATGCACTCTGGATAATATTCTAATCATTTGTAAACTTTCGCTCAGACATGGGGCAGGGGATCCGCGTACAATCCTAATAGATGATACTAATATACTTGGTAATAATAATAAAAATAAGAACTTGAAACTTAATAATATTTCAGCTTTGTTTCTGTAGGGAGGTATCGTTTGTAACTGTGGGGTTACCCATTCAAAGCTGAAGCTTTGTCGTTTGTTTACAGCCTTTCTTTGACTACCGAAGTTTATGTCTGAACCTTAGCGATCATCTCATTTGTCATATCTTAAAGTGCTCTTTTATTAGAAGCCAGGCTCTTAGATAGAGGGCCGCGCATCCCAAAGGTTATTGTGTAATCACTGGACTGGTATTAAATCGTTACACTCCCTCTCGGGCCATCTTCCGTAATAAGATTTACTCAAACAGTAACTTCAGCTTAGATATCTTGGAACTCCTTTGTTTCGGATAGTCAAAACCTCTCCGTTGCCTGATGTGGTTATTTGGAGGGCTTTGAAGAGATTGCTTAATACATTAAGACACAACCTTCACCGTATAGGCTATTTGGCTTATCTGCTTCAGAGACCTATGTGGCGACCCACCACTGCTCTATCGACATTTGAATTAACGTATGACACCAGTATTATTGAACTGATAGTAATTAACTTTACTCGTTTGTTCCCTGCCAGGGAGTCGGAGGTTCATCGGGGCTTATTGACTTTGCCCAACATCTTCATCAACCAGACACACCTTGCTCAGGCTGAGACTGTTCTCTTTGACTGGGGAGTACCCGAGTTGTTCTGGTACCCAAGGGATTGGCTCGAAGTCCCATGTAATCGCATAATGTCTGTTATCTGCCGGACACGTCAGTCGCATTCCTGCAATTGCCGCGCCCAGTCCCCTTAGCACAGTTTGAATGAGTGTGATAAGAAATAACTGGCATCACTATAAGCCTTGAAGGCTTATTGACTGGCCAAGGTTATTGCATCATCAAATCAGTTCTACTGTAGGGTGTGAACTTGCAATGAATCTGCTAGCAATGAGGCTCGCTATCAAATCGCCACGAGGCATGTAATCTCCCCTAAGGATCATACATATGGCAGCTTACTACTCCATTTCAGATCGGTGTTATGTACTATACGGTATTATAGAACCCGTTATGTAGATCTCGAAGTAGACTAGTACCAATACCTCTATTAAGGGAGAACCCCTAACAGTTGGTCCTCTAGATTTTAATCGCATCAATGGTTTTTTGAGCTCTTCCATTGATTGCATCGATTATACACAAGATTGCACAACTCTCATAACAGAATCAATACACCCAGAGTAAACACGTATCAGATTTTGAAATATACCTGCAACGATGACTACAAGCATCGAATCGAATGATCTATATGTAAAACAAACTGAAAGCATTCCAGTCAATCGTGTTGCTCAAGTATGACTGGGTGCTATCTGGCTGTGGCGTCAGCAGAAGATGGTGTACAGCATCTTGGATTGCCCTGATAGGGACAATAGAAGTGATTCTGCCACTGAGAAGAGGCTTACGCCAATAGCTTCAATCGTGCAACGGTCGCATCTGAGATGGATGTCTCTCCTTGACAATCACCATACCAGCATCCTGAAGAATTGGCCATGGTTCAAAAGTCTGGACCGAGGTAAGAAGCCCTTCAATGCTTGAATCACCATCCTCGACAGGTAGTGTTAGGAACGGTTCTGCATCGTCACTTCGGGTCTGGGTCCGGGTCGGAACAAAACCGTTGACAAATTGGCGGTCCGGGTTGTCAATACACCTGAACCGTCAATTCAGGCACAGTTCGATGGAAATCTCCCAACCCGTCTGAATTGGATGGGTTGTCAGCGGGTTGCCCAATGGGTCCATCTGTAGATTTATGTAATGTTCTTGTTTTTGCAGTTGGAAAATAGTATATTATTAAAAGTTGGTATTCGACAGCCAATAATCTCTTTTTGCATGTTTTGCAGTCAGCGACGTTGATTATTTTGGAATCTGTGTTTTTCCTGTTATACATTGTATTGTTGGCTATAAAAGCAGTCAATAGTTCTGTTATGAGCTCATGTATCCACACAAAGCCTTGATTACCCAATATGCAAGACCAAATATTGTTGACGCTCCATTGACGGTCATTTTCGGGATGTGGCAGGGAGCGTTTAACTTTTGTTTTTGGCTTTAAAGGCGGCCACTACCTCATTTTTGGATGTTTGCAAGCAATCGCCTGTTAGATTACCAAGATGCAATACCAAACATTGTTGACACTCTGTTGACACTCATTTGAAGGATGGGGCTGGGAGTGTGTTGCTAATATTTTTCACTCGGAAGGCAGCCAATACATTGTCTATGAATGGCTGCAACCAATCGCCAGTTAGGTTACCCAAGATGCACAGGCAAAAATCGTTGACGCTGCATCGACGCTCATTTTCAGAATGGGGCAGTGACCATGTCATTTACTCTTTTCCCAAGAAAGTCTGCCACTACGTTGGTTATGGACAGCACCGACCAAGTCACTTTGCATTTACCGTACATACAAGACAAAAAATTGTTGACGCTCTGTTGACACTCATTTTCAGGATAGGGCACGGAGCATGTTGCTATTATTTTTGACTTGAAAGGCAGCCAATACCTCGTTTATGGATGGCTGCAATCATTTGCCACTTAGGTTACACAAGACGCACAGCCAAAAATTGTTGATGCTCCGTTGACGCTCATTTTCAGAATGGGGCAGTGACCGTGTCGTTTACTCTTTTGCCAAGAAACGTTGACAGTACATTGGTTATGGATAGCAGCGACCGGGTCACTTTTCAATTACAGTACATACACGACCAAAAATTGTTGACGCTCCATTGATGCTCATTTTCAGTATGGGGCAGGGAGCGTGATGCTATCGTTTTTGACTTGAAAGGCAGCCAATACCCTGTTTATGAATGGCTGCAGCCAATCGCCACTAAGGTTATCCAAGATGCACAGCCGAAAATTGTTGACACTCCATTGGCACTCATTTTCAGAATGGGCAGTGACCATGTCGTTTACTCTTTTGCCAAGAAAGGCTGCCACTAAGTTGGTTATGGATAGCACCGACCAAGTAACTTTTCAATTACCGTACATACAAGACTGAAAATCGTGGACACTCAGTTGATGCTCATTTCTAGAAGGTAGTAGCGATGTTGTCACTAGCATTTTTACCTATAAAGGCGGCCAATATTGTGATTATGGATATACGCCATTGCACAGCCCTTGAATTATCCGAGATGCAAGACCAAAAATCGTTGACGCTCCGTTGATGCTTATTTTTAGGAGGTAGTAGTGATGTCGTCACTAGCATTTTTGCCTATAAAGGCGGCCAATACTGTGATTATGGGTGTATGCTATTGCACAGCCCTTGAATTATCCAAGATGCAAGATGAAAAATTGTTGACGCTCCGTTGACGCTCATTTTTAGGAGGTGTTAGCGACATCCTCGCTGGCCATTGTGCCCATAAAGGTGGCCAATACTGAGATTAAGGCTTCACGCTGTCGTACAGCCCAGTGATTATCCAAGATGCAAGGCCAGAAATCAGTGATGCTCCATTGATGCTCATTTCTAGGATGGGGCATCAAGCATGTCGCTTGCCTTTTTACATCTAAAGCCAGCCAATAACTCCTCTTTGGATTGATGTCACTATGCAACCCTTTGATTGCCGAAAAGATCGGACTAAAATCGTTGATGCTCTGTTGACGCTCACCTTAGAGATACACTAACAGTCATTGGGTGTGCAATTATTTCGCAGAAAATTCATACAGACATTATTGACAGTTAATATACCGTTTCAATGTATAATCTTTTCCATCCAAAAGCATTGAGGCCTCTCAGTTTCTGAGCCACCACTATTCACGTCATTTGTCCAATACATGATGTAGCTCGGTCGTATTGTAGCGCTTTCCGCCGGCAGTTTACGGCATACAGATCCATCTACTAACTTTAGACATATAGTGCGCGACTTCCTGACATTTCTTTTTCCAGCTCGTTTTCCTCAATTTCCATGATGTACCATAAACAATTTTCAAAATCTCGACTGTGTGCAGCAGGTCTGAGCGGAGAGTTATGCAGTTGGTTGCATGGACTAATGCAACATGACGGCTGCTATTCATCCGGGTTCAGACTAAACACTGCCTGCTCCTTCTATGAATCGTATGACATCACTGACTGAAATTTCGTCAGTAAACTTTGTCTCTATTTTAGGTTTTGGTTTCTAACGTAACCGTAACGGGCAAGTCGATATCAAGTTTGCTGTCCATCAATCAACCTGATTTGGAGTCTAGAACTTTCGCATGGCCCGTATGACCCTCGCACACACACTGATGAAATATCATGTCTCCCAACTTGGTCACAGAAATCAAGAAAAAAGCTGACATGTAACAAAATGGGTACACAAATTGCTTTTACAGGAGATAGGTCATCAAAATTAACTATTTGAATAACTATTCCTCCGGCAATGTGGGAGCAATCACCATATCTTAGTCTGTATCCAATTTCTATATTGTAATTAACTAGGGATGCGATATGCAGGGGTAAAATCTTTTGGGTTCAACAGGCTTCGCATCCTCAATTGGTGTTGAATCGGGCGCCGCGTCAGGCGAGAAAACTGGTATGAATTTGTATGACTGTGGTTTCTCCGAACCCAGCTACATTTGACTACTTCCTGGTTGAGAAGTCACTGCCGGCATTTGGGATTGTCCGCGGACGATGTCAAGTGTCTGCATAAGTTCTCCAAATGTTGTCGGAGATGGTGTGGCTGCAGTCATGTCTATTTGGGGCTTGACAACTGCCGGAACCTTCAATTCTGCGGTCCCATACTTCATATTTCTCTCACTCAAGTAGTTGGCTGCATCCCCCCATCCCAGTTGCGTCAATTCGTCAAGCCTCAACTGCTTCTGCTGGAAACTCTCCATGCAGTGCTGTACTGTTTTGGAGAGTATGCCCATCACCCACCCAGATGCATCATCACTCAGCTTGCTGAGCTCTGTATCTTCTTCATCAGCTGCCTCGTCTTTCCCATCCTGCTCATCGTTGGAACTTGCAAGATTGCTCAAACTGTCCCTGATAGCATTCAACATCTCTTGAAATGGATTTTCAGGCTTTCTGGTTGTCGCTCCCGCATTTTCAGCAGTACTCATATCTTCCTGCTCTTGCATAATTGCTGTCTCTACGTCTTGAACTCACTGTCTTGCCATTCTGGTTGCTCTCTCCACATAATCCTCGATTCATTTCCCTGTCTCTTGATTGCTTGAACAGTGCGTTTCCAGTCTGAACTCCGCCGAAAGCTTCTGTTTAGATCCTATGCTGCGCAACGCTCTCAACGCTCGGACGCTTTCTTCCCCCAAACCTCTCTTGCCTTCATTCGCTTGATGACGTTGACGTGTGGACTGCTTAGTTGATTTGGCGTATTTGCCCGCCGGAAGTGGTGAAAAGTTCCTGTTCGGAGCATTGACAATTGTACCGTGTGTTGACCTTGTTGTTGGGTGAGACGTTGGATGTTGCAAGATATGGACCAGATGGAGGCAAGTTGAGTTGTTTACGTCAGGGTTCATATGTTTCATCAACTTAAACAAGTAAAATCTGCGGTTTGACCGTCATTTCATTTGGAATCGTAATGCTAACTGTACGTCATGACTTGATGGTTAGGGTGAGTTTCATAAGAGATCCTGGCGATGAGTTGAGACAAACATCACCAGACGTTCTTTCCATTGAAGAATTTCCTTTATATATCTATCAAACATGAGATTTCACCTGTCGTTCACTCCAATGTAGCGCTGTTAACAGACAAACACCATCGGACCGACTTACTGCAAATTGCGGGATCATTGGAATCCCCTGCAACTTGTAGCCATCCGCAGTAAGATATATCTTGAGTAGAACGTGGATTATGCCTTTGGTGTTACAGGTATACTTCCGGGATCATTTAGGATCATTCAATATTCCACATTTGGATAGTCGATCCGTAATCGTGAATTATCATTCGGATTTCCTCATTGGATCAACCTTCCGGATTTGTTCACCAATTGGTTACATTTCCATTACCCTACCTTCGTATCAATGAGATCAATGACAGCAATCAAGCCGAGCAGAAATAAGATATGCAATATCTTTAACTTGGTATTGGTCATAGGATCTCTAATGTCAATGTTCATTCCATATCGGCAGGAAACCTTATTCCTAGTCGCTGAACAAAAGACTGTTCTCTCATGCTCCAGTGGGTCATTCCTTATGAGATGAGATGTCGTCAATATCAGAGCACTATCGCATCTCGAGATATGCGGAGTTATATAAGAGATAAGTCAGTACCCAATAATCAATCTATTGCAGCCAAGTCAACCGAGTGGACTTAAACAAATCAACCCTTAGTTCGACCACACTTTCCTGGTCTGGGCAAATGGGATGTAGGATTAATATATCCGGAGTAGTGCGGGATACTCTCTGTGCGATATACGGCAAAATAAGTCAGTTGCAGAATACTGTATATTTGGCTCCAATAAAGCGTACCCAAATTAAGGGTTGTGTTGTTTACCGCAATCATTAAACCGATACGTACCCAGTTGGTATATGAGAGGTCACTCTCACTGGCTGTTGGTGACACGAACCTATTTGTTGATAACTGGCTTCAGATAAGCTCGTATCAGTACAAGGTATCGCCAATAGCAATTATGTCGTAATACGAGCATATTACCTTGATGACGTAGTTAGTACTCTTGGGAGTCAGAACTCGACTATCAATGGTAGAGGCAAAGGATCATGAGATAGTTACGTATGAGAACTCCTAAGCAGGCTTTGGCAGTCTCAGGATTTTTAAGAGTGTGGATCGCCTGATATATATCAGCTATACCGACATGGAGGAAGGACATCGATAACCTACTATCGAACATACAATCTACATTGAGATTTATCTACGAATACCTGTTGACCTTCTCGACCTCGAGGTTAAGCCTTAACTATATTCCCATGTATTATCTATTAGTTCTGATCGTAGTCAACAAGGATACTTCTCTCTCAAAGTCCAGAGTTGTATGTTCATTCTTCAGTTCTATATCATGGATGAACCCCATCACTCTTTATACTGGGTTATTCTTAGTACCTTTGTCACAGCAAGTGGTTGATCAGGAAGAGAGCAAGACGATACTTTAGAGTCCGAAGGAAGTCCGAGGAACCAGCTCAATAATGTGGTAGTTTAAAGGATAGTTCTCAGAGGATACGCATTAGTCGGCACTACTCCTTCTGCTGAGGCGAAACTACTTTGGTGTTTCTTTTAAGACAAGTCGCTACTTAGAGTCGTTGTAGTTGAGGGCAGGCAGTCCTTAGGTGTACTTGCCAGTTGCTCGGACAATACTTGGCAAGTCCAAAGGAAGTCTGAGAGTAACATGATAGTGTGATTGCTCAAGGAATACTTCTTGCAGGAAACTCCTGAGTCGTGTATATCACTATTCTGCTTGCGTAAGACGATACACTTCATTCGATACTATCTTTTGGGAGCAGAGAAAGGAACAGTTACCCTGTACCATGGGTTGAAATCCTAATACACATCTTGAGGGAAGCTTTAATCATTCTTCTCTTTATCAGTCCGGAAGTCATTGTTGAAATAGTGATGCTAGAGAAGCTTGATTGTATTCTATCTAAGAGGGACACAAGGCCAGTATATATATGAACGTACCAGTATGGCTGAATGCCATCAGGTCATACCAGAGTCAACAGTCATCTCCGGCCATATAAGACATCTCCGTCTCCGACTGTTCAAGACATCTCCGTCTCCGACTGTACAAGACATCGCCGCCTCCGGCTGTACAAGACATCTCCGTCTCTGGCTGAGACCTGTATATGCAATACTTCCCCCTCTTGTTATACACCGTAGAGCAAGAAACAAAACAAGATGAAAAGAATGAATCAAAGTGATTCTCATAACAGCCTCCTTAAAACCCTGCGAGAGTGAGCAGGGAAAGAGTACTGCCGTAGCCTGAGGATGGCCATCCATTAAGAAACAAAGAAATCCGTGTGCCCAAAAGATAAGTGAAACAACCTTAAATCCAACCTTGAATCTAATCTTAAATTGACCTCTATTACCATAGCCCCATCGCCCATGTGAATTTCTCGTGCTTATCCTTCGTCAAGGCCTTGGTTAGTATGACTGCCACGTCCTCGTTTGTATGCACGTAGGAGTAGTCAACTATCTTGCGGGCATGGAGATCTCAACTATTGTGATAGCCAACGTCGATATGCTTTGTGCGAGCTTTTCTGATTCCAGTTGTGATGTGACTAAGTGCGCCTTGATTGTCGCAATTGATCGGGAGCGGCGATGCATCTTTGCCGTGTATATCTCTGTGGAGCTGGAGCAGCCATTTCGCTTCACAGCAGCCCTCGGAGCAGGCGATGTATTCGGCTTCGAGAGTTGACATAGCGATGAGATCTTGCTTTCGCGACTGCCATGAGACAGCTCCGTTGCTGAGAAAGAATACATAACCTCCTTGAGGTTTGCGGTTGGCACTATAATTGGCCCAATCGGAGTCCGTGTAGCCAGTGAGTTGATCATTGCTGATAGTGCTGCTGCTGCTGAAGTGCAGTCGAAAGTTGGCTGTGGATTGGAGATACTGAAGGACTCATTTGGCGGCGGTGAGATGGCTGGTGAAAGGGCGGGAATTTTATCGGCAAAGTGCAGCGACTGCGAATGAGATATCGGGCCGAGTTGCAAGTGCTGCGTACATCAATGAGCCGACGATTGCCTTGTAGCCTTTGATATCTTTTAGTTCATTCTCCCCCCGATCCTCGGCCAGATATAGCTTTATATTGGGATCCGTTGGAGTTGATACATCGTGAGCATTCTGCATGTTGAATCGTTTGAGAATCGTGGTGATGAAGGCCTTCTGGCCAACACTGATGCCGGTGCCGGTTCCATGTTCCTCGCGGTGGATTTCGATGCCGAGGAATTGGCGTGCCGGACCGGGATTGGTGATCTTGTATTGTGCCGAGAGCCTGGCCTTAACTTCGATCGCAGGTTTGGTAGCGTCTCTTGGGTACAACATTGAGATATCGTCGACGTACAAAAGCATCAAAATACCATCGCTGCGGAGATAGAGGTTGGGGTCAGCCTCGGACTGTGTGAACTCAAGAGAGAGCAAGAAGGTGTTAATATCATTGTGCCAAAGTCGTGGTGCTTGTTTGAGGCCGTAAAGTGCTGTCTTTAGTCGAACTATGATTGTGGGTGTGTTGAGACCTTCCAGCCAGCCTTCGGGGAGGGTCATATAGATATCATCGTCATCGACCTCGGGATTGAGAAAGGCAGTGACCACATCCAAATGATCGATGTTCCAGCGATATTTTCCGACCAGGGAGATGAGATACCGAAAGGTGGTGAGTTTTCCAACAGGGGCATAAGTTTCTCCGAAGTCCGTTTGTTCGTAGCCTTCAATTACTAGGCGTGGTTCGTATCGTATGGTGCCGTCTGGATTGTGTTTCGTTTTGTAGACCCATTTGGAGCCAATTGGCTTCACTCGCAATTGCCTTGCTTCCCGGGAGTTGATAGTTGTGAATGTGTTACTGAGCAGGATCGATGTGCATTCCTCTTCCATTGCTCGTTTCCAGTTGTCTCGTTGTGGGCTGTCCATGGCCTCCGCGGATGTGAATGGATCGCTGTTGATGGACGTTGATGCAAGAGCCTTCGCCATGATAATTAGTGCATTTGCAGAGATCTTAATCTGACTTCTTGTGACACGATTCGTGCGTGGTGGCTGTGGTTGGCATGACTGCTTGATCATGGCCGCTGTTTGGCGGGCTTTGTCATTTTCGCGGCGGAGATGTCGATTGTGGACAACAGTTTCTCTGGACACCGGTGGTGCATCTTCCTCGTCAGGAGGCCGTGATCTCACACCTGTTCTTGCAGGGAGACTTCGACGGTTGTCAGCGTCGGGCAGATTGTGGTCTGTATCATCGTCAGTACAGTCATGATCACCATTTGCATGGCCTTCACCTGTTCGACTGGTTCCTGCGTGGTCATTGAGAAGTCCATCTCCACCCGTTTCATAGTCTTGTGCTTGGAGAAATCCATCTCCACTGTCGATTTCCTCGATATATTCCGTCTTTTCTGGTAGCTCAAAGATGTCTGTTTGGTCTCCTTGTAGGCATGAAGTGTGGGCTTTCCTTTCCTTGTCAAAAATGACATCGGACTGTGATTTTACTACTCAGAATGCTGGGTCCCATAGTCTCCAAAGTGTAGTTGAATCGTGTACCTAACTGACCATCATACATGGCTTGGATCTTGGGTTGAATTTTCCACGGCGTTGCGGCTCGGGGATAAGTCGACTGGCATAGCAGCCGAATCGCCGAAGGTGGTGGAGAGGAGCTTTGTACGAGATTTCATTGCCATCATTGTTGTGAGAGGGCTTGCCAAATGCTTGCAGCATTTCGTATGGAGTTGGATATGGTGCTTGATAGCCATCGCAGTCGTCTCTTTTTGTTAGGCCTTTGTTTGGGGTTCGCTGGTGGAGGTAGACTGCGGTATTGACTGCTTCTCCCCAAAAGACAAGTGGCGCCTGGGAGTCCATCATCATGGATCGTGCTTTCTCGGTGATGGTCTGGATCATGCGTTCAGCAACGCCATTGTTATGGTGAGCGTAGGGAGGACATGGTTCGTATGTTGTGCCGCGAGCAGCGATCACCAGTCGGAAGGTCATATTGTCATATGCTCCGCGGCCATTGTCGCACCGAAATCGTTTCACTTCGTATCCCATGGAGTCAACTCGGGCCTGAAATGATTGGTAGGCTGAAGTGCATGACTTTGACTTCTTATCTGGAAGGACCCAAACGGAGGTGTATCGTGTGTAGTCATAGATGAATAGGATATAGTAGTGATGGCCAGCGGAGGTGGGCATGGAGAATGGTCCACATACGTCCGAATGTATGAGTTCAAATGGCTTTGTAGTGCGCTTGCTCTTGACTTTGATGATCTTCTGCTTGTGCTTGGCCTGAATGATGCGGTGCACATTGAGTCGTCTTTTGTATATCCAACAATGAGAGATCGTAGGGCAGTGGGATGAATGTGGGCTAGGTGGCGGTGCCACAGTCGTGATTCTGAGATTGTGAGTGGCTTTGGAGATTTGGTGGAAGGTGGACTGTGAGTTACGGTGCTCATCAGCAAAAAACATTTCCGTCCGGGCGGAATGGCTCCGTCATAGTGGACGCGCTCCGTCAGAGCCGTCAGAGACACCCCGGTGGCGGATTACTCGGCGCCCGGCGTCAATACCACACGTCGCATTGCACATCACCCTCCGATCGCCGTGGCGCCGTTTCTTCTCGCTCTGTCGGTCTCCTATTTTAAACAAACACTCTGGCGTTGTGGCCAACTGTGACCATACGTCAGAATGGGTTCATTGGGTACACGTTTGCATCGGGATTGCAATGGGTGCCGCTGCGAAAATATCTCCTCGCGTTCCTTCTACATTAAGCTCGAGGCGCGTAGGAAGTTGAGAAGATATGGTACTACCCGGCCATGAGGATCCACGCAATTGCGTGGATCCACGAAATCTCGGACAGAGCGAGTGAGACCAAAAGTTGGGAATGATACAGTGTGAATTTTCATTGTATGATAAGAGGAGATGGAAATGAGATGATGTCTATCTACTCCGGGTCTGCCGAATATATACTCCCCGTCACTCTGTCCACCTCCGTTACCCCTGTATCTCCGTA
>Ga0307515_10017517_pt1 | contig 13039 bp, 9 predicted proteins | sample 17_EM_MG_FD_194513 | JGI IMG/M metagenome (GOLD analysis project Ga0307515, IMG submission 194513) | Populus trichocarpa ectomycorrhiza microbial communities from riparian zone in the Pacific Northwest, United States - 17_EM | ecosystem: Host-associated > Plants > Roots > Unclassified | place...
CATCTTTGCTAGTGTTTGTCTACATTCATCATAATTATAACGTATTGCCTTAAGACTTCCCACATTTTGTTATCCCAATTCACCATTCTCTATCTTAGGTTCTAATACCAAAACCTTTTGTTTCTTATCAACCACAAAAGGAAACTTCTTGCACACTTTTAAATGACTCCACATATTACTTGTGCCATTAACAATAGTATAACATGCATAATGTTTTCCACAATAATTACATTCAGCTCTAGGGGTTTTAGGATCAACATCAAGTTTTGTAAAGTGATCCTAAATTTGTGACTTTTTTCTATCTTCAGCATTTCTTTTCCTAGATATAAGGACTTGAGGTTGTTTACCTTTTGTATCTGTGGTGGATCCTTCATTGGTTGATTCTGCAATAGTTTTTGAAGTTGGAGAAGTGGTTGATGTTGGTGTAGTGCCCGTGGATGAAGCATTTTGAATTTGAGTAGTTTCCATCTGTTATTACATAATGAAAACATGTTAAAAACCCATAATTTATAATAGACTTAAATGTACTAAAATTCAAAAAAACTATCAAACTAATAGAAACTTAAATGTCAGGCAAAAACAAAAAACAAAAGGGAAAGTAATATCAGCCAAAAAAAAAATCTGCCAAGCCTAAGTTCATTGCCTAAGTTCACTGCCAATCCTAAGTTCACTACCATCTGCCAAGCCTAAGTCTCAAATACACATTTCACACCATCAAAATGTCCTTGAAATTCTGATTAACAGTCTATTTCGAGATGCAATAGGAACAGATTTACATACTATATTATAAAAGCAACAGATTCTTAGTCATTTCAGGAAATAGCAACAGATTTTTATAACAATAAGTTCACTGCCAACTGCCAAGCCTAAGTCTCAAATTCACACCATCAAATTTTCCTTCATTAGATTTCAACAAATTTCTTTCTTCCTTTCTGTCTTTGAGGTGTTGTTTCAACTTTTATAAATAGTCCAGAAAAAATCAACAACTAGTGACAGAATTTTAAATATCCATTATGTTAATCAGAATTATTCACGTAATTAGTGACAGAATTAATGAAATTAATGACTAAATATAGGACACATAATCACATTACACAAAACACATTACAGTATTACACAGAAATACAGAATGAATGGCAATGAGGAGCTTTACACATAATACACATTACACAGAACACACAAAACAAAAGTTACAGAATCATACAGAATACACAGAATGCACAAAAAAAAATCATCGCTACGCTAAATCACAGAATACACACACTACACAGAATAATAGATTTATTAATGCAGAAAAAAATCAACCAAAATACACAGAATACTCAAACTCTGATTTTTTTGTAAGGATATACCAACAAATACACAGAATCACAAAGCATATGTAAAAAAAAAAAAAACAGAGATTGACAGAAAAAAGAAATCATACCTGGTGTGAGTTGGGACATGATTCGAGTTCGGGTGTGAAAGAAGGAGGGACTGGTTTGCTAGATTTGGACTTTGGAGACAGAATGCACAAAAAAAAAAACAAATCATCCCTGCGCTAAATCACAGAATACACACTACACATAATAACATATTTATTAATGCAAAAAAAAAATCAACCAAAATACACAAAATGCTCAAACTCGCATATGTTAAAAAAAAAAATAGAGATTGACAGAAAAAAATCATACCTGGTGTAAGTTGGGACACGATTCGAGTTCAGGTGTGAACTCTGGAGGTTCGGTGTGCCGATGGGGTGTGTAACTGTGTATCATGTGACTCGTGGTCGTGTGGGAAAGGGATGTGGCTGACTGGCTAGGTTGTTAGTTTTGAAGATGAAGATGGCGTTGGAGAGCCAGAGAGCGATATGGATGAAGAATCGAAGGTGGATTACCTTGATTTTGTTTCAAAGTGGGTGAAAATGTGAATTGTGTGAGGTGCGGCTGTGAGGATTGAGGGCGGCTGCAAGGAGACGAAGTCGCGAAGTGTTTAGGGTTAATTAGGTTTTAGAAATTAGAACGTGTTTTTTTTTCCTATTTATAGTACCCCTTAAATCGAACCGGTTTGGTTCGGTTGGGGTTTTGCCGGTTTAGGGTTTTGGAAACCGGAACCGAACCGAACCGAAAATTTTTTGAAAAAAAAAATCGGTTTAATCGGGTTTTTTTTCGATTCGGTTTTTTCGGTTTTGTTTTTCTCGGTTTCTTGGTTTTTTTGCTCACCCCTAAAAATAGACCAATGTGAGTGTGAGAGCAGGTCGCCCGTGAAAATAGACCGTGTGAACGTGTGGGCTGGTCGCCCCTGAAAATAAACCAGGATGAACATTTGTGGGTAGGTTGCCCGTGAAAACAGACCAATGTGAGTGTGTGGGCCGATCGCCCCTGAAAATAGACCAGGAAGAACATGTGATGGCAGGTCGCCCATGAAAATAGACCATGTGAGTGTGAGGGCAGGTCGCCCGTGAAAGTAGACCAATTTTCTTTAAAAAGGGCAGGTCTCCCAAGCTAATGAGATCATTTTCTTTTTCTTTTTTCTTTTTTCCTTACAAGCTTACTATGCAAGACATTAATGATGTTTTGCTTTGTAGATATTGTAAAGAGGGGGCATCTATTGGTACCTATTTTTGGGTTCCCACACAAAAATGAAAAAAATACAAAAAAAATATATCAAAAAAATATTCGGAAGAAATCCAAAAAAAATAATATGAGCGAGAAAATGATGCTGGAATGTTGAAAAATAGCCAAAAATTGATTGAGGAGGTTTAAAAATGCAAAATGTTGAAATTTGACAGTTTATCGTTAACTGATGAGGGCCCTGTTGACAAAGAAAATTCAAGTTGAGGAAGAAAAGTCTAAAATCAGATGTTTATGGACTCGATTAAATTTTATCTAAGGTTTAATTGAATTTATGGAAGGTTTGATTGCAAGAAAATTGATTTTTTAAGTTAATTTAGACTTCTATTAAAAGAAATTAAAGTTCTGGGGTCCAATTATAATTTTAAAGAGTTGATTTGGTCAAATCAGGGGTTTAATTGCATAATTGTTGAAGTTTGATAGCCAATTTGGGACTTAATTGAAACAATCCAAACCAAGGACCAAACCGGAAAAGGCACTAAAATCAAGGGATCCAATTACAATTTATCCGAGGGGCTTGTTTACAAACAAATACAAAACTCCAATGACCAAATCGAAAATATACATTTTGAATAGGAAAACAGTGCCGTTTCAGAGGCACTATTCATTCTCTTCTTCAGGAGCAGTTTCAATAGACAGAGGAATTGATTCAGCTACAAAAGCCACAAATTGTTTCAGTCATGGGGAGCATTTCACAGCTAATGCACGCCGACCATTACTATATTCATGCAATAACGCATGCATCCTCTGGCTATAAAAGCCAGAGGAGAGACCGAGCAGAAAGGGAGACCCGGGTGGAGAAATGGAAAAGGCATAAGGAAAACAAAGTGAGAGAAAAAGATTAAAAAAATACAGAAAGGAACTGAGAAAGAAGAAGACGGGAAAGATATGAAAACAGGGAGGAGCTTGTTTTAAAACAGGGGAAGAACCGTTGCCATTCTCCATCACAACCGCACCAGCACTGCCAACACCATCATCAGCTCATCATCTTCTTCATCCCAGCAGCCACTGCCATTCTCCATCACAACCGCACCAGCGTTGCACAACGGAAAGGAGAAAGACGAGACATAGAGGGAGAGAAAGAGAACAGGGAGAATAAAAAGAAACAGAGGGAGACATGAAGGAGAACTGGACAGCATAGGGAGACGATAACAGAGGAACAGACGAACAGAAACAAGAAAAAAACCAACAGCAACCAGCCTCCATCGTTGATGTCCCTTGACCTTTGGAACCAGAGGCAAGGGAATAAAACCAAAGAAACAGAAGTAAGGGAAGAAACCTAGAGAGAAAGTCCAGAATAATAAAAAGAACGCAAGACCAGAATTGTCATCATCTTCAATTCTTCTAGAAACCAGGTGCGTTCGTCTTCATATTCTCTTAAATCTACAAATGAGCATATACACTGTGCGAAGGTAATTTAATTATCTTCGCACTGTTCAAGCACGCGTGAAACAAATTCACGCATGCATGAACTCTCAGCCAGTCGGGTCACTGGCTTGGGCCAGTGACCTGGCCAGGCTTGTTGGGTCCAGCTCCGCCACATGGGTCGTGCTGGGCCCAACCAAAAAAAAATTCTTCAAAAAATATTTTAAAAAATCTGTGATTTTCCGCAAAATTTTTACTGCATTTTGATCAATATCGGTTTGTATTTTTATATTGTAAAGGTACAAATCCAGTATTAAAATACCTGGTTTTCATCAAGACATTAAAAATAATAATAATAATAAATGTTTTTGTTTTCATGCATACGACCAAGTCTCTAAAAAAAATCATCATATTGTATTTTCATACAACAAAGAAAATTTCAAAAAATATGTATTAGCATGCATTTTGGCTTTAATAACCAGTTTATTAAAGCCACGAGAACGAAGCTAATATTTCAAAAATTCCAAAAACAATTTTTTTTAAATATTTGGGGTTACAACCTTATACGTAAGGCGTATTCTGAATATTAAATTCTTTTGTTGACATCAGAACAGTTAGGTTTTACCCGATAAGATAAGGATCTCCTTACCGAGGAGGACTTTTCTTAAACCATAGACAGACTAACAACTAGAAAGCACGACAAAACCTTAGATTTATCAGACAATAAAACAATGCAACTTACCTTAGGTAGGGCGTATTTGGGGTGTTAATACCTTCCCTTTACGCAATCAGTCCCCGTACCCAATCTCTGAGACCAGTTAGGGTTCCTAGTGACCAAAATACTAGGTGGCGACTTCCATTTTATTTTTCCACTAATAAAACACAAGAATTCCTTGTCTCCACACATTTGCCATATAAATTAGATAAATTTTGAGGGTGGATGTTCTAGCCGCGACGTCGCACACATGAATTGTTTTGGCTGATTGACACCATAAAAACCCCGGCATAGGCCTAAAGTGGCCACCTCAAGTAGCCTTGAACTGTCAGATTTGACAGTTCATGGTGCCTTATTTGAACCAATAGTTGGGATCCTTACTAACCGAATCAAGGGGTGAAATTTTTTCCTTGTGTAAACAACATTACCCTCTCCCACCTCCTATAAATAGGAGTGGATTTCATGACCTGAGCATGAAAACAATCATGTCAAAATTTGGCCAAAAGCCAGCTTTCTTTATTTTTCCAATTGATGTTTCTATCTCTTCCCGCTGCTTCTTTGCCACCACAACCTTCTTCACGCCGTGATAGACGGCGGTTCATCCTCTCTCCAAACTCATCTCCTCGTCGGTGATAGGGGTAGCCACCTCGAATTCCTCCCTCTCTTCTCTGCAGAATTTCTTCTTCTTCTCCTTCTTTCTTCCTCCGCCGCCATTTCTTCCACCAGAACCTCCACCCACCTCATGTTAGGCCAGTGACAGCAGCTCCTTCTCCTTCGCAAGGTTGCCTCCTACTCCACTCTGTCGTTTGCAACTATAAAGTTGCATGCAGAACATAAACTTACTGTTCACATTTTGCAAATAATTCACTTCTCACTTGGGCCGGGCCAGTTATGGACTAGCCCAAATGGCGAGGCCGGGTCCGGCTTGGCCCAAAAAATTTAAAAATAGAAGAAAAAATATGTTGGGCCGAGATATGCCCACCCTTTTCTAGGGCTGAGCTTGGCCCAGTTAGTTGTGCCGGCCCAGCCCCCATGTTTTAATAATATTTAATTAATATATATAATGAATATATTATAATATTTTAAAAAATTCAAAAAATTCAAAAAAAAATTCAAATTTCAAAAAAATTGTATTTTTCTCAAATATGTTTCTACCAATTTTTCATAATATCAGGTTATATATTTACATTATAAAATACAAATTTAGTATTAAAATACCTGATTTTTTTTGAAATATTTTAAAAAAATTCAAAACATTTTTTTTAAAAAATCTCAAAACTTTTAAATTAATCTTCCTTTTCAAAAAAATAAAATTCTATTGGCATGTATACGGCCAAATCCTAAAAATTTTCGAAGCATATTTTCATAAAACAATTGCATCTTTCTCATATTTTGAAAAAAAAAAAAAGATACTGTAACTAGTTTATAATCATCCATTAGAGTTTGAACAAAATATCAAAAAACCTTTTCCAATTTTTTTGGTCTAGATGTAGACTTTAATATATGTGGAGTGTTAAATCACAAGATAAAGTACACCATCAGGTATTAAAAATACAAAGTTTAGAAAATACGATGGTAAATTTTTACTTTAAAACGGTTAAGACTTCACCCAATAAAGTAGAGACTCTCTCATGAAAAAAGATCTACCTTGAACCGTAGACGAGACCAACAAATAGAAACCTGACCTGGAAAAACAATCAAACAACAATGCAACTTACCTTAGGTAGGGTGCACTGAGGGTGATGCATCTTCCCCTTACACAACCAGTCCCTTACATAGACTCTCGCAGACCGAAGGTTCTAAGTGACCACAATACTAAGTGGTGAGTCCTGAACATTAATCATAATTTTGTGATGAAATTCAAAAACCTTTCCAACACCACACCTCATTAGTAGGGCATGATAAAAGACTGCGCCGTCACTTGACGACGTCACGACGCTCCCCGCGACAACATTAATTCCACAAATTGTAAGTCTGTTACTGGTTTTTGTATCTTTTTAGGTGATTCTTTTATTTCTTGGAAGAGTATGAAATAAATTATTGTTTCTCAATCCTCAACCAAAGCAGAATATCGTGCTATGACATCTACTACAAAAGAGATTATTTGGTTACGTTTGTTACTTGCGGATATGAGAGTTTCCCTTTCTTATCCTACTTTTATGTATTGTGACAATTAGAGTTCTATTCAGATTGCTCACAACTCGATTTTTCATGAGCGAACTAAGCACTTTGAGATCGATTGTCATCTTACTCGTCATCATTTCTAGCATGACACCATTACTTTGCCTTTTATTTCTTCTTCCTTGCAAATTGTAGATTTCTATACCAAGTCCCATTCCATTTCTCATTTTTGTTTTCTAATTAGCAAACTCTCGATACTTGTGGTTGTCGCATCGTGAGTTTGGGGGGAGATGTTAAGAAATTCATTTATCTTGTTTTATTTATTATGGGTGGAATAATATTTTTAGTTTAGTCTATATATAATATCTTTGTATTTAAGTTAAAACTTGTACTTTAGAATAAACAGATTATAAGAACTCTAGCCCCCTTCTCTCTTATGTTTGTATTTTTTTGTATTAATTTGGATTGCTTTAACACATCCAATGTAGAGTCTCGCATTTTTTTTAATCATGGAATATAATAATTTTATTAAGCATATAATGGTGCAAAATAATATCACTCGTATTTTATTAAAAACAAAATCGTCAGAATGATCCATAGTTGAAACCCCTGTTGTTACTCATTTTTGGACCCCAAGTGCTAGAGACAATGTATACCTCTTTCGAACCAAGTGCAAAAGTGTAGCTCATATTTGCTGGAAAATTGACAAAAGTAGAGAAAGAAATATATTTTTTTTTCGAGAACCTGTTTGAGCTGTTTTCTGCTCTCTTTATCCTTCCTCTTTGCTGCCAAAATCATCAGGTTTTCTTAGACTGACTAGGGGTCTTCATAATGCTAAATTCATTCCTTCGTTATCTTGTTTTTAAGGTTGGATAAATCCCTTAAATTTTGCACTAAAAAAAAACTGATACTGCTGCTATTGCAATTTTTTGTTCCAAATTAGGCTCTGATTTTGACTTGGTTTCGTACGATATTTGACCATCCTAGCTATATTCTGTCACTCATGACATGTTGAAAAATTGACCTACACCTTTATTGGGTCCTAGGAATCACTGATCTTAGGGCAGACTCTTAGTCAGATTTGGATGCTCGGCATTGTTAAATCAAGAACCTTTTTGACCAACGAGATTACTGTCGGATTCTGTTCTTTAAAACGATTTTATCTCAATTTGACTCCTTCATCAAAGTTGTAGTCTTAGACGCGTAGATAAATTTGGGCTTTTGAATCGCTTGATTTCGATATCAGAAGCTCAAGATATTCCCCTTTGAATATCTAGTGTGAAAGCAGGAATTCCTGCCGCGAGAAGGATCACGATTCGATTTTTGCACTGAAAACTCTATTTCCATCACAAATTATGATTATTTGTTCTTAGGTCATACTCTTAGTCATATCGAGATTCTCGGCATTGTCAGTTTCTAAATCAGATCAGGAGACCCTTTTTGATCAACCAGATTACTGCCAGATTCTGTTCTTTAAAAAGATTTCATCTCACTTCAACTCCTTCATCAAAGTTGTAGTCCTAGATGCGTAGATAAATTTGGGCTTTTGAATCGCTTGATTTCGATATCAGAAGCTCAAGATATTCTCATTTAAATATCTAGTGTGAAAGCAGGAATTCCTGCCGCGATAAGGATCACGATTCGATTTTTGCACTGAAAACTCTATTTCCATCACAAATTGTGATGATTTGTTCTTAGGTCATACTCTCAGTCATATCGGGATTCTCGACATTGTCAGTTTCTAAATCAGATCAGGAGACCCTTTTTAATCAACCAGATTACTGCCAGATTCTGTTCTTTAAAAAGATTTCATCTCACTTCAACTCCTTCATCAAAGTTGTAGTCCTAGACGCGTAGATAAATTTGGGCTTTTGAATCGCTTGATTTCAATATCAAAAGCTCAAGATATTCCTGTTTGAATAACTAGTGTGAAAGCAGGGATTCCTGCAGCAAAAAGGATTTTTTTTGCCCAAGCTCGCGGGACTGATTCGAAGGATTTTTTTTTGGACCAAGGACTGTATCGAAAAGTGCTAAAATGAGGGATTGATTAGAAGAAGGATATTGAAAGCTGGAGAGGGGGGCTGGATCATCATAAATTACAGGATTTTTACCACAACGAATAAGGAAAACAAGACTTTGCAGCTGCACCCTCCATCTGATTTCTTTCCTTTTTTCTCTGCAAATTCCTGCTGTTTTTCCTTTATCATCACGCCTGATTTTTGGAGCTGAAAACCACGTTTTTGTTGCCTCATTTCAAAGGGAGCAGCTGGCCCTATGGAAGGAAAGAAAAGAGCCACACCCTCTTCTAAAACTGGAAAGAAATCAGACGTAAAGCACCAACACAAAATCAGAATATTGCAGTTTCCTTTTTGCGTTTTTTTACTGCAAATCAGTAGGGATTTGCATCCTAGAATTAATGCATTGAATCCTTCCTAAATAGAGACATATTTAGACTATATATAAGCCCCTCTAATGACCTAACGAAAGGAGAAGAGAGAGCAGAAAAATAGCAAAGAGAGAGCAGAAACAGAGGAGAAAAACAGAGAGTGAGGAAAAAAAAACACAGCAAAGAGAGACAAAAAAAACACAAGAGAGGCAGAGTAAAAAACGCAGTAAATAGAGGGAGTTTTCTGTCTTGCATTCTGGTGTTATTGGCAGAAAAGAGAGGAGAATAGAGAAAAACAAACGTTCGCTTGGTTTTATTTCATCTTCTGCAGAAAAGAAAACAGTGAGACCTGCAGGTAAGTCTTAACTATCTTCTCCTTTGTTGCCTTTAAATTTGTTGCACCCGTGTTTTCCTTGCTTTGTACATTCGGTTTATTTTTACTTCAATGAACGCTCGCTTTGTTTTGTTCCTGCCATGGCTTTGAGTTTTAGATGAGTGACTATGTTAAGAGGGCTAGCCTCTGGTGTTCCATTTTTTTTCTTTCTTTCGCTGTTTCAGAACTGAGGAACCGGGAAAGGGGGCTGTTGTTTCTTCATCATCAGCTCCTTTTTCTGTTCGTATCCTTCCATGCTTTTAAATTGAAATAGCCGGCCAGGTTTTCTGTAGTTTTTAGTCCGTGATATAATTGTGTTATAAAAGCATGCCGTCCCAAACTCTTCCTTTTTGTATGGAACTAGTATGCCAGTTTCTCCCGGATTGGTAAAAAAAATAGGTCATGATTCATGGACACATGCAGTAGGATTTTGATTTCAAAATTTCAGTTTCGAAACTTTGGTTCCCTCATGCATACAGGTTTAGTATTTTCCAGTGTACATAATTTTAAGTTGATTTGGCTTTAAATGATTTTTGTCACGAATTGTTTCAAGTTTCTTGAAGTTCTTATAATATGAATAATGGCTTGCTATTTTCCATTTTGGTGTTTACGTCTAATTGTGATGTTTGCGTTTTGAAAAAATATATATAAAGAAAAATGTTTGTTTTCTTGTGTGTTGCATACGGCCAATACCCTAACATGTTTTGAACGCTCTTTATATATATATATATATATATATACACAAAAAATATTCGAAGTTTTGAAAAATGTGTTTTCGCATGGATTTCTTAAACACACAAAAAAAATTTCTTGCATTTCTGGATTTTACAACATGTTTGTAAAACTCCAAAGGGTATTGGCCAATATTCCAAAAAATTTAAAAATCTTATTTTGGGGGGAAAATTCATCTATTATTCACCGTTAATGTTTAGATAAAGAAATCCTTAAAGGACGAATATCCAAAATATTATTGGGAATAATAAATCCGCACACATCCTTGAAAGAAGCCTTGATTGTAATCGAGGACATTTCATTTTTTTTTATTACTCCACGGTTTACGAGCCGTGAGAGTATAAAACACTAAAAAAAATAGGTTTTTTTTTAGCGCCCTAGATTCTTAAATTTTTATCCCCCCTTGCGATTTACGAGTCGCAAACTTTTGAAATACTAAGGGAAAAATGAGCTTTCAAAGCACATGAAATCTCCTTGGATTTCTATCCTAATAAATTTAGTTTGAATCAAAACTAGAAAAACGGATGGGATTAGAAAACACCAACACCATAGCAATTATAGAGCAAACCAAACACCAAGCAGCTTACCTTAGGTAGGGCGTACTAGGGGTGCTAATACCTTCCCTTTACACAACCAGTCCCTTACCTTAGAATCTCTGAAAGACCAGTTAGAGTTCCTAGTGACTAAAATACTAGGTGGCGACTCTTTTTTTTTAAAAAAAAAAGACCCTGAAATTAAATTGAAAGTCGTCGCGACGCCGCGCTCCGCTCGCGAGGGTGCGACAACCCCAATATAAGTATTCTAATAATTGTGACAAATACTTCATTTCCCTTCTAGAATAGCAAGAATAGCAATTTAAATTAGTCTATACGTACTCCTAAGATACAATTGAATATTCCATCTTTATTAATGTTGATTGTCACACAAAATGTTCAGGAAATAAAAATGAAAATTTATACAATAATCCTGTATTTGTAACCCGTTACAAAATTACTCATGGCAAATCCAACACAGATTATAATTCTTTTTGGCATGATTTTTATAAATTGATTTAATTTATTTTTTTAACTTTTGAGTCAAAAGTAAGTTATAAATATTTTTAGTTAGAAACAATTTTTTCGCTTCAATCAAAACGTTATTACTAAAGGAGACAAGTTTTAATTTAATAAAAAGTCAACTTCTAAATTATACTAACTTATTATACTACTTTCATCATCAAAAAAATTGATTTGAGTGAATTATTATCAAACACCCTTCTAATTTAATTCCTTTATTAGAATCTCATTGTTTCTCAAAATTATTCCCAACCTTTTGTAACTGTTATGTCTATTTTTTAATAAATTAGCTTAATTGATCAAACTCTAAATTTGTTTTTTTAAAAATTATTAATTTAAATTATATAAACCTTAAGATCATTGGAAACTTATATTATTGTTAACTTAAGGGTTTGTGAAATTAGTTGAAATGCATGTAAGTTGGCCTGGACACCCACGTTAATTTAAAATTAAAATTATTATTTGTTTGATTTAATCTTTAATTGTGTTTTTCTTTTTTCTTTTTCTTTTTCTTTTTCTTTTGGGACAACTGTCTTTCTTTTAAGAATTTAATCAACTCTTATGTATAAAATATTATTTTGATGTAAATTCTTTTATTTCTGAAAGGGGTAAAAATTGAATTACGACACAAAGAAAAATGATTGGATGGGACCAATGAGTTAGGTGGAATTTCTATTTCTATTTCTAGCATCGTGGCTGAGTGGTCCCAGAGGAAAAAAGGTCATTGTCACGTTAGTCATCGGATAATTTGCGGATGATGCCTTTCTTATAAATCCACCTCTTGCTGGAGGAAGGAAAGATCAACTTACAAGAAAAAAAAAGAGCCATCATCTTACCTGCGCCTAAGATGAGGAGCAACATGGATACAAAACAAGTTGCGCAAAGGTCCTCTCTCGAAGCGCTTCAAAGAGTAAAAAAAGTTAAAAAGGAAGCCACCATCTTACCTGCGCCTAAGATGAGGAGCAACATGGATACAAAACAAGTTGCACAAAGGTCCTCTCTCGAAGCGCTTCAAAGGAGGAGTCCGGTACGTATACATGCTCACAAGTCACAATACTAGCTAGAAATGCCGTTCTAAATTAATGGCGTTGCAGTGGTCATTCCTTCTATCGTTGTTAATTGTTTTCTTGGCTTCCTTCTGTCTATGCACTAAATTATCAGTGGGTGACTGTTTTTTCTTTCCACCTTTTTTTACTCTTTGAAATTCTAACGTATGTAATTTATTAACAATGCAAACAGAAACGGGAAAAAAGTGACAAAAAATTAAGTAGGAGCATCAAAAAGATAAGAGCTGACATGGTTGAGATTAGCGAGGGTCAAAAACGCGTAAGGGAGGGTCAAATGGAAGTAAGGAAAAGATTTCAGGAAATAAGTAAAGAGGCTGCCAAACGTAAAGAGGAAACTAGTCAAATTTCCAAGCAGAGTGCTGCAAATCAACTCAGGCTTGATCTCATGTTTCAGTTCGGAAAAGCAAGAGCAGAGAATGATTGGATGCTGCAAGAGCAGAGGATGATGCTGCAAGAGCAGATGATGCTGTTTCTCTGCTCTTGTTTCAGATCGTAAAAGCAAGAGCAGAGAATGATGCTGCAAGAGCAGAGAAACATTTGGTGATGGCAGAACTCACACACCACAGAAACATCTGCCATCACCAAACATTTGGGTTTCTGTGGTGTGTGAGTT
>Ga0307515_10017518_pt1 | contig 13039 bp, 13 predicted proteins | sample 17_EM_MG_FD_194513 | JGI IMG/M metagenome (GOLD analysis project Ga0307515, IMG submission 194513) | Populus trichocarpa ectomycorrhiza microbial communities from riparian zone in the Pacific Northwest, United States - 17_EM | ecosystem: Host-associated > Plants > Roots > Unclassified | place...
AAAGGGAATTTCTTAATGCAATTGTAAGCAAAATAATTAATATATGTAATGAAAATCTAAATTCTTTCAAATCTTATGCAAATAAAGCTTTCCCCTAAATTTATTGGAGATCCAAGCCCACGTAGGAAAAAACAAAAAGGGGTTTAGACTTTAGAAACAGACCCCAACTGTTCGTGTTCTGTGCTGGGCTTCAAATAGCGGTCCTGAAACCTGCCCACGCTAGCTAGAATCAAGTAGAAGTCATTATCAAACCACCATACCATCATTTAAAAGCCTCCAACCACCTAGATAGTCACTTAGTGGTAATAACTTGAAACTAAAAAGTTTGTTCTCTCTGTGATCTCAGGTTTAAGTCCTGTGATTGCTCATATAATGACCATTGGAGACTTACATGGTCGTTAACTTCAGGGCCCGTGGGATTAGTCGAGGTGCGCGCAAGCTGGCTCGGACACCCACGTTAAACTAAACAAAAAAAAAGCCTCCTAATTTCCCAACATCTCATACGAATAAGATAAATTGGTCAGAGCCTTTGATTTAATTTCAAAGCTCAATGACTTTGGGTTCGGACCCTGTGTCATAACTATAGTTATCAGATGCGGTTAAGAAACCAAGTCTTGAGTTATACATGTTGACTCGAGTTAATCCGAATCAACCTAAAAAAATTTAATTTTTTTTAAAGTTTTAATATGTCATATAAAAAAATTAAGAAACAAATCATGTAAATATAGGTTATACATGTTATAAATAATAAAGTTTAAAAGATTATTTCAAAAGGTTTTTTATCCCATATTTAAAAGATACTATATTAATATGTTATTCTTTTAAGTTGAAGTATTTAAACCAAAAATATTTTTTTATCCCATATTGAAAAAACATAACTTTTTTCTTGTGAACATAGAGTATACATACTACAGGGTTTTAAATCTCACATTGAAAAAATAAAACGTTATTCTAGTATTTATATAGTGAACTTTGAAAATGATTAACAACCAACTAAAAAATATAAAAAAAAAAACTAGGTGAAAAAACAGATTTAAAAAGAAGAAGAAGTCTTAACCAGGGTTTTGCTTAGATTTTAGTTCATTTTGATCTTTTATCTTATTTGGACTGGTTTAGCTACTAGGTAAACCAGGTTCAGAGTAAACTTGTTATGTTCATAACATGAGTAAAAAATGGTGCCACGTGGACACAATATTTATTTTTAAAGAGTAAGGGTGTTTTCGAATATTTAATTCCTTATATTTTATAAAATATAACTTGAATTATTTAATTATTATTATTATTAATACTATCATTTGTTTGATGATAAAAGTATTTTTATGATAGTTTTTTATGATAAAAGTTTATATATAACAATGATAGAAGGAGCCGTACTTGTTGTAAAATAAAAATAAGCGAGTCACTTGCTAATTTTTGACGAAGTGATATTTTTTAGGTATTGATGGATTTGCTCTGTGAAGATTTTTCTAAGAACATTAATGATATTGTAATTAGAGTTTCAGTGTATATATTTGCTACTTCGCTGATTCGTTGATTCAGAATGTGTTGTTCTGCCAATTTTTTTAAAAAACCTTGCTAATAAACCTCTCCAAAAACTACACCAAATTTCAATGTTTCTCTCTCTACTTTCTAACTGTACATGATCAGGAAGTTATCTTGCAAACCCACCCATTTCTTTGCGTGCACATTTTATTTCTTCAACACCCTTCTGCTATTAGCCCTAAAAACGTGATCCTCCTCTGGTTTCCCTCTGTTTCATTATGATTTCAAAAAACACCCTGTTTCTTTAAAGTCTTTCCCATTTTTGCTGCATACTAAAAAAGGGAAAAAAAACCATCTTTTGTTGAAACTAAAAAGAACAACCTTTTGTGTTCTATCTGTTAACCTGCCTTGTGAAACACCATTAAAGAGTCTGCCTTTAGGGCTCTGGCAGTTGAGCCATGTCAAGTTCTGGTGATACTGTTGTTGACAAGGTACCTTCGCAAAACCAAACGTTAATCTCTATTCTTTTGCTATATCTATAGGCTGTTGGCATGCATTTTTTGCTGCGTTGCATTTCTGTTGTTTAGGTTTTGAATCTGGGTTTAGTGGAATATATTGCACAATGATATGAACAATGAGCATTGCCTTTCTTTTGAGCTTGATTTTGAGTCATGAAATTGAACCATGCAGTAGATTTTCTTCGCCTAAAATTTTATTTTTTTTGCATATAAATGTGCTGATGGAACTGGCCCTCCTTTTGTTATGTGATGACCACTGATTGTGTAAAAAAATATGTGGGCCCCTGTCAACTATGGCTGTATTTGAAGTAGGAACCTCAAAGTTTAAAGCTTTTTAGTTGGGTTTGTTAAAACATTAATCGTTTTTGTTTGAATTGATTTTGTTAGTTTTGAACATTTTCTTCTTTTCTGTTATCTTTTAACCTTACACTTATGACTGTTTAGATTCTTATGCTGTATTATGGGACCTGATTTCATTTGCTGAAGGTTTTTTCTTTCAATTAGGACCGAGTTGTGGGCTAAGAACAGATTTTATCACTCGAAGTTTATGTATGCTTGAGCATTTTTGCTGTCATAGGCTTATTAATGTTGCTCCAAATTATACCTTGGTCAAGTTTATATTGTGTTACCAATTGACATGCTTTCTGTTGAGTTTGATTAGCATAGATGCATGCATTTTTTTGTGAATGTGAATTGGGATTGGACCATGAATCCATCTCTTAGCTGGTTGACTTAATACTTGGTTAATTTTGTCCATTTTATCGAGTGGACATTTTCTCTATTCCAGTGCACACATGCACTAACTAACAAATATTTTCAGGCATGCTTGATGAGAAAGAGTAAATTTTTATGCTGGGAATGAGCTCTATTCATTTATTTTCAGATTCAGTTATAACCAGGGCTTATATATGAGCTAGATTTGACATTTTCAATCAGGTTTATATTACTGGCTAATCAATTTTGAATGCAGAAAATGCTGCCTCTTCGTACAAAACTCTGCGGCTGGATTAATTCCCTGGTTCAATAAGAAACATTGCTGAGTGATGCTAGTACTGTGTTACAATTAAGACATCAGTATACAAATATATGTCGGTCAGTTGAGGTAGCCTGGCATATTGGAGCCATAAAACTCAGCAGCCTGAGATTTTCTTTGCTTTGGCTAGCTTTTGCACACCACATAAACATTATAGAATAACATGTTTGCCACAAGTAATATGGTTATCATGTTCGCAGCCAGCTCGAATAATTCTTAATTCTTTGTTCCAGATGATTGTTTGTCAGAAGTGTGGTGATAGGGGAGATGTGAAACGTCTCATATACTGTAACAAGTGTCACGTTTCAGCCGAGCATAGGTTTGTTGAATGACTGGTTTAGTTATGTTTTGTTGCTTTAGAGCCACTGGTGCTTCATCTATACCCTTTTTTCTCTCTTCCAAAATCTAATTTGGATTTGATATACTGCTCTTCCATACGAGACCATATAATATGATTATGTATGTAAATTGATCCGCTATTCCCCAAGTACTTGAAAAGAAAAGAATCTGCTATCCTTCTTTCTCATGAAACTTTAATGCGGCTGCTCTCTTTTGATATCAGAATATTGTCTTCAACTTGATGGATACTAATTCTATCAAACTTATGTGATGAAATACATGGTTTCTTGTGTTTTTCCCCAGTTATTGTCTGGACACATTGCCAAGGAAAGGCGAGAAAGAAGTCCTTTGGGCATGCGAGGAATGTTGCTCAATAGATGCTAATCCTACTCCAGTTTCATCAAGAAAAAGTGAACGAATAGAAGGAGCTTCCAAGATTAAGTTGAAAAGGATGAAGTTGAGAAAGCAGACAAGATTTTCTCCAGTTACAGCAAAGGCTTTTACAGATAGTTCGAGCCAAGTGAAGCAGCCTGTAAGTGACTATTGTTGCCTGAAAGAGGCGATAGAAACACAATCAACTTCTCAAAGTCTTCAAAATGAAGAGCTCAAAAAACCAAGGAGGAGGTTGGTTGTTAAAGATGATAGCAGCTCAGATGAGGAATCTGACGTTATTGAGTGTTTGGTTGTCAATCCTCTTCAATCAGCTCCTGCTGTTGCTGCTGATTCACTGAATGTATCCCACAGTTCACCATCTTCAGAATCCGATAGATACATCCATGCAAAACCAATCATCGATCCAATTTGGAAGTAAGATTCTTTTTTTGTTTGTTTTGTATATTAGCATCAGGTCTATGATCCACAGGTATTCTCATTTACAATCTTCTCTTCTTTTTTGGCAGGGGAAGCTTCAACATTCAAAATTTGGAAAATCATACCTCTGTCTTACTTTTGGCCCATTTATCGACAAATGCTTGCTCAAAAGTATGGGATGCAGCGAGTACCCTCCCAGCACAGCTGAACATAGAAATTTTGTCCAGGTCTGATGCATGGCCCCATAAGTTTCAGATAACACCGCCCACTGTTGAAAGTATCGGTCTTTATTTTTTTCCACAAAGAGAAAGGTAGCCTCTGACTTAATTTTAACGGATTATTTTTGTTCTTTGATCCTGTATACAAGACTTTCCTTTTTGTTATGATCATTTAAATCTTTGACAGAGATGAAAAAGTTTTTGAAAGTCTTCTGGATGAGATGATAATTCATGATCGAGCTCTGAAGGCGGTGATAAATGACTTGGAACTGTTGGTCTTCTCTTCTTGTGAACTGCCCCAAGAACATTGGCGTAAGATTTATTTTTCATGGCTTATACTCTTGTTTTGGATTTTAAGAATTTAGTCAATTTCCTTTGTGAAGTTCTATCTGAATGACTGGTGTGCAGGTTTCTGCCAAAAGTATTATTTGTGGGGGGTGTTTAAAGCAACTAAAAAACATGCTGTTGCTAGCAATGCAGAGGCTTCCATGCCCTCCAACCTCTCAAATAATGCTGGCACTCAAGATGGGGAGAGTGTTGGATTAGTCACCCGGAATCCACTCAAAGTCCCTTCAGCAAAACAAATGGCTGCACATTTGTTCTGAAAGTTCCTACTCTTTATGTAAAAACTTCAGTCTCCTCATCGTATCAGTGCATACCCACTGTTTCAGCAATTTTGTTAAGCCTCAGAGAATAGATGATCAAGCGATACCTATAACGAACTAGTTGCATAATACAATATAGGCAGCATAACCACAAATTAAGGAATGAGTTGGACTTATTATGTCAACCACAGACAACATTACATAGTTATTTTGATGCCAAACCTTGTTTGAAATTTTTAATCTGTTTTGAACTTGGTTCAGTTTTGAATTTGAGCTGGGATTTGGCATTCCTTCCACAAGGAATGGGCCATTAGGGCATGAAAGAAAGGCTTACAGGTGAGGTGATCATCCTTGCATCTGCCTTCAGGGAAGGCGATTTTTAGGGTATAGATCACATGTTTCTAACATAACAGTCTTCTTATGCTCACATGTTTTATTGTAAATTACCACTACACATATATATATGGACATGAGCATTAACACTGCAATAGATCAGTTGTTTTTGTATCTTGTTTCTTTTTTATTGCAGAGTTTGTGCTATTTTTTTTGTTTGGTCACAGCAGAGTCTCTGTTTGATATTACAGTTACACATGATGCTCCTTTCTGGTTTTTCTATAACAATTTATTTTTAAAAAAATATTCATACAACAATTTATTCAAAGATTTTAATCCTTAGAACCATGTGATTTGATTTGATCTATTTAAAATAACATTTGATTTGAATTTTAATTATAGTAATTGGCAAATTTGATTACTAGGTCTTTGTATAATACTAACCATCACATGCATTTTATTTCAAAGATGATTTTTTTTATTTGATTTTAACAATCAGGCCATCTCAATGAGATTTCCTTACTAGGTTATCCACACTGAAATCTAATACATTTACAAGAAATTTCATTCTGAGATTCTTCCCTGCAACGCCTGAATAGTTTCTCTTGCTACCTTCTTCATAGTTCATAACAAGGGTTAACCCGATTTATTTTTACAAGGGTTAATCCGATTTATTTTTACAAGATGATTTGAAGACAATTTCTATAGAATTGAATTTAAAAAACAGGCTAAAAAAAAGAGTTAGGTTGAGAGCTTTCAATTTTAAATTTCTGTATTGAGTTTAATAGTAATATCAATTTTTTATTTATTATCTATATATTATATTTCTTACATTCCAAAAAAATTTGCATGCGAAGAAATAATTAACAATAACTAAAAAAGTTGAAGATCAATGACTCAGGTTTTTTTAAAAAAAATTAAATTTTTTTTTCAATTGCATCATTTTACGGTCTAATTATATAAAATTAAGTTCCAAATTAAAATTAAAATACAGAAAAAATATATGGCTTACCTTAAATGTATAATAATTTTTTTTTTAGTTCAAAAATTTATTTTATTTATTTTTTAGTCTTGAAGTAGAGAGACAAGAAAAAATTGCTGAAAAATATCGAAAAAAAGAGAGAGTTGTTGGTTTTCACAATCTGCTTCTTTCTTCCTCTCTAGTTGCAGTTTTGCGGACTTCATGCTGCTGCAAATCCTTCTCCCATACAGCACCACCAATTTGCCTGGAATTTCTGCCTCTTTCTTCTTCTCCAACTTCCTCTTTCTTCCTCTCTAGTTGCATTTTTGCCGACTTCATGCTGCTGCAAATACTTCTCCCATAAGGACTGGTTGCATTTTTGCCGACTTCATGCTGCTGCAAATCCTTCTCCCATAAGGACTTTTAGCACCGCCAAACTGCCTGGAATCTCTGCTTCTGCCGATTTTGTGTTGTTGTTGTTTTCTCATGATTTCCCTTGCTTCATTCCCATCCTTCTTGCTTTATTGTAGGCATTTTTAGCAGCCAACCTTCATAATCACCATGTCCATACTCCACCATAACAAGCTATAGCTACGTGTGTAAATGTAATGTAGGAATCATGACAGCAAAAGTGAGTTAAGGACAAGATTGAAGTCGAAATGATGCAGCAGTGACATACGGGCCTTTGCGGTGCAAATGTGTATCAGAGGCGGATAGACAAAGCATAGCATGCCATTCAGGGAACACAGTTTTCGACTGTAGACTACTCTTCCTCTTCCTCATGTATTGTAGTTCTAACTTCTCATATTTATTGTAAATATATTGATGTGCCAAGCAAAAGAGCCGAAAGGCCTGATTCAGGGCCCAGGCCTGCCTCCGCACTGGTTTATCTATGACTATTCTATTAATGAGTATATAGGTTAAGTAAATAATTATCCCTTCAAAAATTCTACAAGAAAAAAAAATCAGTGTATTTTAGAGTTGTGATAATAATTAATTTTTAAAATATTTTTTAATATTTTTTAATTTTTTTTTTAATATTAGCACATTAAATTATTTTAAGAACATTTTAAAAAATTATTTTAAAAAACATTTACTTTTTTTTTTTAAAATATCTTTATACAAACAAAAACTATCACCTCATTGCTATAAAACTAGCTTGGCAAGTCAATTTGATATTAGATTGACTAAAGCCTACTCATTAATTAAGTTTTATTTGAAATCTAAATTTTTTATTGGGTGAATAAATTGTTTTATTTAAAAAAAATTTAAAAAATATTATTTTTATTTTAAAAAATTAGATTAATTTGTAGATTGATATTATTAATAAATGACCTAAATTAAATATATAAAATTTTTTATTTAATATAAATTTATTTGAAAATGTGATAATGATTTTTTTTTAAATATTTTTTGTTGAAAAATATTTTAAAATAATATTTTTTAATTTATTTTTAATATTAGTGTATTAAAATAATTTAAAAATAAAAAAAATAATTAAATTGTTTTATAAAAAATTCACACCGAGAAAACAAATCGCCTGAAACTTCAACCAAATCATATCACAGATCGGTCTTTTAAATTTAATTATAGTTCACCGAACTGTCATTATATCTTCCAATAAATAAATAACAAAACTAAAAATGAAGGGGGGAGAAAAACAAAGCAAATCATCTTGTTGCTGCCTTGCTGAAGATAGAGAAACTCACAAGAGGAATAGGCTGAAACGGAGAGCTTTGCCGTTACTAATTCTTTTGCACCGATTACCTCTCTGAATCATACGTCCTCCTCCTCCTCCTCCTCCTCCTCCTCCTCATATTTGATTCCATTGAAGCTTAATTACCACCGCTTGGTGTAAGGTAAGCAAAGCTCAAATGGACTGTTGGCGATTCATTGCTTTTCTGAAATGGGTCCAATTTTAGAGCCTATAAATTTAAGGTAATGAAACAACATGGGTTTTGTTTATATTTTGATTTCATGGGTTATTTGAACTGAAGTTTGTATTTGTGTTTTGTCTTGTGAGTGTTTGTTAAAATGCCTGTGTGAAGGCATAAGCGTTTTTTTTTATTTTTTATTGTGTCAATGCTTTCTTTTGAGTCTTAGAGGGCTTTTGCGACTGGCACAAATGTGAAATGTTTCTGTGGGCCCCACATGATATACCCTTTCTTTTATTTGCAGGCAGCCTCAAGTGTCATCTGTGGCTCCCTTTGGGGTGACAATGGATGAGCAATCTTATTAATGGCGAAGAGTTTTGCTTAAAGTTAGTGGAGAAGCCCTTGCAGGAGACCAAACGCAGAATGTTGACCCAAAGGTTTTGGAATGCGAATGATTATGTTAGTCTGTCAGTTTCTATTGGTTTCGTTTGCTGATGGCCACTAAATGAGTCTGTTGTAATTATGCAGGTTACAATGGCGATTGCAAGGGAGGTTGCGACTTTGACTTGCCTTGGCGAGGTTAACCCTCAACACCTTAATATAGTTGTTGTTTTTCATACATATTTGTTTTTATTCATTTTTGCCTTTAATTTATTTCAGTTAATGGTTGTGATTGATGTTATTTTTCTTTCTTATGTTCTTAAATTTAAGTTTAGTGATTTTCATTGTGCTTTCAAGGCATGTGTGATGATTTTTGTGCAAATCATAAGCCAAGTGATCATTTTTGTTGAAAATTTTGTTATAGTTCACCTCTGGTTCTTGCTATTCCATGGCTTATAACACGTAACATGCTTTTGGGTTATATGCAAAGGGTGTTTGGGTGATGTGGTTGGAGGAAAATAGGCTAGGTGGGAGGAAGGATACATTTCGAACAGTAAATAAGTTTGACAAGAATGAATTGTAATATGAATTTGGGCTGTTGTAAGATAGAGCTTGTGAGCTCAAAAAGTGGATGTTTTGTTGTTGGCCATCAATAGCCTCATCTAATTGATTTGTTGTCAATGCTGTGGGTAGCAATTGTAGTTGGCGGTGGGAATATCTTCCGTGGATCTTCATGGGCAGGAAGCACAGGTCTTGACTGGTCATCTGCTGATTATATGGGGTACTCTTTTGAATTGATTTATTGTCTATCTATTCCACATGGAACCTTTTGTTTTGGAAGTATGCCTAATGATCTCACTCTTTGACTTGCTATCAAATGAAAGTAGGTCTATCTATCTTTTAGTACTTTGTTGCTTTCTACTTCTAATTAGTCCTTGGATTTTTCAATTACAATAATCTCAACTTCATATGAATTCATGGATTGTTTTGTTTCCCTTTTCTGAAATAAAAAGGTGTGAAATGGGATATAAGCTAGCATTATGTGTGAGCAAAAGTTTCTGCATCACAGCATTTATTTTGCAGCACAGGGCTTGATTCTTATGAAGTTTTAGATATAATACTACTGCTTGACATCCTTTAGCATAGCTCATAAACAAAAGGGTTCAGTGCTGTTTTTCTGTAACATTTGATGTGCATAATTTTTATTATTTCTTCAATTGCTTTCTTACTGATTAATATATACAGCAACTTAGTATACTAAGGTGATTAATAATCATAGATATCTGAATATTTTATTCAGAAGACAATAAGTGGTTGTTTATCTTAAATCTAAAAGCTTTTCTTGGATCTTGTAATTTGTAATGGTATGGGGATATTTTGTCAGCAGATAGCAAGTGGTTATTTATCTGAAATCTAAAAGCTTTCCTTGGAGCTTTATGTCCGTGCTGTATAATTTGCATTCTTCTGCCTTTTTTTGATTTGATAGGATGCTGGCAACTGTAATGAATGCTATTTTCTTCAAGCAACAATGGAGAGTATTGGCATCTCAACAAGGGTTCAGACTGCATTTCGCATGTCAGAGGTTGCAGAACCATATATCCGTAGATGGGACATAAGACATTTGGAAAAAGGAAGGGTTGTGATTTTCGCAGCTGGAACTGGGAATCCATTTTTCACCACGGATACTGCTGCAGCCCTATGATGTGCAGAAAGCATGTTAAAATTTCTGTATCAGAGTTTTACTTTGTACATTGGCGTTTCTAATATTATATTCAAGTCCTGTTTAACTTGCTAATTTTTGTCATTCTGAAATTTATAATTGAAACACAAGTCAACCTCAGTGTACAAATTTTTGCTTTTCCAATATATACTCCAATTGAGGACAGAATAATCATTTTGGTTCATAGCACAAAAATGATTTTTCTGCTCTGATATTTCCAATTGTTCTTCCAGTTAATGCACAGGTTGTTTTGAAAGCTACAAATGTTGACGGGTTTATGATGACGATCCCAGGCGTAATCCAAGTGCTCGTCTTCTTGAAAATCTAACTTACCATGAGATATGACTTCAAAAGATCTTTCAGTGATGGACGGGACTGCCATTACTTTGTGCCAAGAAAATAATATTCCAGGTATGTCTCATAATCTGCATCTAGATTGTAGCCTGTAGGTAGATCTTTTTATTTTTCAAGACGTCGAAGACATGCTCTGACTAATTCGAAGGCACAAGTAAACCCTCCTTCCTACATGCCCTGTGCAATTATGGGGTGGCCTCTGTAAAGGGATTTGTTGAGGGGTATGAACTTGGGCCTTCATTTTATGGAACTTTTTTTAACCATTTATGAGGCGTTTGATCCAAAATTTACCATTTACTCAACATCCTAGGATTAGCTAATAGAGATGTTACCTAGTGTTTGTGATCTGTGTTGAATATTAACATTTAACGATCATGGATTAAATGAGTCAAGTTGCTGCTATAGACGGGTCCATCAGCTCACTTGTACTCAGTAACCAAAAGTGTTACCATTACACCAGAGAATGATTCCTAATTTTTGTTTAACTTATGCTCTTTTTTTTGTCCTTTTGTCAATGAAAAATCTCTAGTGGGACATATCATTGTTATGTTTAACATAAAGCATCTAAAAGAAACTCATTGCACCAAGCTTCTTCATCACAGTTGTTGTCTTCAATCTATCCAAACCGGGTAACATTGCAAAAGCAATAAAGGGAGAAAGGGTTGGCACATTGATTGGAGGGACATGCAACTCAACAGTCATAAGGACATGATGATTACTGCCATTTGTTTGCTGGCTTTTGAGGCCTAACTGCTCATATGCAAATAGCTGCTTCTTTGGAAGCTTCTCGAGCTTGCATTTGAAGTTTGAAGACAAAAGCATGCCAGGGTCCAACATAAAGCATCATCTAAATTTGCCGGCTGAGGTACTCATTACAGCTAATTCTGTAAATAATTTTGTCAAATATTGGATTCTTTTGAACTGCCATTGTATTTTGACAGTGAAAGTTTTTATTGCAATTCATTGATGTTTTAGAGTTCAGATAATACTAAATCCCACACCCTCTATACCCCCAAAAAAAAACGGAAAAAAAAATCAGCCTGTTATGACCCTATCTGTGTGGTCTTTTCTTAGATTTTAGGTATAGAGGAGAATGATTGGATTCTTTTGGTACCTTGATTGAGCCTTTAAAACCCAATTGATTTTTGTGTCTGGTGTGTTGTGGAACCTGGGGGTGGGCATATGAATTGTACTCCACTGATCAGGGTCTCAGCTTGAGGTGTTTTATCTCTAGACCAATGTACTGATGGACTTTGACAGAAATATCGAATGCTATTGCATTTGTTCCAATAATTCCTGTAACAGTGAATAGATTTCGTTGTCATTGATTAAAAAATTCAGCAAAATGACAAAAATGGGATCAGGAGCTAGCATTGCCAGAAATATCGAAAAGCTTACCCAAAAAGAAGCTTTCCCGAAATTTCATGTTGTCTGTACTGAAAATCTGTCAGCAAATTCTTTCTTGACTTGAACTCGTGCTAGTATCTAAAATATCCATCTTTCCCAGAAAATGCTCATCATTGATGGAGTGGATCTCATAGTGGGTTGTACAAGACATCAATCATTAGTGATTAAATTATTTATCACTAATAAAAAAATTTATAAAAAATATTTGGGGATAAATAACATGATAAGCAGAATCATGGGAAGAAGATGTACACTGTTACATCTTTATCTATATAGGCAAAGCTAATCACTTTTTTGGAATTTGAAACCCACTTATCATAACCTACTTGCATCAATCAATGACAACCGTGAGCCAATAAACTGCTTTGTTCGACATAAACTGAATCTTTAGAATTATTATTATTATTAATATACATAAATGGTTTTTACAGGAAAAAAAATATTTATCACTCTTTTTGTTCTTATCATTTTTCTTTTATGATTTGTTTTTTAGTTTCCTTTTCTTTTTACTTTTTTTTTGAAAAATTATTATACAAAAACTAAAAAAATAATGTTTTAATATAATAATTACAATATTGTCTCATTTCTCTACTACATTAAAAAGAAGTATCTTTTATGTTTTTATTAACGTATATAATCTTCATTATATTTTATTTTATGTAAACATCAACATTTCGATTCGTAGTTATATTTTTTTACTCGTAGTAAAAAAACATGTTAATAACACCTTCATATTAATATATTTATGTTAGAAAAAAATATTCAACATATAGCTAAGCGAGTTGAATAAACACGTTAATATTTTTTTTGTATTTATAAGCACAAATAGTTCTTGATTTATTTAATTAAACGCATACATGACTCTTTTTATTTAAAATTTAAAATATTTTTTTTAAAAAAATGCATTTAAAAAGTTTAAATATTTATTTATTTTTTGCAAAAAAAATAAATTATCTGATACACGAAACACGGTAAAATAACTATTTTCTCGTAAAAGAGAAAGG
>Ga0307515_10017519_pt1 | contig 13039 bp, 9 predicted proteins | sample 17_EM_MG_FD_194513 | JGI IMG/M metagenome (GOLD analysis project Ga0307515, IMG submission 194513) | Populus trichocarpa ectomycorrhiza microbial communities from riparian zone in the Pacific Northwest, United States - 17_EM | ecosystem: Host-associated > Plants > Roots > Unclassified | place...
TTTTTCTCATATATATATATATATATATATATATATATATATATATATGTGTGTGTGTAAAAAGTTTGTGTTAATAGTTTTTATTAAAGAGTTGACTATTGGTAGTAGGATCATTCAATGGGTTGACTATTATTATTTTTTCCATTATATATTAACAAAAAAAATTAGACTTTGAACCTTGTTACACCAAATTAAAGAAATCATCGATCTATACACAGATACATAGCTACCAGTTAAGCTTATCGCATGAAGAGGTGAATATAAATCTAATATTAATGTAGGGTTTATTTATGAGACTAAGCACATACACTTGTTAAAATAAGTTTTAAATCTTCCTCCATTCTCTTGAATGAAACGAAAATAAATCTCTTTGAATTAGTCATTTTAAACAAATAAAGGAAGTGGGTATATTAAAGCAAATAGAATCCGTAATATACATTTCACATATAGTTTAGAAATAATGAATATTAGATTCACAGTATATATCTCTTCAAAATTTGATATTTTAACTCAAAATCTAAATTTGAGATCTTTATTTTACTGCCAGAATTCATATTCAATTTTTCACTCGAGAACGTGTTAATTTAACTTTGAAATTCTACAGACCTGTTTGGGAGTGTAGTTGTGGTTGCTTTTCAAAGTCTTTTTCATGCCGAAATGCATTAAAATGATGTTTTTTTTTTATTTTTTAAAAATTATGTTTTAGATCAGCACATCAAAACGATCCAAAACATAAAAAAATATTAATTTTTAGCAAAAAAGATTAATTCTTTTCAAAACGCGGGTTAGCTTGCGTTTCAAAACGCTTTCTATTATTTTTGTCCCCTTAGGTTGGAACTTGGTGTCGCTGTGAATTTGTTAAAATTAATTAATTAATTAATATATTAATTCTTTGAGTAACACATGATGATTTAAAAATCACTTGGTCAAGGCATAAACTCCTAAGATAATGTTTATTTCATTCCATCTATCAAGATTATTCAAAAATTAATCTTTTTGTTTGTTCTTAAGAATCAGCGAAGGACATGCATGCCAGCAACAACAGCAAGATTTGTGGAAGAAGAAGACTGATGATCTTAGGAACCCTTATTAAAGTGAATGAATATCTAATTATTATAAAGGAAATTCTATTTATTCATGAGAATAAATGCTGAGAATCTTAACGTTTCAGGTAACCTAGTAAAGTAGCACTCTACAATGTCCAGATTACATTCCCCCAGGAAAGGACAGGTTTTGGAATCCCAAGACAACACAACCAACCCCGACAAGTCACCGCTTAGAAGAGAGAGAGAGAGATCCTTAAAACTACTCCTACTTCCTAATTGTGAATGTGGGTCCTACTTTTGTAGGGTTTAAGAGAGAGGGGGAGGAAGTAAAAAGTAAAAACATGTCCATTGACGTCTATAAAAGGAGAGGTTAGAGGGGCTTGAAAGAAGCCTCGTCTTAATTATCTCTGCACACACTCTCTTGATCTCTGGCCCTTTTCTTGGGATAGGCAAGGTCTCATTGAATGGCCTTTACCTTCATTTCTCTTCCTCTTCTTCTTCCATATTGAGTTATACATAATCTTGTTACCAAAAACCGATTGAGAGAGAGGGAGAGATTTTTGGCTCTGCGTTGTGGTTTCCGGGGGCTAGAGTGGAAAGATGGCAAAGGCCTTTAGTCTCGAGGAGATCAAGAATGAGAACGTTGATCTAGTATGGTGTTTTTTTTCATCAGCACTACTTTCTCTTTATGCTGTTTACATTTTCTGCTGCTGCTATTTGCTAAAAAATCATTGAATGGTATACTTTTGCTGTGCATGTGATTGTTGAGAACTCTATGATGATCATATATAGCTGAATAGAATCCTAGTTTCGCCCCATTTCCAGTTATGTTCAGATCAAGATGGAAATTTTTTCAACCTCGTGTGTTAGAACTCTTTTCATTTAGTATGAAATTGAAAAGGACCCTTAAAATTCTTCACTTTTTCCCATTTCATTTCTCTTTTTTTTTTTTGGGAAAAAAGCTATCGTATTTTTGGGTATTTTTTCTCACATGTGAAGGCAACTATAGAAAGAAAGATAAAAATGAGGTGGCTATGTTTTTTTATATTTGTTATCAATTAAAGATCCCTAAACAAAGAAAAAGCATCTCTCAGCCTTTTGTTCTGCTCTTTTGGATTTTTTAGTACCTGTCCGTGGTCCTTTACCTTTTCCCGTGGAATTTTTAGTCTCTCTCTCTCTCTCTCTCACGTTCAAACCGTACTGACACTATGACCACTGGGTTTATTTCTTGGATTCATCAAGTATTTGATGATTCTGTTGATTTGACAAGTTTGACCCTTCTTTTCTTGGAATTTGCACCGTAGACCTTACATCTTCTATTTGAGAGATTCGTGCTGCGCTTCCGTTCGCGTACCAATCGGAATCGCACAAAGTGGGGGCTGTCCCTTATGCGAGAGCAACCTTTTCTCGGTGTCTTTTGTAATTCCAAGACTTGAAAAAATGATACTCGCTGTAAAATAATAGGGTTGTTTTAACGGTCATTTCTCGATTGAAATAATTAATAGGTACAAAAGTTAATCCAAATTGTTATAAAAATACAATGGTTAAAAAGTGAAATTCAAGATTTAATATCGGGTCACCGGGGATACTAATAATTGCAGTGTTGTGAAATTGGTTTTTGTTAACAGGAAAAGATTCCGGTTGAGGAAGTGTTTGAGCAATTGAAATGTACAAAAGAAGGTTTGACCTCGGTGGAAGGAGCCAACCGGCTTCAAATCTTTGGCCCCAACAAATTGGAAGAGAAAAAGGTCCCTAATGATACCTTGGCATGTACATGGAAGTTATTATGTTATGTTGTCTGCTGATTTGTGGACTAATGACAAGTATTTCAATGAACAGGAAAGCAAATTTCTCAAGTTCTTGGGGTTCATGTGGAATCCTCTATCATGGGTTATGGAAGCTGCAGCTATCATGGCTATTGCATTGGCGAATGGCGATGGAAGGCCCCCAGATTGGCAAGACTTTGTCGGTATCACCTGCTTGCTTGTGATCAACTCTACCATTAGTTTCATTGAAGAAAACAATGCGGGAAATGCTGCTGCTGCACTTATGGCTGGCCTGGCTCCTAAAACCAAGGTAATTTGTTTTTTAAGAAACTGTGTAACACATTTAGTTGCAAAATGGCTAAGGCACTCTGTTCACATACATATGCATAAATTGTAAGACATTTTCATCGGCTTGTGTGTTTTATGATGTGTGAAATCTGATGACTTGGATAAGCCTCTAAATTGTCATTTATATTGGTTTATAGTGGACTAGGCATCGAGTTTTTTTTTTTTTTTTTTTAAAGTCAGTGCCCTGCTTCGATACAAGTAAATAAGAAGAAACAACATAATCTACTGATGATAAATGTTAGATGCTGGCATACTGCCATTGTGATAGAAAAAGAGAAGAATAAAAAAGTGGTTAAACACTTGCTTAAAAATTAATATTAACTAATTATAATTAATTTTATACTTTATTTGCATTCCATGCTGGTGTAGGTTCTTAGGGATGGAAAGTGGACTGAGGAGGATGCTGCAATTCTGGTTCCCGGAGACATCATTAGTGTCAAATTGGGAGATATCATTCCTGCTGATGCCCGTCTCCTTGAGGGTGATCCTTTAAAGGTTGATCAATCTGCTCTCACCGGGGAGTCACTTCCAGTAACTAAGCATCCAGGCGATGAAGTTTTCTCAGGCTCCACTTGTAAACAAGGAGAGATTGAGGCTGTTGTTATTGCTACTGGTGTTCACACCTTCTTCGGAAAGGCTGCGCATCTGGTGGACAGCACCAACCAAGTTGGCCACTTCCAAAAGGTTCTTACTGCTATTGGGAACTTCTGTATTTGTTCCATAGCAGTTGGAATGGTTATTGAGATCATAGTCATGTACCCGATTCAGCACCGCAAGTACAGAGATGGAATTGACAATCTTTTGGTTCTCTTGATTGGAGGCATCCCCATTGCTATGCCAACGGTCTTGTCGGTGACGATGGCTATTGGATCCCACAAGCTGTCCCAACAAGGTGCCATCACTAAGCGTATGACTGCCATTGAAGAGATGGCAGGTATGGATGTACTCTGCAGTGACAAAACTGGGACTCTAACCCTCAACAAACTGAGCATTGACAAAAACTTGATTGAGGTTTTTGCAAAGGGTGTGGACAAAGATTATGTCATCCTGCTTGCTGCCAGGGCCTCTAGAGTTGAAAATCAAGATGCCATTGATGCTGCCATGGTTGGAATGCTTGCTGATCCAAAGGAGGTACAATGCCTGCTTTGCATATTTTAAGACATCAAGTAATGAACGCGAGCCTTTATCTCTTGTATATGTATGCAGGCAAGGGCTGGTATAAGAGAGGTGCACTTCCTTCCATTCAATCCTGTGGACAAGAGGACTGCTTTAACCTACATTGATGCTGCTGGAAACTGGCATAGAGCAAGTAAAGGTGCCCCTGAGCAGGTAACTTGTTGCTACTTTAGATTTCATACCACCTTTTGGTGTAACACTCGAAAAAGATTAGTGAGTTATCTTGTTCAAACTAATTTTTTCTGTGAATAGATCCTCGCCCTATGCAATTGCAGGGAAGATGTTAAGAAGAAGGTTCATTCTTGTATTGATAAGTTTGCTGAAAGAGGGCTTCGGTCATTGGCTGTTGCTAGACAGGTTCTAATGCCTTGCATTAATATTCTGCAGCGTTCCTTTGCTTTCCCTTCATTATTTTTGGCAAAAATATCCTCTTATTACTGGTACTGTGGTTTGGATGCAGCAAGTACCTGAGAAAAGTAAGGAAAGTCCGGGTGGTCCATGGGAGTTTGTTGGCTTGTTGAACCTCTTTGATCCTCCAAGACATGACAGTGCTGAGACCATCCGTAGAGCTCTCAATCTCGGCGTAAATGTCAAGATGATTACTGGTAATTTTTTGTTATTTGATAATCTCTTTAGTGAATGCAATGGTGATTATTTATTTTTTTATGTTGTTGCTTACTTTATGGTGATTTTAATATCCAGGTGATCAGCTTGCTATTGCAAAGGAGACAGGACGAAGGCTTGGAATGGGAACAAACATGTACCCTTCAGCTTCTTTACTTGGTCAGGATAAGGATGCAAGCATAGCTACTCTTCCTGTTGAAGAGTTGATTGAGAGGGCAGATGGGTTTGCTGGCGTGTTTCCAGGTGGGTGCTTTCGTTATGCCACCTATGACAGAAATATTCGGCACCCGTCGGTGTCGATTCGGTTAGATAGATTATTTTATCTAACTAAATCCATTTTCTTTATAGAGCACAAATATGAAATCGTGAAGAAATTGCAAGAAAGGAAGCACATTGTCGGAATGACTGGTGATGGTGTTAATGATGCACCTGCATTGAAGAAGGCAGATATTGGAATTGCTGTTGCTGATGCTACAGATGCTGCAAGAAGTGCGTCTGACATTGTTCTAACAGAGCCTGGATTGAGTGTCATTATAAGTGCTGTGCTGACCAGTAGAGCTATTTTCCAAAGGATGAAGAACTACACTGTTAGTTGCATGCTTCTTATGTTCTTGACCAAGTTCACGAGTTTTCTTCCCTTTAAATTCTATTTCCATTTTAACAATTAGTGGCTTAAATACCTTCACTATTGCAGATCTATGCAGTTTCCATCACAATCCGTATTGTGGTAAGTAACCACTAGCAGTTTCATTAGAACGTGTAAATGTGGTTTTCTATTATAAACACGGCACTACTCCTTTCTGACATTAAATTCGAATTTGGCAGTTTGGGTTCATGCTTATTGCTCTGATATGGAAATACGACTTCTCTCCTTTCATGGTTTTGATTATTGCCATCCTAAATGATGGTGAGTAGTGATGAGCATGGTTTTAAAATTATTATTACTTTTTATGTAGGCCAAGACGGCATGGTAGTTTTGAGTATTGACTTACCATGTTTCGTAGGTACAATTATGACGATCTCAAAGGATAGAGTTAAGCCATCACCCTTACCTGATAGCTGGAAACTAAAAGAGATATTTGCCACTGGAATCGTACTTGGTGGTTACCTGGCATTGATGACTGTGATATTCTTCTGGGCAGTGCACGATACTGATTTCTTTTCGGTAACGACGCCACATTTTGACTTGCAAACTTATATTGAGTTGCAGAATAGTGCTGTTTGGTGGATACCAATGAGCATTTTCACGTTCCACACATGCAGGAAAAATTTGGTGTCAGATCGTTAAGGAAAAATGATGAAGAAATGATGGGTGCTTTATACCTTCAAGTTAGTATTGTGAGCCAAGCTCTCATTTTCGTGACTCGTTCTCGCAGCTGGTCCTTTATTGAACGACCTGGTCTGCTACTGGTGTCTGCTTTCATGATTGCACAGCTGGTAATATTTGCTTCCTCCTTGATGTGGTTTGGAGGTGAAGAATTCCTTCAGAAATAATCTAACGAGCACTGGTTTTCATCAGGTTGCAACTGTGATTGCCGTTTATGCCAACTGGGGTTTTGCAAGGATCAAGGGAATTGGCTGGGGTTGGGCTGGTGTCATCTGGATTTACAGTATTGTTTTCTATTTCCCACTTGATATTATGAAGTTTGCCATCCGCTACATCCTAAGTGGAAAGGCTTGGCTCAATTTGCTAGAGAACAAGGTACATTATTTTTCCCGAACACTGATCTTTCCAGGTACTTGAACATGTATTTAGTAGTTGGAACTGAAATGTGGCACACAATTTTTCCTCTTGTGACAGACCGCCTTTACCACGAAGAAAGATTATGGTAAAGAGGAGAGAGAAGCTCAATGGGCTCTTGCACAAAGGACCTTGCATGGGCTTCAACCACCAGAGACTGCTGGTGTCTTCAATGAAAAGAGCGGCTATAGGGAGTTGTCTGAAATCGCTGAGCAGGCTAAGAGACGAGCAGAGGTTGCAAGGTATGGCATTAGTCTTTTGATTTTTGTTTGTATCACTGGTAGAGAATATTGTAATGTTTTATTGCTTGATATATAATCTAAATCGATTCGGTCTTGAAGTTTTCAGTCATTAATCAGCTTACTAAGAGAATTTCTCTATCATGAATAGGCTCCGGGAGCTTCACACACTTAAGGGGCATGTTGAATCGGTTGTTAAACTCAAGGGTTTGGATATTGATACCATCCAGCAACATTATACAGTGTAAAAATCCTGAAATAACTTTGTTACCTGAGAAGGAAAGGCCTGAAGTTCAATGACAAACCCTCGAGAAAAGCAGATAGACCTGAATAGCTGAGAACTTCTGTAGACGGGGGAGAAAATGCTATTTATATAATTCTAGTATCTTGTACTTTTTGTTTTTGTGTTTTCAACTCTGGAAGAAAAAGGGCACTGTTCCCCTACTTCTTGCTCCATGAAGAGCCTTGTAATGCCACCTTGTCACAGTTTTTTCAAGGTTAATCTTCTGCTTAGTAACTTCTAGTGTTCATGTTTTTTTGCTTTGCTGTATGTTTTTTCTTCTTTGTAAGTCTGCTGTAACAAGACTCGCTGTAATGACAAACCAATGCAACAGCTTTTAAATACACGTTTTAAGCTCTCCTGTAATTTATGCTGAAATTCCGGAAAAGTCTCTCTTATACATTAAAATCCTAAATTACTGATTAAAATCTGTTTCACTTCTATTCACTTCTATTCACGTTCTTAATTTCCAATCCAATCATTTTGAATCTCAATCACATCAAATATACTTATCAAATCACATTAATCCATATGATATTACACAATAGCAATTATAAGAGTTTTAAAAGAAAATAAAAACCAACATGGGTATGTGAATTTATAGGAATACAAATGTGAAGAGTATCAATTCTATTTGTACAATCGATAATCCAAAGTTCAACGAATACACTACAATCCCAAGATATACACAACATACTTAGTCTATATTAACAAAAGTGAGATAAGATAAGATTATGCCTAGCGCGAGTGAAAATGTCCTAAAAAATACAACATTTAAATATAATCATTTAAATAACTAATAATCTTTTGCTTTATCCTTTCAATAATATGTACAGAATCATAGAAATGCTTAGACAAGCTATCCATCAAATGTTTATAATAAAAGGATTTGAAGGTATTGGCAAACAAAGTTATCATATTCGTTTCTATTAAAGAAGGTTCAACATTTGTGGTTTCATCTCTCCATCTTTGCACATATGCCTTTACTGACTCTTGACTTCTCTTCTTCATGGTCATCATGCTAGTTCTATCAAGGCAATTTCCATATTGAATTTGTATAGCTTTATAAAGACATCTGTCAAGTCTTTCCATTTCTTAATCCTGGTATTTTTCAGTCTCACATACCAACTCAGGGCTAGCCCTGTAAGACTATCCTAAAAAAAAATTAGGATTAGCATTTTCTTATTGTAGATCACTTCAGTCATCTTGTTGCAGTACAACCGGAGATGGGTGTTTGGGCATTCTAGTCCGGTATACTTGATGAAGTTTGACACTCTGAATCCCTTCAACACCACAATGTTTGGCACCAAACATACTCAGCTGCTCATTTAGGGTCAAACAAATCACTTCCTTCAATTATTATTAATCTCTCTTATAGAGTAGTCCACTTATTGTAGTTCATGGGACCAGTAGATCTATCATTAGAGGGTTCTTAAGCTATCAAATCCATAGTGACCGGAGTTTAAGCTGACTAAATGGGAGTGATAGGGACAAAATGCTGCTCAGTTACTGAATTTGCCCTTAAGTTTTGAGGTGTATGAGGAACATGAGCTAATGGTGCTTCCACATGAGGCTGTGCAAACGTTCCCTCCTCATTCTTGGACCTTAAGAGTTACTCAAGTAGATTGGTCATTCAAGAAACTTCATTCTTTATAAATTTTAGCTCTCTCTGATAATGTGATTCCAAATGAGCTCTCTCTTTGTTCTTAATTCTTTCTCTCAGTTAGGTGTAGTAGACTTTAGGTGGGGGATTTATGTTTCACAATATGTAATGCATGTGATAATTTATAACGAATGCAATATAAAATGCATGATCATGATGCATATGCCAATGTATATTAGATATGGATTTAGTCTTTCTAAGAATGATTGATGAGAATCATTTTGTTTTCATAACAGACATGGATTCTTTTGTCACATTTCTGTCAAGAGTAATTTTACTCAAGTCGTTGCTTCAATCGCACTTACTAAGAGACATATTTTATAAAAGGTGGGTTAAAGCCCTTTTCATTAATATTAAAAAGTTCATTTCATTATTTTGGAAAAGGAATACAAGAAAAAGAAAAAGTACATCAGTCTTTCTCTTCAACCACATCTCTAGTCAAAGGTAAAAAATGCAACCTCGTCAATATTATAAACACGAGCCATCAATTTCTTCACCTTATTCACAATACAGTTTAGGTTGTTGATCGGTGATAGTTTCCTTGCATCTCATCTAGTGTAGTCTCCTTTTGACAGTTGTAACAATTCAGAATTTTACCCATATTCTACAATGATAAATTTAGCAATGGTGACTTTTTTATCGTTCACAAGTCTTGTAATTCAAGATGTTTTACGGTTAGGCTCAAGCTTGATGCAAAATAGGTATTATGGAGCATACACCTTAAAGGCGGGTTCTAGTTCTTTTATGTGAGATAAAGGGTAAGTTTACTACTTGGTCTCTAAAAAAGGTCTCTTATTATGTTAATGATCACCCTCGTGAAAGCAATATAGGGGTTTAGTAAGCAATGAGATGGCACATGTACCAATCATTACCAATCTAAGCATTCATCAAATATTTAGGGTTTACACAAACTTAAACATTGACTCAAGTCATAAGGTAAGTTACTAGTCCCCCACTTAACCTAAAGCTTTACAGTGTGTTCCCTCACAAATAATATTAGTGATGCATGAGTGTCTTTCATTCATATCCAATATATTATGCATGACAAAATATAAAGAGAATGCATGTTAAAGCTCTTAAACAAAGTAAAATATTTTTAGTTGAAAAATAAACAAACATCAATCTTCACAAAGCATAAACAAACAAAACAAAGCCTATTCTAAGGGTCCTAAGTGGAGTCGTCATCCTGTCATACCCTTCACATGAGTGCTACGTCGCGACAACCCTTCCCAGGCGGGTGAAGAGGTCTTTGGTTGGATAAAGAGTTGTCACCTAGTGTTATGATTATTAGGAACCCTACCTAGTCTTTAGAGATTATAGGCAAAGGACTGGTTACGTAAATGGAAGGTATTAGCACCCCTAGTATGCCTTACCTAAAGTAACCTACATTGTTTTTTTTTTGTTTATGGTTGTTATGGTCTTATTGTATTTCTATTCTTTCAGTAAATCTATGATGAGCAAACCCTAGTTTATTAAATAAAAAACTTAGTCTAAAAGGTGTCTAAAAAGGCAAGTCTACAAATGAACCATAGCTAAAAATCAAAAGACTTTTTGTGATTTTCATTTTTTTTTCTTTTTTTTTTATTTTTTCTCTTTGGTATTTCGGATATCCATGACTCTTACACCATGGAACACAGGTTTTAATATCCTCAATTATTATTGAGGCTTTTTTCAACATAACCTTGAAATTTTGGCTATTGTATTATTTCAAAAAATATTTCAGATAAATTCCTTGTAATTTTTATCCTTATATTAGAAGTGAACGAGTTGTAATACTCCCAATAATATTTTGGATGTTGACCCCAAATATAAGTTTTTTATCCTTATATTAAAAGTGAATAATAATAAATTATTATCCTGAAAAATATTTTGGATACTAATCTTTTTGTAGGGTTTTTTATCCTTATATTCAAAGTGAATAATATATTTTCTTACCAAAAATATATATTTTCTTACTAAATAGTTCTCATGAAATATTTGAGGGGTCACAAATGGTCTTACTTAAAACTCAGTCTTCTTAGATAGAACTTCCAAAATTATATCTATTCACCTCACTAACTTTTCATCTATATAAACAAAATCGATCAGATAACTTTGATATCAACTTATAGAGTATATAAGCAAGATAACATAAACTATCATAAACAAATCAATTATTCACTTATTGGAAAATATAAATAAATAAGATATATGGCATGCATCAAACCATCTAAATTGCATGGAAAAACAATTTTAGAAGATAAACTATAACTTTAAAACGAAGAGACATGGCAACCTTCTAAAATTAAACAAAAAAAATCATAAGAAACCAAAAGGTTATATATTAAAGCATATAAAAATAAAATTAAAACTATATATGAGAACATAGCAAAATAAAGGAAGTTAAATTATAAAATAAATTTTAAAGATGCTAGAAACCTCTTTCACAATTAATATATAATATTATTTTCATTATTAATTTTTTCTTACAAGATAAATTAAACAAAGTTGAATATAAAAAAGAAAGCCTTAAGATTGTAGATTCAAAGCCTAAACATAAGAATGTTTTCAAGAAAAGTTGTTCATACAAGTTTAAAACTATAAGCATGTAAAACCATAACTAATGGCAAACATACTTACAACACAAGAATAATAATAGAATTATAACATATATACTAAGCATATAATCAAACTTTCAATTTATATTAATTCTAAGTTCTAGAATACAACCTAGTAATAAAAAATATCTATGTTCAAGTTAAAAACAAAAAAAAAAAAAGATTCATATTTGGTCAAGTACCCAATAGATGAAAAAGACCCTTCATTTAACCTGACCTATCCTAATTAAATGAGATTTTTAATTAGAATATTTATGTTGAAACACTTTAAAGTAATTAATTTTTTGTTGTTGTCAAAGATAAATCATTTGTCCTTAAAACTATATTGCTTCTCACTTGTGCAATTAGAATATTTGCAATATATCTTCCAAAATTTCAATAACTCCACCTTAGTTTGGATGCATTTTTAAACAAGGTATTTGAACTAAAGAATATGAAACTCAAATATCTCTTAACAAGATGAACACAAAGTTTAAATTTGAAAGGAAAATCAAAGCTTAAAATGAGAAGAGAAAACTAAAAATATGAGTTGAGGAAGAGAATGTAAAAATCTAAAACTTCAAGTTAGAAACGTTTTCTTCACGCATACCTTTTTTTATAGTGAATTTTAAAAGCTAAAAGGTTGAAGCATTAATTTTTATTATTATCAACATTTGAATAGCCATCATAAATAAATAAAAAAATTTAATTTAGAAAAACCATGAGTTCTTTGAGAAGGAAAACTAAGGGTTCTTTGAGATTAACTTTTCATTCACCCATAATTTATTTAAATTATATTTATTAAACAAAATTTCAAAAGTATGTTATTTAACAAATAATAAGTATACAATTCAATATTATACACATGATTTCTAAATATAAAAGATGTCTTGAATGATTTATATAAATAATTGTACTAATTACTAATGATTTACTAATTAGTAGATATCAATTTTGTTTTTATGACATAATTATATATTCTTAATTTATATCTAGTATTGATATTATAAATTTGACTATATGAAATTAAGATTATTGGATATATGAGATTCTCTACACTAAATTATTAGGATATCATTTTGAGATTAAAAAAATTCATATTTGGTCAAGTACCGAGTAGATGAAAAAGACCCTTCATTTAACCTGACCTAGCCCAATTAAATGTGATTTATTATTGTTATTATTATTATTATTAACAATATCTAAATGGTGTGAGGGAATCACTGTTCCCCCACACCTAAATCACTGTGGATTACAACAGTAATCCACAGTGATACTTCCCCCCCTTTTTTTTTCTAACTTTTCCTTTTTTTTCTTTTTTTTTTCGTTTCTTTTTCTTCTTTTTTTCAAAATTATTTTTTTTTTCAACTTTCTGAATTTTTATTTTTTTTTTCATTTATTTTTTCCAAAATTAGTTTTGTTGATTTTACTTTTTAAATATTGACCTGGTTAAAATTTTTGCTTTGTAATTTTTTTTTTTAAATACTGTGGATTGCTGCGATGTTTTTCCACATAGTTTTTCTATTTTATTTCTTTATTTTTTAAAATTATATTTGTTGATTTTTTTTTAATATGGAGCT
>Ga0307515_10017520_pt1 | contig 13039 bp, 5 predicted proteins | sample 17_EM_MG_FD_194513 | JGI IMG/M metagenome (GOLD analysis project Ga0307515, IMG submission 194513) | Populus trichocarpa ectomycorrhiza microbial communities from riparian zone in the Pacific Northwest, United States - 17_EM | ecosystem: Host-associated > Plants > Roots > Unclassified | place...
CAAACGGGCCTTAGAAAACCAGAAGCCCACAAAACTCATTCCTCAAATGGGCCTTAGAACTGTGGATCTGTTTGATTCGCGGTTGTAAAACAACAGGCCAAGTTGGGAATCACGAATTAAAAGATCACTTACTTTAAAAATATTATTAAATTAATATTTTTAGGTGTTTTTTTATAATTTTAACATGTTTATATTAAAATTTAAAATAATAATGTATTTTTAATTTAAAATAATTTTTTAAAAAGTAACATGCAGTATAATATCAATACCAAACACGTGGGTTGTGAATTTATTTTTTCTTCTTTTTGTGAATTTGATAAATGTACTTGCTTAAATTTGGGATTTTAATTGGCTGTTTTGGTTTTGCAATCCCATTTCTCTCTTCGTTAATTTTTTTTTAGTTTAACGTTGGTGTCCGGGCCAGCTTGCGCGCACCTCGACTAATCCCACGGGTCCTAAAGTTAACAACCATGTAAGCCTTCAGTGGCCATCATATGAACAACCACAGGACTCGAACCTGAGACTATAGAGGGAGCAAACCTCTTGGTCCCAAACTTTTACCACTGGACCACCATCTAGATGGTTTCTCTTCATTAATTTTAAAGTACTGGATACATTTTTAAATTTAATTTAAGATCGTTTTGGAAAAGAATTTAATATCAATTGATATACAAACTACTGATATAAAAATCCTTACTATAAAAAAAATAATAAAGTTTCAAATTTAAATACGGCCCACCATGGCAATGCGAGTGTAGCACACCATAAACCCCTGTGGTATTGATTTTTATCAAAGACACCATTATCATTTCAATTTGAGCAATTAAGTCTTTATAATTTGGTTCATTAGGTAGCAAAAGTCCCTATACTTTGGTCCGTCGACAATGGTGGTAAATAAATAAAAAATGTTTAATCAGTTTTTTGGTTTTAGTTTTTTTTTTTTTGAATTTTTAATCAAATTTTTTTTCTAAAATCTAAACCAAAAAAAATATATAACGTGTATGCCCTGTTTTTTTTTTAAAAAAAAGAAGATATAAACTAGGAAAAAATTGGTTTGGTCATTTATGAGGTGACTTTTCTAATATAATGGATTAAACTAATTACCAATTTTCTTTTAAAAAAAAAACTAAAATATTTATTTTCTTTCCTTTTAAAACTCCTCTCGCAAGACAACTGTTCATTGGGGGTAATGCTCCTTTTACTCCCTCCGGTCCTTTAATTATTTTATTTTTTTTATCTCTTTTAAGATTGTGTTTATTATAACTTGGTCTTCATTATTTATTTATTTTTGTTTTTTATGAGACTATTATAATCTTAAAAAAATATCACACCATTAAATTGGCTCTTGATTTTGCAAAAATCTATTTGATTTTATTGTTTGCATGAAATTAAAAGTTACAATATCAAAATTGAAAAAGATAAAAAAGCATGCATCTTTGTAATAAAAAAATTGTCCTGCACTATTTTGCTAAATTTTTCATCGGGGTTTTATCAAGATTTCTTTTTGACCATTTTAGTTTGGAGATCGAACATTTTAGTCCATAACTTTATTTGTTCCCGTTTGGTCCCTAACTTGAAAGAGGAAATATAGAATCTTCATAAAACGGTGAAAGAAAAAGAAAGTTATTAGTTTACCAAGATTTCGACCATGAAAAGCATCATTAATGGTGTCAACAAGTTCCTTTTAATGAGACAAGTAAAAGGCAATTTGAGGCTCGAGAACTTTTTTTAAATTTGGTTGGTTTTTATAGTTTTTTCAGGGTGTTTTGGGTTGAGAATAAGTATATTGAGATTTTTATGGTGTTTTCGATGTATTTTCAGGTGAAAACAAGTCCAAATTTAGGTTTTTAAAGTCTAAGAACTCGGACCATAATCATGCAATGTGATCAAATAAGAGACAATAAGGCGACAAGTCATATGTTATTAAAAGAATGAGGAGTGGACGATGCTTCGTCGACTCCTAAAAAAACAAAAAACTAGTCAAGCTAGCACATTGACTCATCTGTGATTGGTCAAGCGTGTTGGGGTTACCCTAACCCAATCATTTGGCATATCTTTGTTATTTAGGTTTTTTAATCTAAATTTATTTTTCTATAATTAATTAATTTAAAATGTTATAAATATACTAATCTATTAAATTTCTAAACTTGTTAAGAATATATTTTGGATGTTGTTATGTTAAATATTATTAATTTTCTAGTTTGTTTTTGCTTAGGATTATAACAGTCTTTTTATAATACTAGCAAGTTTTTTTTTAAGCCTATTATTATTTTTAAATTTTAGCTGGTTGTTTTTTTGATAATGTATATTTTTATTATCATATAGTTAGATAAAAATCATGTTCATAAAAAATGATGTTATTAATCAACTGGAACCATGAACTAAGCGACAAGTTTGATGGGCTGGCCTAAGTCAATCGAAGACGTTGTTGTCTCGGTGCTTGATAAAAAAAAATACCATATATGCTTCAAATTTTGAATTAATAATCAAAATTTTACTTAAAAATATAAACGATATCATCAATGCCTAAACAAATTCTTTTTACATTCAAAATAGATTTTGGTTATGTACATAACAAGCTGTGTCAATTAACTATATAGAACTATATAGATAAACTAGGTTTCAGCTCACACTATGTTGTGGGTTGGATTAAAACCCAACAACTAGATTACAAAGATATAAGTGTCGTTGTTTTTGTTTGCTTGCGATAAAATATTTGAAAAGAAGATTAAAAACTTGCCCAATATATGAGACAAAGTTAATTGACCATCATATATGTTAATAAATGAAAAAAATCAGGTGCATCTTGTTCAACTTAGTGGCTAAGAGTGACCTAGTTATCACGTGTCAAATAGTGACATGGTTTAGAAAAAGGTAAACAAAAAATGAAGAAACATGGGTGAATCTTTTAAACCATGGTTAATCATCTAAATCCGCAACCCATGAAATCGTAGACCTGAGTTCAATAAATAAACTCAATTCCTAGCCAATTTTACGTTAGGGGATGGAATTGTAAAAAAAACTAAAATTAAAAAAATTACCAAAGAAAAAACAACCAAAAAAAAAAAAGGATTGGAGCGCATAGGAAAATTATTTGAGGACGAAATTGTAAGAAAAACTTCAATTCTAAAAATCATTTTAAACAAAACTAATAGAAATTTAAAGAAAAATGACAAGATATGATCGATAAATTATTAAAAGAAGATGAAGTTAAAAAATAAATAAAATAAATAAATATTAAAGGATGAAACTGAAAAAACAATAGCTTCAAAAAAGGAAATCATAAAAAAATAAAATAAAAAAACATGCTAAAGCAAAAAAGAACTATAAAAAAATAAGATGAGCGAGGATCAAATCACATAGAAAAAAGAATTGTAAAAATCTAAAGGAATATGGAATCGGAAAAAAATTCAATTCTATTAACCATTTCAAATAAAAAAAATAGTTATTAAAATAACATGGATCAAATATGAATATAAAACAAATTGAATGGTTGATTTGAAACTTTGAAGTGCAATGCGCGGAAACCAACTTGGAGAGAGATAAAAAAAAAGATTTACCGGTGCCAAACAAGAGCTCAGAAAGCTACAAGTGCCGGCATAAGAGAGATGGTTGTTGAGACGAACCTAACTACACCAAAAACGTTCACCATTGATTGCTAGAAGTTGTGGACGTGTCACTTGAAGATGACTAAGTCCATGACGCGTTGGTGCATGCTATGCATGCATAATCAATCCTTTTTTATATATTTTTTATCCACTAAAAGATAAAATTGACCTTAAGAAAGTGCGTGCGCGCATAAATATATAAACCAAATTAAAAAGACAAAATATCCTTGGATGATAGTTTATAATTTTTTTTTTGTTTTTCAAGGGTATAATTGTTACTGTATTACTCAGATAAGAATAAAAGGATAAAAATATCCCTAGATTACGACTTAATATTTTTTTTCTTTTTAAAGGTGGTTCAATAATTTCACTGTGCTAAAAAGTGAAAAGATTTGGTTATTCCCGGTCAATTTTATAATGACTAATAGACCAAGTGCAAAGACTGCATTACCTTTAAAGGCAAGTTTATTGATTTTTTTAGAAGTGCAAAAACATCATTACACTGCAGTGGTGAATATTAAATTGATTTTATAGCCACAATGTTTTTGCTTTTCGCATGCGAGTGTTGAAGCACGTGGTTTGTGTGTTTTATTTAAAAAAACATTAAATTAAGAGTTCATTTACTTTGCATAAAATGTTTTTCAGTAGGATATTTGACATGTAAAATGTCTTCCCGTAAAATACTCTACATGTCAATTATTTTTTAATATTTAGCTTGAAAAATATTTATATGTAAAGTATAAATATACATATAAATATTTTTATACTCTACATATAAATATTTTTCAGCGGTGATCGTGATGGAAAAGGTAATGGTGGTGGTGACATGACAATGATAGTAGAGGGAGGTGGTAAAGGTGATTGTGGGGGATGAGGTGGTGTTGACGTGGTGGTGATGGTGAAGAAGTTGGTGGTGGTGGTGAGATGAATGTGGTGATTGAAATAACTGGATGATATTGAAGGTGAATTATTATTTATAAAATATTTTATAGAACTTAACAAGTTAAAAATATTTTTCAGCTAATGAACTAAGTTTGATGGTTGACTATAAAATATTTTACATTAATCAACTTTTCTGTAAAATATTTTATGGGAAACAAATATAGAAAAACATTTTCAAAAAAAATATTTTTTAGGAAACAAATATAGAAAAACTTGGAAAGTATTTTTATGTAAAATATTTGACTTGAAATAATCTGTCCTTAATATTTTTTTCAATGATTTTAATGTGTTGATATAAAATAATTTTTTAAAATTTAATATTTTTTAAATAAAAAATTATTAAAAAAAAACATTTTATACCATGAATGATAGATATTTAAGTTGTTTTGTTATGTCATATCTTTGTCAACAAAATAAAATAAAAATATCGATATCACGCGGTACTTTACTATCGCTTTTAAAACCGAGAAATGCATATTTGAGGGAATTTTCGCTGCATGCGAAGACAAAAACTGGACTGGCCTTCGTATGATGACCCAGGCTTACGTTACCTCTGGCAGCAACTTGATTACTAAATTCCAAAGCCAAAGAAAAGAGAAGAGAGGCGCAGACACAGGCCACACCCTGCTTCACTATTTTAAAGATTTTAGTTTTTCCTGTCTTCTCACTCTTCCCATTGTTATTGGTTGCTTTCTACTTTCTCTGAAGTTTCTCTCTCAACAAAGAACAAAACAAGGAAGCACCAAAACCAACAACTACAAGCAAGTACTACTACTACTACTAATTAATAACTGGAGCAGTGCTTGTCAATTGACACAGCACAGCCAAGCCAACCCAAACCCGTCTCTGTTACTACTTTCCTTGACCTGTAACTGGTGGGTGTTTCCTTTTCTCTTTCCTTTCTTTGGATCTGAAAAAGAATTCTCTAACTAGGGTTTGTCACAGGTTCCTCTCTAAATTTAGCAAAATGCCGCCTGTTTTACTCCACTCATGAGTGTCTTGGTTTTCTTTTATGCAGCACTAACCCAGTTCTTCTCTTTGTATGTTGGTTTATTCTCTGTAGCTATCCCTTTTCTTTTCCTGTTTTCTTAGCTTAAAATGGCAAGAGAGAGGATTCAGATAAAAAAGATCGATAACGCCACCGCTAGGCAAGTCACGTTTTCAAAACGAAGAAGAGGGCTTTTCAAGAAAGCTGAGGAGCTTTCAGTTCTCTGTGATGCTGATGTTGCTCTCATCATCTTCTCCTCCACTGGCAAGCTCTTTGAGTTCTCCAGCTCAAGGTCTTTCTCTCTCTTGTGTCGTCTCTGGTTGGATTAAAATTACTTTGTGTGACCTGATATAACTGTTGCTAGAGATCGGAGAGTTTGATGTTCTGATCTTCGACAAGTGGGGATTTCTAGGCTATTTTTGTCTCTTTGTTTTAGTGTTATAAGGTGCGAAAACATTAAAATAAGATAGGGTGGTGTTGGAGTTAGAAATTGTGGTTATTAGTTTTCTAGATTTGTGCGAAAACTTTAACCATTTTTCTGTCTTGTTTTGCTAATGTAACTAATACCAACACACACATGCATGCATACATGATGATACTAATCATCACATGTATATTGAAATGGTGCACTGCGATTAAGGATGCCCTTTAAGGAAAACAAACTTGAGTTTCTATGGTCGATTTGTCAATGATCGTTAAACATGTGCAAAATAGCCGAAGCTATGATAGAAGATGGAAGAAGACAGCAACCTCATGGCTCAACTTGTAAGCTGTATTGATTTTACATGGACGGAGATGAAACCAAGGAAGTTAGCTAAAGAGTTCAGATTTTTTCTTTCTTTCTTTTTGTAGATTAGCCTCTTGGATCTTATAATAATTTCGCAGCCCCTCTTGCTAAGTTCTTTTTTATCATCCAACTGACTTGGGAAAATGGCAATTACGTAGGACATTTCCTTAACTTGATGACAAATGCATGGCACATGTTGCTATTCTTACTATAATTAATACCACAAAGACTGCCGTTTTGTATTGGAACACTGGTTTACAAGCCTCATCAGCTGTATTTAATATGGTTTTGATTGGTGCTGTATAGGAAGCCACATGGAGAAATATTTTGTGTGCCGCCCTACCAAACATTTAGAGAAATTTATTGGAGTTGGAACTAGAAACATAGGTTTAGAGTTGTAGAAAACCTCTAAAATGTGTTCTAATTGATGATGATGATGATTATAAGAACATGTCTGAAAAGTAAGTTAGGCAGCCTTATATATATTTGTTCTAGACCTAAATTCTTTTCTTTATAAGAACTATAACTCCTAAACTAGATATAGGAAAACTAAAATAAAAACGGCTCCTGTGTCAAAATTTGGAGCTAATATAGTTAAATATTGATAACTAATGGAAAACAGGTTTTGTGCCAAACTGCATTTCTTAACAAGACAGGTGCATTCGCATGTGCAAATCCGCTTGAATGTTGCCTTTGCCGTAGTCTTCTAAGATAACATTTTTTAATACATTGTTATAACGATTAGCCATTTGCAGATACATTGATTGTGATTAATTTTTGAATACTTCAGACATTTCTATATATGTTCTTTTCTTTGTTTTTGTGGCTTGATACTTTCATGGATACTTGCATGGAACTTCTATATCTTGTTACTCGGCGGAGAAGACATGGCATATGAACTAATGATTTGTAGTATAAACTCAATCACACATACTTGATTTGAGAGGAAAAGTCAACAAACTACCTTGTGATATTGTAGGAAAAACACTGTAATTAAATTGGAAGTTGAAAAACGAAGGATGATATCGTGCCTAATAGCATGACTGGGACAATTTTAGAGGTCAAAACTACGGCTGTACTCTGTAAGGTCAAATACAACATCAAAGCCATAAAAAACGCTGTGCAAGCCTGGACATGGTTGAATGTCATGCCTTGGAAACAAGTGGTAAAAAAGGGAAGAAATGATTTGTAAAGGCCATGGTAAAATTTACTACGACAATAATCTCACTGTTAGTAAGAAATATATAGAGGCTGATCTTTTTAATATTTTGGATATAATAAAGAATTAAAGGGTGATTCGCTTGAATTCAAGAGCAAGACAACACTTATAAAATTGAATTATGGAATTTGTTGGTTATGAAAATCTATGATAGAAATATAATTTCACTGTGATGTTTGATATTGCAAAAATAATTTAGTTACATTGGATTTACTCTCCCATGAAGTTTTCAAGTACTTGTCACTATGCGCGTTTGCAACTATACATATCTTGATTTTAATTTTCAAGCACTGAGTGGGAAGAAAACTTGATATAAATCTTTCAAGATTCACTAGAAGATTGAAAAACAAAGTTTCTTTGTTGTATTTACGCGGGAAATCACAGCTTTTGATCAAATTAGAGTTAGTTTGGAGTTTCATTGTAATGTTGTCTCTATAATTTTCTTGGAAAACCAAATGAGGCGAAGGGCTGCATTCCTGAGTCAATTTCACTATATCATTGAATCTTAATTTTGCTTGATTCTTAAAATAACTAGCAAAGATCAGTTAAACTTTCAAACTTCCAGGCCATCTTAGGAAATGACTTTACTGTGCTTTTGTTTTTTCAAGCATGAAGGAAATACTGGAAAGGCATAATTTGCACTCGAAGAATCTTGAGAAGCTGGAGCAACCATCTCTTGAGTTGCAGGTTGGTCTTTTGTTCTTTGCACTCGATTTGTTATTAGATTCATATATTAATGATTTGGTGGAGAGTGTTTAAGACAGTGCAAAGATTTGAAATATGGGATGATTTATAGAATATGTTCCCCCCTTGACGACATGAATAAAACCCCCTGATTAATTCACAACTATGAAGTCTTTTACTGTTTGAACTCGCATGTTTACGACGCCTGGCCTCCAAAAACATAGATGAAGCTAAACCGTTCTTAATTTAATATAAGATGGCTGGCAATTGAAAATACAAACCTTGGAATTCTGTAATCGAGTTCCCAGAGTTTCTTATTGTTGGAAATGTCGAGGGGAGAAAGTAGGAAGGAACTCATGTTACGTTAGTCTCGAATGAGAGGAAGTTGACCTATAGACTTGGACTTGAATACAATACTCTGAACACATATATTTATGTTAGTCTAGGATAATTCATCAAGTCCTTCCCATTTTCTCATTTTCTAGCGCATTTACTCTGTTGCTTCCTGACTTCTTTTACATTAGCTGTGGATTATATAAATCATGTAGCTCTATCTTCCTTCATTTAAAATCTTTGCTTGCTAAAAGAGTGATAATATTTGCATCATAGCTGGTAGAAGACAGCACCTGCTCCAGGTTGAGTAAGGAAGTTGCGGAGAAAAGCCATCAGCTGAGGTATGTCTGAGGTAGTTAGCTTCTAGCAGCTCTATGCCTAATTTCCATTAATTAAACCCAATGTAAAACAGGCAAATGAGAGGGGAAGATCTGCGAGGATTGGATATAGACGAATTGCTGCAGCTAGAGAAGTCTCTTGAGGCTGGATTGAGCTGTGTGATAGAGAAGAAGGTCCACAAACACCTTGTTCTGTGAATTGTTCTGTGAATTGTGGTTTGATTATAGACTCGCATCACTTAATTATAATGACCACTGACCATCTTCGTTTTTTCACCTGATTTCAGGGTGAGAAGATTATGAACGAGATCACTGATCTTCAAAGAAAGGTCAGCTTCTGTGCTTGATAATGTTTTTGACATGATTCCTTGGCAGACATTAACTGGATGGGACCATCCCATTGTTGTGCATCCATTAGAGATTTCTACGTTCAATATTGTCTGAGAAAGGTGTGCTTAATTTTGAGCATCTATGTGTTCCTTCCAGTGATGATATTTTATAGGTTAAACGTTGAATTTAATGCATTAGATGGTAGTATTCAAGTATTCATCAGTAAAGTTTTGCATGTTTTCGATATATCAATGGTAACATACATTTCAGATTGACCCTTGAAATGTCCTTGCAACTTGTTGTAAATCTGGTATCATATCATTATACTGTTTTAGAGAGAGAAATGATGATTATAGAAGGAATTCGACTTTTCCAAGATTTTTATGGAGAAGAGTAGGATGGACTGTGAACAAATAAGATAATATCAATGTGTATAGTTTACGTTTCTTCTTGCCTTTCATAGTACTCTTTCCCCCCTGATATTGCTTTGAAATTGATGAAAATGTAGGGAATGCAATTGATGGAAGAGAATGAGAGACTCAAACAGCAAGTAGATCCCTTCCTCCCATGCGTGCTGTGTATGCACACAATACACATGCTCGCCGCCCTATTTATTTATTTTTGGCAGTGATATATGGATTTTTCTAACTTTTTGCTTATACACTGAAAATGTTCAACTGAAGGTGGTGGAGATATCTAATGGCCGAAAGCATGTTACAGCTGATTCAGAGAATGTTGGTTACGAGGAAGGGCAGTCATCAGAGTCCGTAACCAATGTCTGCAACTCAAATGGCCCTCTACATGATTATGAAAGCTCTGATACATCCCTCAAGTTGGGGTTAGTTCAGCACATACAAAGAGGATTTTATACTTCTGTCTCTGTGTGTTTGTCTGCTGTTACTTGAGTAAAAAATAGATAAATTATTTTTCCCCATGCAAATTGAGGCTGACTGGCTTGTATTGCATGAAAGGTTTAAAATGTCTGTCAAAACCTTCATCTTTCTTTACAGCTAGAAATTGCCCCTGCTGTAATTATGATTTGCTTGGGAATGCAAGTAAATTTTATTTTGGCAATCATTGCTTGCATGAGATAATTGCAGTTTTAGCTAGTAACGAATAGGCAATTAATTGAATCATAGAAATGGAGTTCTGTTGATAGTTGATACCATTTTTTAAATACAAATGGTTTGGAAAATCACTAGAGTAATGTTTGGTTCCTGTTCTGGGACAAAAATTACCGAGACAACTGAGAGTCTTTTGTACTTCCTGTTTTAAAAGTATATAAATTCATTTATAAACTATCCCATAAACAGGTTTATTTTATGTTTCTATCTCGTCTCTCCAATCAAACACGTTTATGTACTATTGTCTTCGTCTTTTCTATGTAGTTTGTTTTTTTTTCCTTTGCTTTTAACTCAAGTCCATACAAGGAGCATGAAAAGATGCTTATTGTTAATTTTTGTTTTTCATGAACTGCTATAATTCCTTGAAAATAGGGTTTGAATTAGTGACATTTATTTGGAGGAAGTGGTATTTATGAACTTGTTGAGGTTTGCTTGAATAAACTAATGTATTCTTCTCCCCCGTAGGTTGCCATTTTCAAACTGAATGGGAGATCGCAGGGAGATTTCTTCACCAGCAAATGCGGACACAAATAATTGCTTGTATATATAAATAGAACAGGAACATAACTCAGGCACATAGTACTTGTGTACCTTGGACAAGTGCGGGGAAACATTTCTGTTTCCTTTACCGGATGCTACTCATGGAGTTTCTCTTATTGTGTGCACAAGGGTTTGCAGCCCATTTTGTTGCATAAGGAAGAAGAACAGAAAAAAACCAAATGCGCTTATTGTTTTTGCACCTGGTGGATTTGCTGCACCAAGAGTGCAAAACCTCGAGACCTTCGTGGTGAGGACATTTTTAGATTCTGAAACATGGGAGGGTCTGTGGAGAGTCTTGTTAGAGGGAATTCCGAATATGATTTATGAGTCTAACAAGCTCCTAGCAGGCATGTGTTTCTTAGAGACCAGCTATACACAACGTTTTGTGAAAACATTTCGGTCTGGCTAAATAATCCCAAAGCAGTTTAATCACTAGAGCTATGGCAAAGAAGTTGAATGCTGCCTTTAATGGGCTTGTGCAATACACATAGGCCACACATAGGCCAGTGTGGACTATAAAAGAGCAACAACTCAATAAAAATAAGCCTTCATAAATCTGTTTCATGTTCAAGATAAGCTTAAGGACCATGGGTTTCAGTCAATGAAGTAATTCAACATCATTGGGCTTGTTTTGTCAAGTATTTTGTGTTTCTTATTCCAACAAAGAGACCGTGAATTATTTAGCCAGAGAGAAGTATAATCTGTTAAGGACATCATGAATTATCTTTGCAAAGAAAATATAATCTATCAAGGAGTTTAATCTACCAAAAAGATTTAATTGAAAAAAAATATTCTACTCTATTTTTTTTTTTAGTTTAACGTGGATGTTCGGGCCAACTTGCGTGCACCTCGACTAATCTCACATGCCCTGAAGTTAACGACCATGTAAACCTCAAGTAGCCATCATATGAGCAACCACATGGCTCGAACCTGAGACCACAGAGGGAGCAAACCTTTTAGTCCCAAGCTCTTACCACTGGACCACTACTTAGATGATTAAATCCTACTCTACCTTAAACATTAAAGGTGACGGCATCATGTGATAAAAAAATTAGATTTTTTAATTTATTTTCAAGTTAATTAGTTAGTTTTTGGTCATTTTGAGCCTAATTTCAAATTGAATTAAGTGAATTTATTAAGTTATCTTGGATGTTTATTTCCAAGAGTATAGATACTCTTTTATAAGACTTAATTTTTATATTGAAAATATACATTAATTGTTGCGTATAAAAAAAAAATATTTTTTATTGGTTTAAAAAAATAACTAATTTTTATATTTTTCACGCATAAAAAAATGATATATGTTTTTCATAGAAAAACTTGTGTCGGTGTAGAAAAATTGTGTACATGCAAAATTTGTACGCGCACTGCACAGATTGATGCGGTCCCACAAGTTTATTATGAATTTCTAGACTGAAATCTCCAACCGTTTGCTTGCCAAACAATTAATTTTCTTTTGTTTTTAAATTGTGTACTATCACTAGGCTTTTCAGTTTTTTTTTTCTGTGACTGTAATGCATTTTCACTAAAAAAGTGACAGAAAAACACAAAGAAAAAACATGAATGGATGACGCTAAATATACTCGAGTTTTTTTATTAAAATACTTCACCAAGTGATGTCAGCATGCAACCAGTGTTTTTTTTTTTTTTATCAATTATTTAATTTTATAATTATAATTATATCCGCCAACATTTCATGATTTAAAATTATTTTTTATAATAGATACCACACAATTCAATAAGAAAAACTTAATGAAAAAACAAATTACCCCTAACAATATTCAATACAAATACGTGATAATAGAGATAATGGTAGTAATAATTATTTTTTAAAGTATTTTTTACTTTAAAATATATTAAATAATATATTTTTATTTTTTTAATTTATTTTTGATATTAGTATATTAAAATAATTTAAAATTATGCAAAAATAATTTTAAAAAAATTTCCAAAATTTTTTTTAATAAAAAAATAAACACAATAATGCATGACAGTAAAAAATTCTCTAAAGAGCACTTGGCTCAGTAAATTAGTGGAGCTGAATCATTGAACCCAAATAGTTAAGGGCCCTACCTAGAGCAAAGGATCCAACCAGAGATTGCCAGCACGACAAACGAGATACAAAAGCTGAAGAAACAAAGAAGTA
>Ga0307515_10017521_pt1 | contig 13039 bp, 16 predicted proteins | sample 17_EM_MG_FD_194513 | JGI IMG/M metagenome (GOLD analysis project Ga0307515, IMG submission 194513) | Populus trichocarpa ectomycorrhiza microbial communities from riparian zone in the Pacific Northwest, United States - 17_EM | ecosystem: Host-associated > Plants > Roots > Unclassified | place...
CCTCTGGTCCGGGCGGCGAGGTGGACTTTCCCCGTGGTGGTGGGACGTCTTTTACTCCTGCGGAAGTCAAAACTATCCGTGCCGAGGCGCAACGTGAAGCAAACGAGGATGTTTTCAAGGTGGGGTTTGAACATATGCGCTGCATATTTGTGTTCGCATTTGCTAAGTTATCCACGGATAGGAAGTCAAGGCGGTGAAGCTAAAGCACAAGAAGCGAAAGTCTCAACCCGGGAATTCCGGTGCGGATGGAGCCAGTGAGAAAAAGTCTGGCGGCAGAATCGAACATTTGAACTACAAGGTACGAATTCTGTGGATCTGTCTTGGAGGGCGTGGCTAAAGGATTGTTGCAGCGTGTTATTGTAGGCATGAAGATTTTATGTCAGATACTTTCCGTGGAGCCGTTGTCTCTCATCGTGTCGCTGCCAAACCAACTTTTCGGTCACATCCCAATCACCCAAATATCCTCGGAGCTTACGACACTTCTTGAGAAGGTTGAGGAAAGTGTGGACGAAGAGGATGAAGAATCGGAAGACGAAGGTGACACCTCGAAACGACAAAAACTCCCAGACCTGGCGGACATCTTTACGCCTGGACAATACCTGAGAGTCGTTGTAACAGATGTCCACGCTCCGGGCACCACGGACAATTCTGGCGTCAGCCGTCCAAAAGACGGCAGTCAGAGGGTGAGCCGGAGAGTGGAGTTGAGCGTTGAACCACATAAGGTCAATGGTGGGATTGTCGTGAAAGATATTACACCTGGTTTTGTAAGTCTGACTACCTGATACATGTCTGTGTCAACTCAACGAATCCTGGAGGCGCTGTCAGCAGCTGTCAAAAGCATTGAGGACCATGGGTACATCCTTGACACTGGGATTCCAGACGTTTCCGGCTTCTTGTCATTCAAAGAGACTGGGAAGGTAGCAGGGGTGGAGTATCAGGTTGGCCAACTCGTGGATGTCTATGTCACGAAGCTCTCCAGCAATCGACGGACATGTAACTTCGGTGTTGATCCCAAAAATCTGGTCTCGAATTCGGTGAGTGACCCTCGACCGCGTCATATCGTCCGCTAACTCCCGTGTAGATGACTGAGGTTTCTAATGTCACTTCCCTACTGCCTGGGGCTCTGGTTCAATCCCTCGTTACGGCCGTCTCAGATCACGGACTTGGATTACAGGTCCTGGGGTATTTCGATGGCACGATCGACCTTCACCATCTTCCCACGAGAGATCCTCAGAAAAAGTATAAAGCGGGACAAAAGGTCAAGGCAAGAGTCCTCTACGAACATGGGGCTGCGTCTCCTCCGAAATTTGCGTTGTCTCTGGCGGATCACGTCATTAACTTGCAGACAAAACAAGTCAAGGGTTCGCATATATCGGAATCGTACCCTATTGGGATGATTCTGGATAATGTGAAGGTCGTTGGTGTCGAGGGTGAGCATGGGGTGACCGTGGAGGTTACGCCTGACGTTACCGGATTCATCCATGTCAGTGTTTAACATCTATTATCTAGCTGGCCCCTTCTCTAATGGTCCTCGATAGATATCCCACCTCTCTGACCAACACGTTCCCGCGCTGGCTGAAAACTCGGGGCATTGGAAATTAGGAACGATCCACCGGGCTCGCGTGACAGGCTACTTTGCGTTCGACGGTTACCTCCAAATGTCTCTTCGACCGTCGGTTCTTGAGAAGAGGTTCTTGCAAGTTTCTGATGTCACTGTGGGAGAGGTGGTCAAGGGAACGATCAAGAAGCTCACAGACTCGGCTCTGTTCGTTTCATTGTCCGGAAATGTAGATGGTGTGGTCTGGCCCATACATTTCGCGGATATCCCTTTGAAACACCCACAAAAAAGGTTTAAGCCAGGTGGTTCAATCAAGTGTCGCGTGCATAAAATTTTTTCATCAACCGTCACTGTCGTTCTGATTTTCGCCGTAGATTCTCCTGGTTGATCCCTCGCGATCCCGAATCATCTTAACGGCTAAACGCACGTTGGTAGAGTCCGAGCATCCGATCGTCGCCAAACAAGAAGACGCAAAGGTTGGCCTTCTGACACACGCGGTTGTTAGTAAGGTCTTCGAGAAGCACCTTCAGGTCGAGTTCTATAATGGCACAAAGGCTATTGTCCTTCACAGGGAGGCGAGGTGAGTCGGGTTAGAATTCCGATTTCGTATTTATTTACAAAGGATTTCTAGCGAGGGTATGGTAGGAGCCTTGACGGAGTTATTCAAACCGGGGAAACCAGTTCTCGTACGGATTCTTTCCAGCGACAAGGAGAAGGGGCGCATCCTTGCTAGCATCCGACAGGCCACGACCAACACTACACCTCCAGATATCAGCGCTGTGGAGATCGGCAGCTCAGTTCAAGGCACAATCAGTGACATCCACAAGGAGAACGTACTGCTTAACCTCGAACCGAGCAATGTCCGGGCTCTTCTGTCCCTCAAGAATCTGGCTAATCGCAGAGGCTCTACCGTTGCGCAGTTACGGGCGAACCTGAGAACTGGGGAGAAACTGGATGCCCTTTTGGTCGTTTCGAGGAACACAGAGCAAGGATTCGTGATCGTCGCCAATAAACCCTCAACGAAGTCCGTTCTAGGCACCATCTCAATGGATACAGTTCAAGTGGGTCAGATCGTTGGTGGTCGGGTTATCAAACATGACAGACGAGGCGCCCTCGTGAAATTCAACAGTCGCATTTCCGGGTCTCTGCATCCAACAGACACCTCGGATGACTACGAGGCTGGCTCACCTTTCCCAAATGTCGACTCGATTCTCAAGGCCGCTGTCATCGCTGTTGACCGGGAGAAGAAGCATCTGACCCTTTCGACGCGGAAGTCGCAAATGGAGCCATCCGAGTCTCATGTGGTAGAGGATCCAGAAATTACCTCAATTGAGGATCTCAAACCTGGCACGTTCGTCCGTGGTTTCATCAAGAGCGTAGCGGAGCATGGGTTGTTCGTCTCGGTCGGGCGAGATCTGGACGCTAGAGTGCAGATCAAAGAGCTTTTCGATGAGGTTTGTCCTTCGTGTGAGAGACTGCGTCACTCTGGCTGATAATAAACTTGTGGATAGTACGTGAAAGAATGGAAACCCAGATTCCAGACGAATCAGCTCGTCAAAGGAAAGATCCTCAGGTAGGGTGAATTCTCTACAGGCTGTGCTGACAGCTGATAGTAACGATAGTGTGGACGAGGAAAACCGCAAGATCGAGATGTCCTTCCGTACAAAGTCCAGTACCACCAGCAAGGATTCCCTGCTGGCTTTGCGTGACTTCCAAGAGGGTCAGATAGTCCACGGCCACGTCAAGAAAGTCGAGGATTACGGCCTGTTCATCGAACTGGACGATAGTAAGGTTTCTGGATTGTGTCACAAATCTGAGGTAAGTCACCATCAAATCCGAGCCCAAACTTTATGCTGACGTCTGCTTAGCTGTCAGATAACAAGGGTGCCGACGTCACGCTCGCCCTACGCAGCTTCCGGGAGGGAGATCGTGTTAAGGCTTTCATCACCTCCATCGACCTCGACAAAAAGCGAATATCGTTCGGTCTTAAACCGTCTTACTTCGGCGATAATGACTCTGACTCCGAAGCTGATGGCTCAAGCGACGAGTCTGAACCCGGCGTTCTTGGGGTCGTCGCAGATGAGGAAGAGGATGCCGAAATGTCGGATGTGCAGGAGGAGGTTCAAGAACATGAGTCCTCCGACGAGGAAGAGGAAGAAGACGAACCAATGAAAGTGGATTCGGAACCACGATTCGCTCCCGTCGAACCTGCGGCCAGCACGAGCAAGCCCCCCGCCGTGACTCTCAATGTGAGAGGGGGGTTCAAGTGGACAGATGAACCTGATGGGGATGAAGACGAGATCAGCGCCGGCTCTTCGTCGGGCTCTTCTGGGGATGAGAAGGGCGGGAAGAAGAAGAAACGGAGGAGAAAGCAGGTCGAACTCGATCTCACGGGGGACATGCATACCAGGACACCGGAGTCCAACGCGGACTTCGAACGGCTTCTGCTGGGTTCCCCCAATTCGTCTTACCTGTGGATCCAGTACATGTCGTTCCAGATCCAGCTGTCGGAGATAGAGAAGGCCCGCGAGGTCGCCCAACGGGCCTTCAAGACGATCAATTTCCGGGAAGAGCAGGAGAGGCTGAACGTTTGGATCGCCCTGTTGAATTTGGAGAATATCTATGGGACAGAAAAGACGATCGAGGATGCATTCAAGGACGCCGTGCGGCGTAACGACGCCAAGACGGTTTATCTGGGACTTGCGACGATATTCGAGCAGAGCGAGAAGTTTGACGTATGTGTGACCTTCCTTTTTGTTAAAGCACCTGTCGGGACGTCCCTTCACTGAGCTTTTTCCAACAGAAAGCTGAGGAGCAATACAAGAAGACGGTCAAGAAGTTCGGTCGTAGCTCGAAGGCTTGGACTCGGTTTGGCGAGTTCTACCTGAATATAGGCCAGCTAGAACAATCGAGGCTACTTTTGCCACGAAGTTTGCAGAGCCTGGAGAAGCACAAACGTGAGTTCGGGGCCGTTTCAACGCAAGCGTGAAAGTACCCTGAGACAGGACCTCGACATAGATTTGAAAACGATCTCGAAGTTCGCTCAGCTCGAATACAAGCTTGGTGACCCGGAACGCGGAAAGACGATTTTCGAGGGCATTGTGGACTCGCACCCAAAACGCTGGGATCTGTGGTCGATCTACATCGACATGACAGCCTCTCAGGGCGACATGGTCAGCGTTAGGTCCCTCTTCGACCGCGTTTTCACCCACAAGATGACGAGTCACAAAGCCAAGTAAGTGTCTTGCATGTGTTTATTATATTCTTTATGCTAAGTGTAAAAAACCGGAAACGGTGGAAAACGATGCATATAGGTCATTTTTCAAGAAATGGCTCGATTTGGAGAAGTGGCGAGGGGACGAAGAAGGGGTGGAGACAGTGAAGCAAAAGGCGACCGAATGGACACAGAAGGCTGTAAATTCATGAAATATCAATGAGGAAGGTGTTACAGCTAGAGGTGCCGCTCACAAATAGTATTTACATAACATTTCGGGTTGCGCGAGGAGACCAGCAAAGCATGAACGAGAAGAGAATTACGAACTAGAAACTACGATTGATGACAAGGAAAGCCAAATGAGTGTGGGAGCGTTCTCTAATTGGGACGAGAAAATGGGTGGTAGAAACGGACAACTAAGGGGGGAAGAGGAAGAGTATGTGTATAGCGGGGTATCGGAGAGAATACCGACGTGAGCGAATGGGATAAATAGGATGTAAAAAAGTAAAGAGGAAAAAAGCAATCAAATGCGTAGCCTTGACCTCTGGTCCGCCGATTCGAGCTCGCTCACGGGCCTGCGATTGCCCATAGAACTCGCCAGTTGCCTCTGCCAGTCATCCAACTCGCTCGACAGGTGCTCAAAGGCTATGGCGTTCTCCGAACTTGAGGTACTGGCCCTCCCTTCCGAAATGCCAGAAATCGGTCGGCCACCGAAAGTCGGTTGATCGACCTCAAGAAGAAGTCCAATCTTGTGAGAGAGTTGTTCGTTGTCTCGTTTAAGCCGTGTGTTCTCGCTGCTGATTTGTTCCAAGAAGCTTTCGTCGTGGCTGCCGCGCGCGATCACCAGAGAGTTTTGAAGGCGCTCGACGTCCTGTTCCAACTCCTCGATGCGTGAGAGGCGTTCATCGGATTCACGTTGAGAAGCAACGAGGTTATCGCGCATGTTCTCCAGGTCTCGCTCCATGGAATCAACGCGAATGCGAAAGTCCTTGTTCTCGCTGTTGTAACGCTGGGCTTGCCGTTGTGCATCCACGAGCTGACTACGGAACCCCTCTGCAACTTCATCGGAGGATGATGGGGTACTGCGTCCGTTGAGGCGGGCGCCAGGGTTTCCGCGGAGGGTTTCCAACTCGCTCTGAAGGCTGGAATTATGGTTCTTCTGCTTCGTAAGCTCCTCCTTCATCTTGCGCATCATCTTCTCGGTTCCCCTGTAGGAATGTCAGATCTATCCCGGCAGTCGTGCGGGTTAGAGTGAACGTACTTAACATAGTGAACAGCAAGTTGGTAGTCGTCCTCAAGTTGACGCAGACGTTCCTTGTACGAACGCTCGGTTTCCTCAAATCTCTGCTCATACTCGACAGCATCAGCAACGCCGTTGATACCACGGGAGGGTCCACTCTGAGCCTTGAGTCTCTCAACCTCCTCGGCAAGTCCTTCTGCGCGCTGTTCAGCCTGTTGTTTCTGATTGAGAGCAGCGATGAGATCCCTCTCTGCACGCTCCTGCAGCTTGGACCGCTCTGCAAGCCTACTCTCCAACTGGGTGACACGGGAGGACGGGTCTCCCGTTTTGGAGCTCAGCTCGTCGGTGTCGGGAGCCAGACCGTTCTCGGCGAGGTAGTTACGAAGCATGCCTAGTCGAACCTCGGCGTCCGAGGCCTCCTTCGTCTTGTCCCTGAGTTCGGACTCCTTTGCGATGAGCTCCTTTCGCAGGCGGCCGCTGTCTCCAAGAGCGTTCGAGAGTTGGGTACGTAGGCCAGTGATCTGAGACCTCAACGACAGTTGCTCGGTCTCTCCCTCTCTCACAACCTGTCGCTGGGCCGTCATCTCTACCCCAGCCTCGTCCAAGCGAACGGTGGCATCCTTGAGCATCTTCCTGATCTGACTGATCTCCATTTCCATTGTGGAAACCTTCTCGGTATGACCTCTGACGATTCGCTCTTCGTCCGTCTTGAGATCCCGGTGAAAGTCCAAGAGTTCTCCGAGAGAGCCAGTAGTCAGAGCCCTAAGGTCGTCAGCTTCTTTACGGGACTGCGCCCATAAATCCTCCACGTCATCCAACCTCGCTCTCAGCGTCTCGACCTCGCTTGTCTTCGCCTCGAGCTCTCCCTTCACCCCGGCAAGCTCACTCTCAAGCCGCTCGAATCGACCTCGCGATCCCATGTACTTCGCGTCAACCTCTTCTGCGCGCGTCGAGGAGGACTGCAAGGCGACCCGAGCCTGGTCCAACGCCCGGGCATGTTGTTCTTTCGAGACCGAGAGTTCTTCAACCTTAGATTGGGCGTTGAGAAGCTCAGCATCCTTCTGCTCGAGTTGGGAAGACAAGCTAAGGAGTCGATCGGCGTGTTCTCTGAGAGCGGCTTCCAACAGGATATGTCTGTCCTGGAGGTCGGCGTGCTCTCTCACCTTCTCTTCGTGCGAATCCTCGAGAAGTTCGGCCCGTTTCGAAGCATCGACGGCCCTAGCTTCGGCTTGTTCCAAGAGTGTGGTGGTGAGAGCTAACGAGTCGCTAAGTTCGCCAATCTTCCTGTCCTTCTCAGCACGCTCAGCCAACATCGACGACAGTTGTCGCTCAAGGATCACGAGACGATCACGTTCAACCCGGACCAACTCTTCGGGAGCGGAGGCCTCGAGAGCAGCAACCTTGGCACGATAATACGCAGCCTCTTGGACAGCACTCGCCTTCATCCTTTCAGCCTCTTGAAGCTTCTCGGAAGCTGAATGCGCTTGCTCGACAATCGTTGTCTACATTGAACTCGTTTTAGTCAAAGTTCTCCTCGTCTTCGGGACCGAACTGAATGCAGCAGACGACGAGAAACGCACTTGAATTTCCGCACGCATGTGTTTAAGGTTCATGATCATCTCCACAACCCTCTTGGTCTCCCCATGATCGGCATTAGCGAAGTCCAAAACTAAGTCCTCCGGTGGGTCCTGAGCATCGGCGTAGACGAATCCAGACCTGGAGGCTTTGATAAGGGCAGCCTTCAGCCACGCCTCGCGCTTCTTCATGTCCTCGACACTGGAAATGCTCGGGGAGGGACTGACGTGGATGTGACCATTCGGCTGGGGAGTAGCTGTTCCAGGTGAACCATTTCTTCCCCTAATATAGAAGGCGTCCGCAGGGGGTTTGGTCCGATCAACCGGTGGGGAAACGCTCCTTGCAGCCAATCCGGACCCTCCATCTTTCGAAGCTGACATGACGATACTAGTCATGCTAGCTGGCTGGTCATCTCCAAAGCCCGGTCGCTGTACAGGGGAGACGGCTCGGGAAGCACCGCCGGTTCCGGCGTAAGTTGGGCTCCTCGCTCTCTGCTCTGGAGACATAGCACGCTCCTGGGCACTGTTCATGTCGCTCACGTCGCTATCTTCGTCCTCGCGCTTAGGCCGCATGGGGGCCTTGCCTTTGTCTGCACTTGTGTATTGACCCTGTTGGGCGTCATTCGTTTTCGGGGTGTTCGTCGGGGACATTGTACGTCTGAGCGTTTCCGAATCCGGGCTTGGCTGGGGGGGTGATACGGATCGAGCCGCGGACTCGGACTGGCTTAGTGAACCCTGGGTGCCTGGACGGTTAGACTGAGGATTCGCAGCAGTGACCGAAGTCTTCCTGGTATTGTTGGTACCATTCTGGACGGTCTGTTGCGGGGGCTTGCTCGAATCCGGGTATTTAATATGTTCTGTGGAGATGGCGCCGCGTACAAGACGATAGAAGGATCCGAGCATCAGTGAGAAGAAAACGCAAGAGCAGGGGGGTGGATGAAGTACGAACTCGTGTCCAACACGTGCACAGACGTTGGATCTTCTGGTCTCGCAGGATTCATAAACTCCGCCCCGAGGCCTCCAAGCACGAAAACACGGGGGCCCATGGATGCCATGGCATGTCCCGAACGGGGACTAGGCGCCGGTCCCATGTTCTGGAACATATACCATCTTTGATCTAAATCGCATTACCGCGGAGGATTTCATCAAACGAACGATCAGCTCGTCGCTCTTTCTGATGAACCAAGGGAGGGGATATCTCCGTTGCATGGGGTACGCACTTGATATCTTGAATGCACCTAGGTCTCCCAGGTCCTTTCCATCAACACCCCTTCCACCGTAGACGTAGACAACATCGTCCACTAGCGCTGCGGAATGCCCCTCCCGTGGTGATGGAATAAAACCGATGCAGTGAAGCTCTGCCCACGTGCGCGAAGCTGTGTCGTATGTCCAAGTGTCATTGTAGTGGTATTGGGAATCCGTTCCGCCAAAGCTGATCGTTCCAGTTAAGTAACAGATCAGACAAGGGATTGTGAACGAACAACGCACACGACGAGTTTTTCCTCATGGGAAACCATAACATGCCCCGTACGATGTGACGGACGGGGAGTACCAGCAGAGGGTTCGATAAGTTCCCAAGCGGCCTTTGTCCTCACTAAGATATTTGGTCAAACCCCCGGCTACACGGTAGAAGATGAGAATTACGGGAGTTGAGATCAAAAGACCAAAGGTCGTTGAGGAACTCTCCATCAACTTGACCACCAAACACGTAGAATTTGGAACCGATCATGCAAACAGAATGGCCATATCGACCTCGGGGACCTGGTCCTTGAACGCTCACGCGCGTCCACTCCCGGGAAGCTTACGGTGGGGCAATTGAGTACGGACAATTAAACCGGTTACACTTGAGTAAACTTACAGAGGTTGAGGAGGTAAAGCCCATCATCATGAGAATCTCCAGGCTTGGGCTTATTGTTCGTCTTGGTATCACCGCCCCAAACGATGAGTACGCTTCCCACTAGAGCGCTAGCGTGTCCCACGCGGGGAGAAGGAATCTCCCCGGTGGTTTGTAGCATAGTAGCGGACAGTTCTCGAGTGGAGATGAGATAAACATCGTTTCGGACCTGTTCGCGGACAAGACCACCGAAAAGGAAGAGTTCACCAGATGCAGTAGCGGTGGAGGGAAGGGCGTGCCCATATCTTGGAAACGGTGATGGAGACGGGGTTTGGGGCGGGGCAACACCTGGTCTCGGGAGAGTGACTGGAGGATTCAGATTGAGTTTGCGCTGTGACCAAGGGTAAGTTGGCTGGCGAGGCTGTTGCTGTTGCTGTTGTTGTTGCTGCTGCTGCTGAGAGGCGGTAGTGACTGGACTTGTGCCTCTCGGTTGCTGCTGTGGTTGGGGAGGTTGCATGGGGCCCATTCTCTGCGTGGCATTGGTGTTATTCGTGGCTGGGGATGATGTAGAAGGAGAGCCATTAGGGAAACCTCTGTGTCGACGGAAAAGAAGGATGTGATAAGTTGGAAGAACGGTTGGGGATGGGAAGAAAGACGGACTTGTCGTAACTCGACTGTTTGGTGACCTGCTGTGAAGGTTGTTGTGAGTTGGCTCCGGCCTGCTGAAGTGCTTGAGAGGGAGACTGGACGATGTTCACATTATTTGAGGGCTGGTTTTGGTGCTTCTTCCTGGAGAAGAAGGACATCCTTCGCGACTTGGGGCCAAAAAACGGCGGTATGGTTGGTGAAAGAGGGGATTATGGAGGATGATTGAGGCCGTATTGTCAACTCCGCTGGCTACTGTCGGGCGGGGGACGGGTTGGAGGAGATGAGGAAAGTTTGCAAAGAGTTTAAGCTCACCCAGTCGCGGATTGACCGGCAGACACCGAAATTTATTTTGTTTGAATTTGACGGGGTGGGAGAGAGAGAGGCAGGGGACGGATAAAAAGGAGAAAAGAAATAAAGAAATAAAACAAGGGACGAGGAGAGGAAGAAGAGGGGAGGACGAGCACGCAAAGCTCCCGGTCTGATGGGTGAGCGACCGGAACGATGGTCATCAACGATGTCCGGCCAACGTCTCTACAACGATAACTACAAATTCCAGCTAACAATCCCCCCCTCCTCCTCACTCGCATGGTCTCGCTTTCGGTGGGCCATCACCCGTTCTTTCGACGGAAACAGTCGGTTGCAGCCTGTAGACACCCTCAGTCCTGTCCCTTTCCAACCATACAACTCACCATCTAGCGTGCATATAAAGATCTTCGTCCTAGACGAGAGAGCGTACCATGTGCCTCAGGAAAAATTTAATCCCATTTTCATTTTTTTGCACCTACTCTTCGGGATTAGTGACCCTGGCGATGCCGGGTTTGAGCTGCTGGGGCGTCGTCGTCTCTGTTTCACGTTCAGAACGCGTCATTTCCATGAGAAATCGCCCACTGACCGTCTTGTAAGGCCGGCCTTGCCTTGAGAACCGACGGGAGGATATTGGAGATTCCGGATGACATATGTTACCGATCGCGACCGTGCCTCGCTTCAATCTCCGTCCACATGCGCTCATCCGACTCGGTATGCCCACTCCCTCAAACCCTCAACAGAGACAAGATATAAATTCGAGGCTGGATTCGTTGGTCAAAGACCCTTCCGCAATGCCAATAAAGAGATTGTCCATTGTTCGCAGGCCGTCGGCCAGCGCCCCCGCGTCTCCAGCACCCCGATTGAAACACCTCACTGAAGATGTTCAGCAGCAACAGCAACCCGCCCCACCTTCGTCTGGCCCAGCTTCCCCAATCCTACGCTGGTTTCAGACCCAGCTGTCTTCCCCATCCCCATCTCGACCCCAGAGTCCTCACTCTGCTGCGCTATCAGAGGCCATGCACGACTACCTCCCGACAAGACCTGAGCCTGCACACCTACCACCACAGTACCACGCCAATATCAGACCTCCCATGCTCGATGAGCTCACGCGATCTACTCTCCCCACGTCTTCACTGACAACCCCTCCCCTGACCGATCGATTTGGACACCACACCCCGGACCCTGGCTACCTGCTTTTATTCGACCGGATCCCACCCTCTGCTCCGGCGAGAAGATCTATCGATACCCTCCGCACCTTGTATACTAAAACAATTCCAACCGCACCATTACATCAGCAAACCCGAAGTATAACCATCCCAACCCCGTTCCGCAATTGGTTCCAGACCGAACCTGCCAAAGATGCTGATAAACACAAATACATTCTAACCGAGGAAGACCAAGACGAGGACTCTGAAGTAGAGAGGGAGAATATTAGAAAGAAGTGCAAGTACCCTGCAGGCCAGATCTATTGTTGACATAACGTTGAACGCCCTTCCAGATCTCTCTCCAAATAACCCTGTCGTATTTTGTCACGGTCTTCTTGGTTTCGACTCTGTCACTATCGGACCAGCCATCGCTCCACTGGAGGTCACGCATTGGCGAGGAATCAAGGAAGTCCTCCAGACCAACGGAGTGGATGTCTTGATCACCCGCGTCCCCGCAACAAGCAGCCCGGTCGACAGAGCGCAGGTATTAGCAAAACGGATATCGGAAGTGTATCCCGGGAAGAAGATCCACTTAATCGGTTTGTCGTTCCCTACCCCGTGTCGTGATGGCTTATGTATTTACACCCAGGCTCTCGTCTGGCACGCAGGCCATAGCATGGTAAATTTCCGTTCTTACCATGTGGTGGTCACTTGGGTTTAACTTTTCATTAGGGCGGTCTTGACTGTCGATACCTTACAACCCACTTGGTCGACAGGAACTTTTCTGTTCTGTCTGTGACAACGATCGCGACGCCCCACCGAGGCTCTACATTCGCAGACTACTTCCTCGAGACAATTGGTCAAGCACGCCTCCCACAGGTCCTCTCCCTGCTGGACATGTTACCGAACGGCGGTGGAGATGGAAAGGCGTTCGAGTTCCTTACGTTGGAGAACATGAAGAAGTTCAACGAGCATACACCCGATGTTGAGGGCGTGCAATACTTTAGCTACGGGGCGGAGTACGAGCCTGGATTAATTGACACTTGGAAGTACGGCTGTCCACCTTATCTCTGCTTCTTTTCCGTTTGTGGCTCAACCGCGTGCCAGGTTTCCCCATTCGGTAGTCTTGGAGAAAGAGGGTCCGAACGATGGATTGGTGTCCATTATGTCTGCTCGCTGGGTAGCTGTTCCCCCTCACTCTATACTCGACTTCTTCTCACAAAACTCAACAGGGCACATATCTCGGCACACTCGAACACGTCAACCATCTCGATCTCGTGGGGTGGATCAACACCGCTCGGTACAAATGGGCCGAACTGATGGGGAACGAGATCAAATTCAAACCCGCAACGTTTTACCTGGGGATCGTGGATCACCTCGCAAAGGTCGTGGAGGGATTGAAGCCGGAAGATGTGGATGCGGAAAGAGGCGAGGGAGATCAAGATACGAAACGTGGCCATGGGGAGATACTGGATGCAGTGCCACATGAGGCAGCCCAACGAGAGACGCAGCAAGCTCCT
>Ga0307515_10017522_pt1 | contig 13038 bp, 8 predicted proteins | sample 17_EM_MG_FD_194513 | JGI IMG/M metagenome (GOLD analysis project Ga0307515, IMG submission 194513) | Populus trichocarpa ectomycorrhiza microbial communities from riparian zone in the Pacific Northwest, United States - 17_EM | ecosystem: Host-associated > Plants > Roots > Unclassified | place...
TTTTTGGTAGTATGTCCACGGCTAAAACCCAGGTAAGATACTAGTATATTACCGCGACAGGGCCGAACATAGATATAAATGATTTATGACTAGGGCTTCGGAGATATCTTAAGTCCTTTCTTATATAATAAGAAGGCAACCACGAGACGAGATACTTTAGTTGTCTACGCGAAATTATAGCATTGGAAATCGTTAATACTTTAGATAGGGGAGATACAACTCCAAGAAACGTCATAAGATTAGCTAAGCTATTCTCTACTTACTTATTAGTATTGCTAAATAAATATAGGGGTCTTATAAATATACCTTGAGTTACCAGCAAAACGTGTTTAGAAACCGCAACTGTATCCGCCGATTAAGGCGAGTCTATCTTAGCCTCGCCATAGTCCTTTATTAGCTTAAGTAAGCCTATCCTAGCTTCGCCATAGCCTTCTAAGTCCCTAAAGTAATTAAGGTATATTTTTTGTACACCTCCCCAAACCGTGTCCTCTTGTATATCGCCCTTTATATTGTCTTTATTTTTATAAGGATTAACTTTATTAGGTGTTTAAGTAGGCGTATAAGGCATCTGTTCCTGCATAGGGTCGGAAAGCTGGGATTGTTTCTCCTCCCCGCTACTAAACGCCGTGTCTTTATCGTTAACGTAATTCTAGGATAATTTAAGGTTTCTAGGAGATTGATAATTAGGTATGTTACCCTCGGGGCAGTAGTATATAGTGATGTTTCCATAAGCACTGGTTGAGGACCTATAGGTTATATCAGCAACGTATCTAAGCTTGGTTAAGGTAATATATATAATGTCTAGTATTCCTATAAAGATCGTAAGGGGTATATAATTAAGAGGCCAAGTTTGGAGGTAAGTCGATTTAATAGCATACGAGAACTAGGAGCACGACGTTTATATTCCATTTCTCTCCCGGGGCAAAGTCAGGACAAAAGGCAGAAGGGAAAGATAGAGCACACCAGCCGCCCTTTTCCACCCCATATGGTGTCTGTGGTACAATATTCAGTGGCTATAATTACTCTTAGCTTACGTATCGTCTGCGCCCGAGACTATAGGCGCCTAAAGTGATCCACAAGTGAGGCATTATTAAGAGTAGCTATTGGCTAAGCTGTTACTGAATTTAAATAGCTGACGATCCTCAACGGACGCCGCATGCCTTAGCAGGGTTCAGAAGCGTTCGCATAAAGTTATAAATTAGAACTGGAAGTTAACAATAACCCCTAATAACGCCTCTCTTAGTAGGAATAGCATTATATGATCCACTTTTGACGCCCATCCTTCTCAGGGCAAGACACTTCTTAAGTAGTAGACTTATCCTAGCCAGTTAATCTCATATATTGACCCCCCATCTGTAGTAAAGGAGCTATTAGTGCCTACGGGATGGTTTAATTAGCATTCTGGCTAAGCCCTTTATAAGCGCTCCGCCTTATACAGGCGGCAATTAACTCCTATTAATCTGCCTTACGTTAGGGGAGATCTTTTACTTAAGGCGCTAAGCAGCCGGTACTTAGAGGTTTATAGGCTTGTTCTATATCCCAACAACATTAACCACAATTTCTCCTTAAGTAGTATCCCATAACCCTAAGTACCTGCGAGCGCAGCGTCCCTGAATTGCTAGCTAGTAAGTAGGCGTTCATAGATAGAGAAACCGACTTTAGAGATAGTGACGGCAACGTAGAGGCGTGGACTGGTTGGGAAAGTAACTTTAGCAATAAAGATGAAGAACGGGACGCAAAAACAATGTGTGGTAAAGAAAATGACTTTAACACTGAGGGTTAAGAAATAGGAGCAAACGGCAATAAAGAGATGTTAATTAATAATAAGGTTAACGATATCAACCAAATATAGGCGACGATTAAATACGGTGCTTTTGACTCTATAGTCTTAAATCTGTAAGTGCAAGATATAAATATAGAGAAGAGTTCTAATAAAACCTAGCAAAAGGATTAAACTTTTACGTCCTACTATACCCACCTTAGCCTCTCTTTGCTTGGCCTATCGCGGAATAAAACAATATTTTACTATTCCCACCACAGTCTCTGCCCGCTTAACTTATGGCGAGATATAAAGCATTTACAAGGATCTAGGCCTTTCCTTAGATGAACCTATTCACTACCTTAAAAGTAATAAAGTAAGGCAAATCCATGCCGACGACTCAGGATTTTTTTGAATTTCTTGCGGACTGGGAACGTATGTCGCCTTAACGACTATTGGTCGTGTTCAAAACTAAGGTACTTATAGATTTATGCCTTAAGGATATAAACACGTTATTTTATAGTGTTTTCTTTTTGTTTAAATCATTTCTCTGCTTATTATATATAGCGGTTGGTCATCTATTCCGGTATAGTGGGGAGGGGTGGTTAGGTTATGGGAGGGGGCTTAGACTTATAGCTACGCTTATAGGGCTGTTTACGTGTAAACTTCTCTAAGTATATATAAGGGGGCTTTAGATCGTTATAAAGTTTATAGGGGTCTTTATGTGGGAACTCCTTTAATGTTTCTAGATCTAGGACTTATATATTTCTTTTTTTTATAGTTCTAGTATTTTCCTAACATTTGCTTCCCATTTATACAATAGGCCCAGCTCGCACAATTACCGCTTGCACGATCGCCTAGCTCGTACCATACTCGTACGATTACCTAGCTTATACGATTACCCAGCTTATAGAATCGCCTAGCTCGCACAATTAAAGCCGCAAAGTTAATACCCTATTTACACGCTAGGCGTTAATTAGAGGGCGCTAGGCTAGACTACCCTACTTATATAATCACCTAGCTTATAGGATCTAGAGTGATTAATTAAAGTGCATCTTATATTAAAGCTATAAGAGGTGTAGCAGGAGCATTGGCAGTAATTAGGAGGACATTTGGCGGAACATATCTATTTAATAGAGCACTGGCGGCTAATAAATACAATAACGCAATTGGCACGACTCCCCCTTAATGCACAAGCGCTGCAGTTTTAAGAATTTCAGACGTATGTATGTAAATTTACATTACGGTATAAGCAGATTTATTTAAAGACTAGAGGATTAATTTTAATTATATGCCGAAATCTTAACTCTAAGCTAGATACAAATAACTACCATTAAAGGTCTGTAATATTAACGAGTGAATATAGCTTCTATAAGAGAGTACTATGTATACCTTTCTCTTTAATATGGTCCTGCAAGTCTTGGAGAATCGCCTTAATTATAGTCTGCAATTTGATTAGAATAGATACTGTATAGGAGATATTAAACATACTTAGACTCGTGATGCGTTAGAGTGATTATATATTAACTTAGAGAAAGCAGATGTATAGATAATATCCTATACTTTTTGCTCTCTAGTTCTTCTATAAAGAACACTAAGGAAACCCCATAAAGGCTTAGGGAACAAATAAATTATTCTATAAGAGAGTATATCCGCAGTCCTCTTATAAGTTAGAGTCTTATCTAGGCAAGTGCTGAGAATTTTACTTAATATTATATCATCAGGTGTTCGGGGGACTTATCAGTATTGTATATATACAGGATCTGCCGGACCCCCTAGTGCCCTTTACTAGTCATTTAGGCCCGCGGTAATTTAATTAGACGATAGGCCGGTGCTAGGACGCTTGGGATTATCTAACTTAGGAGGTGTCGTTTCCTAGCTTTACGAGCTCTCTATAGGCCAACTAATCCCAGTAATAAAAGGCGCCTTTTCCAAATCCACCTTAACAGATCGCGGGGTACTCGCTCGTTAATAAAGCTTGGTAATTAATGCACTATATCTAGAATCTTAATCCTAGCCATAAGCGGCTGTTAAAGTGCCAATAATCGATATAAGAGGCAGCTAAGTACAACGCATTAAGAAACTGATGGTTAGTATAATCTAGTAAGTTGCGGCTTTAATAAGCAAGCTAATAGTTGAGTGAGCATCCATATTAAAGAGTAAAGAGCGGCCGCAAATAGTTAGCGGAAATAGGACAAACCAGGGAATAGTTTAAAAGGAGCGGTGGAAATAGTAAAGCAGGGTAGTAATAAATAAAAGATATAAAAGATACGTTAAGGCAACTAGTAGAGTAATAATAAAGGCAATTATGTATCCCCAGCGTAACGGGGCGGAAATCAGCTCTATATATTAGGTCTTTCCGTATCCTTTCCTTTAGATAGCATCCTTAGATCTATTAAGGCGTCTTACTCTTTAGCTCCTTAAGGAAGAAATTGGCACGAATCGTGCATCTTACGCGTTAGTTAGAAAAGGAATCCTCTGATAATATTAAGGCTCTGCAATGGAACGAGCTATATTACTAAATATTTCACGTCATACGCCCAATTAAGTTTGCGACTTATATCGCCTCCTATCTCAGCTAAAGGGGGCTTTAATTTTTGGCTGCGCATTATAAGCGAAAGCGATGCAGTTTAGAGGTTAATAATCACTATTATATTAGCGCTGCTCTAATAAGAGCCTTGCGCCAATTACACCAAATGTTGCGCACTTAATTAAAGCGATGTAATTGGCGTAAGGCTCTCCTAAGTCTTAGGGGCGCTAGCGATTTACCAGGGAATTAAGAGCGGAGGGGAACTGTGCACTTAACCACTCTTTTATCTTAACTTAAATTATATAACTTATAACCCACTATTATAAACTTTAGTATTGCAGCAGCCTTAGATCTTATCCGTAATGCCTCTGATAAGCAGCTTTAACCTTATCTCCCTAATATTACATATACTATTTAAAGGCTCCAGAAGCTTCCTATTAACACCTTTTAACATTTACCGCCTCTCTTAAAGAATGAACGCGGCCACCGCAATTCGCTCTACACTCCTTTAGGGAGTGAGGATGTCCAGCCTTTTCTAGGGAATAAGGATAATACCGTCTAGTCTTCTTTAGGGAGTATCCAGCCTTTTCTAGAGAATAAGAATGTCGTCTAGCCTTCTCTAAGAAGTATCTAGCCTTCTTTAAGAAATAAGGTTAGTTCTTTACTTCCCCTTTTACCTGGATATATAAACCTGCTCAACGCATTATCGGCAAACTTCTCTAAGATTAAGACATTCGTCAATATATCTATAGGGAAAGATCTAAAGGTTATTGTTGGCGAACCAAAGTGGTTAAACGAACATCCCCTCGTTAAGGATCTTATTACTACCGACGGCGATTCATTAGATAACGCTATTTTTCGAAAACTTCTTAGCCAATAGACGCTTGCAAATTCCTTTTAGAAATAGCAATTAAAGTCTACAGGTGCTTTAAGGATTAAAAGTTTAGTTAAAAGTCAAACCGCTTCCGTAAAGGGAGCCAGCTATGTTATATTATTTGCAAGAAGCATAGGATGTCATAACGTCACTAAAGCGGCTTTAGCTATTGGATATAGAATTAAGCTTTATATTATGCAAAGACTTGGGGTAGCAGGGCTATTAGTTCTCTTAGCCTTTACCTATAACGCCTGCTAGAGATTAAATTTACCTGACATTAATAACTTTCTTATGGCTTTATAGCACCCGGATTATTCTATGATATTTAAAATTGTGTAAAGATGCTTGGTTTGGATGGGATAGTATTAAGAGCTTTATTCTAGTTAGATGCTTTCTCTTAGACTAATATATCTTAGCACCACTAACCGGCCCTAGCTAAGCCCGAAAAAGCGAATTTTTTTCCCTTATAAACGTCCTTGTATAGAAGTTGCTAAACCTAGGGATCCTATATTAGCATATAATTACTAACGCGCAGATTTAACAATATCGCACCCTCCTTAACTACTAATAACGGCCTTAATAAATAGCATAGCTGCCTTATAGTCTGTTATGGAGGCGGACAGCATACTTATTGGGATCTTTAGTGGTAATTCTAATTGGCATTAAGACCCTCCGTAAATTCCTATAGAGCTCTATAGGGCCCATTCTAATATATACTAGGGTCCTCCGCAAATTCCTTTGGAGCACTTTTAGAGCAATTCCGATATATATTGGGGCCCTCTGTTAATACCCTCCGAGTTATTTAATGGCCATCCCGATATCTATTAGGGGCCTCTACTAACTACCGCGCTAAGTGAGGGCGAGTCTTCCAGTTTCTGTATCACTTTAGCTGGTACTACGATAATGAATAACGGGCTTAATTGCTATACTATGGCTCCTTATATATAGTGTACTAGTCACTACAGCCTATAAGACTTATTATACTCCGACGTTCTTAATATGGCATCTCTTATATGCCAATCTAACGCTATCACGGCTGCTATAAGGCAGTAGCTTTTTTGGCCTATATAAATATATGGGCAAGTCTACCTCCATGCCTTTTATAGATTTAAGGTGTATCGTATAGGGTGCCTAGCATCTCGCCACTTTGGAGTTTAAAGGATTCGTAGTCCTTTAATACTTTAAACTTTGGTAATCTATTGCCTAAACCCAACAATCTAATAGCTAATATTACTATAGCCTTTTTTAATCCCTGTGCGGGTATATACGGAAGGGGGCTTTCTAAGTTATTGTATAGTATTAGATATAACTATTTAAGAGATACTCCGCCGGGGGTTGTATTTAGGATCGTGGTAGCGATAGCTCTGGCTTTCTACTTATAGTTGTTAGTAGAGCGTTATATATATTCTAGTATTTAGCACTCACTTCTAAGTATGGAGTAATATATTTCTCTATTATAGCAGTGTTGGGTAAAGTAAAGAAGGGCGTATTAAAAGTCTGTAAAGAATCCCGTTGGATATATATTGTTAGATAGGCTTTTAGATTATCTATATCTTTACTATTAATGCCGGAAGCTATCTGTGGTGTAGACATGATTAAGTTTAAGAAGGAAGTTGTAATTAAGGGACTTTATTAGTAAAAGATAGAGGCGTATTAGGGCTGGATTCTTAGTAGGGCTAATTTTCGGTCGGGTAGGACCTACGTGATGTGTTACGCCAAAGCCTAAAGGGAAATAAATATCTAACATGCCTTAGTTTAAGAGATTTAGGCGACATATAAGAGTCAACTGTTACTTGCCTCAATGTTTATTAGTAAGGAGGTTGTGCTATAGGCCGTAGATAAAGATATCTTTTCCATTTCTATATAAAGACCTACTCCTGTCCTTTTATTAACCTAAACTTTCCTAGCTATTATTAACCTACAATTATCTTTATATCTAAATAGCCTTATAAGAATAACTGGTTTTAGTATCGCTATAGAGATGGCTTAAAAGGACCCGTGGTTTTAGAGAGATGGACGTGCTTATATCCGCGCTTAGGATATGGACTGGGCTCTATTTGCCTACTGTAATGGTTACAAACTTAAGAAAATTAAGGTAAAAGCTAGGGGAATTTTTTTTTTATTATAACCTGATAGCTTTACAGATTCTTAATATAATGGCTATCCGCTATACTTTAGCCTGTTACTAATACTACGGCTAGAAAACCGTCTTTAGGGAATTTATTTACTATAGGGATTGTTATAAAGTTCTTATATTCTCGGGTATAGTTAAGAAGATAGATAGCGGAAGAGAAATCCTAGAATAGATAGAACGTGAGGTATAGGATGATAAAAATCGCAATATAATGTATAGCATGGAAGAGGACTGGGATAAAGATAGGGATGTATATAATAAGGACGTAGGTAGGGAAAATATAGTCGCCGGGGTTAAGGCTTTGGGGATTAGTTTAAATAAGAATATGTCTCTCCGCTAGTAAGAACTGTTCCTTCCGTAAATAGCATAATAAAGGCTATTATATAACGTTTTCGCATTTCTATGTATAATTGTAGCGCGCTAATTTACGCCTCCCCCTATACTACGCAATTATACTTATAGCCGGTCGAGCTAGGTTTCTCTACTTGTAATAGGTTAGCCTCCTATATTCTGCAAGTATACTTAGTCTCACCCTTTACTAATCTTTTACTATCCATAGCAAGGCTGGAACTCCCCTATAGGGCGAGTGGTGTCTTCTTATATTTATGTCGTCTAGTAGGTCGGATTTAAGCCTGCCTTCGCGTATTCTATACCGTTTGCAGCCCAACTTAAATCCACACATTTCCTTATTACTCCAGTAAGAACCGCCACGCAGTTTAACCTTGCCAACACGCATGCACTGCCTTCGCTAGGGTTTTACTGATTAATGTATAAATAGATCTCTAAGACCTCTATAGACCTCTAAAGACTTTTAAAGACTGGTAATAACTTACCCGCTAAGATAAGTAGTATATAACCCGCCCCTTTTGTATTTTTTTATCTATTACCCTTTGCCCTATCAGTAACTTAGGGTGGTTATTAGCGAAGATGCTCGATAAACTTTCCACGGAGGTACTCCTACTGATCGTTAGTAAGGTATAGCTAATTCTTATATACTTTAAGCTTCGGCGCTAATTGGTATAGGTCACAAATAGGGCGGATTTAAAGAGGCTCTGCGAGATCTTAAAACATCTCTATTAAGTTCTACCACCGCTTCTATACCTAAATATAGCCGCTATACGTTGCGGGTCTAACCGCTTACTACAATTTAAGGCAAGTTTATTCTCCTTTTTAAATCTTGCTTATATAGGCTACTTATTACGCGAACTCCGATTAATATAATAACCAGTATCCAGTTAAAGGAAAAGCCCTTTACTAGCCTTAATAGCTTACTAGTAAGCTTTTAAAGGATAAATTAGGAAACAGTCCCGTGTATGCTAAGAGTATAGTTTTTATAGACTTTGCATTTAATCCGTTCACCCTACTTAATGTTAGAGAAATACTTCCGCCGGAAGTATTTTGCAGTATTAGTTTAGATTAATTTTAGTACTATATAACATGTTAACTGCCTAGTATCTTGGGGCTAAACCGTCCCAACTGAGCTTGGTCTCCACGCCGAAGGACTTGTACGGTGGGACTATCTTAACATAAACGGTAAGGCAGGCGCCGGTGCGTACCTCTTTATTTTTCTCTCCCGTTCCTCTACCTCTACCTCACCTATTAGTAGGCGAGGATTAATTTTTAGAAGAATATCGGAGTCTATGGAAGACGCTGGAGTTTAGGTACCAGATATCGTCGCATCTGTCGCCGCATCTGTCGTCACATCTATCATTACTTCCGCTGAGCTGCCGCCGGCGCCGGCGCTGGCGCCGGCGTTGCCCTTGTCCCTCTTTCGCTTCTTCCCGCCGAATGTCTTCCGAGTTCCGTCGTCCGAGGGCAAGCTAGGCGAATGGCACGGACGGGACGAACGGGACGAAAAATCGGGCGCCTAGACCTCACTATGCACCGATGCTATATAACTAGGCCATGCGGAGAGTCTATTAATTTAAGTGTCCTTTTTTCCCTGGCGGCGGCATTTAGGATATAGGAAGGGCTGCTTGAATATGCCTTCTTTCCGGATATAGATTAGTCTAAAATGCTTTATAAGACCTTGCTTGGGAAGAAAGAAGCTAAAATAGATAAGATATTTAAATGGGTCCTTGGCTGGGGTTAAATAGGAGGGGAAATAAGGTGCGTGAATCTTATTATAAACCGTTTTAACGTGGTTACTCTATGCAGACTCGCCCCCGCTAATCTAAGAATCCTCTATCCCTAGGCGGCGGTATTTAGGGTATTAGAAGGGCTGCTTAAATATCCTATTCTTAATATAAATCTTTTTATAGTGCTTTGTGAGTTCGCTACGGCGGCAATAGACGCCACAGCTAAGAAGGTACCTGGGCTGTTCCTTACGACCCCTTATTCCCTTTGTTCTGGTTGAGGATAGAAGCGCACCCTGCTCGCCCTTTGCGTTACCCACTTCATCCTTTTTATCCTTTTTATCCTCTTTGTCCTCTTTACGTGTTGCCCGACCTATATTATCTGCCTCGCGCTCCAAAGTTTCTGTATTTAAAGACGGGTCCGCTTCTGGCCGGCGAGTTAAGTATTCGATAAGTAGGTTTATAAACCGTTTTAAATACTATTTAAAGGGCCGGTGTTTATTAACGTCCCAGGTACGACTCTATAGAAACTAAGCGACTACAGCCGCTATATCGCGAGAGCGCTTCCTTAGAGCGACTTTGCCTAAAGCGCTTTTACCTAAAGCGCCTTCGCTAGGAGCGGATCTGGCGGTTTATGCGGCGGGCGTACCTATAGTCGGTAAACCTAGGGCTCTCAATCTATCGACACGACTAAAATATTCCGCCCTCTTCTCCTGCACCTTTAGAGACGACAAAATCTTAATAATATAGCGGAGCTGCCCGTTAAGCGCTGTCATTACCTTATGATCTCCCGCTCGCTTCGCCGCTTTTAGGCTTCTGCGGAGATTGTATACGTCCTTACGCTGTTTAAACTCCCGCAAGTCCTCCTCGCTTAGGCTGATGGGAGTATTCGCGTCCCTCTATAGGGATATGTTGCGGAGGCGCTAAAAGAGGGCATTATTTCGTCCGGCTATAGATCCGAAGGCCAACCCTATAAGATCCTCGCGGACGCGTTTGGTCTAATAGCTACCTTAGAATACTTAGGTCGTATTAAATAAAATATAGTTGCGTAGCGTATTAGAGAGAACGCCTGGTGGTTTAAAGAAGTTAGTAGTTATCCCTACTATTCGCGGAGTTAAGAAGGAAAGTAGTGGGGAAATGCGCTGCTTAATATATGTATGTATATATATATATATTTGCCTTAGATTCTCTTACCGTTAAGTCTAGCTCTTGTATTAACCCGTAGCGCGTAGATGCGTAAGTCCTCCCGGAAACCGGCTATAAGGCATATTTAGTGCCATAGGTAGTTAAAACTTAAGTAAGCGAGTGGAAAAATAGGCCGGTTTAGCATCTCTTTCTTCTACTTTAGCGGGAGGAAGTCCACTTCTTTAAGGGCGGGTTAACGGAGTAGCGCGTTGATGGACTTAAAGCTAGGCTTAAAGGCGTCGTCTATAATTGCGCGCGTGGCGATAAGGCTAATGAGGCATATATTCGGATATGGGACGAGGGTAATAGAAAAGGATATTCTATTAGAATAGAGGAGGTAAATAAGGGAAAGCAACTAGGGTGGGGTAAGGAGTTCCTAAAGACGTAGAGTAAGGATAGGGTTGGGCTTACGCGTCGGCTCTAGAGCTGCGGCTGGCCCGCTTTTTTTTGTTCTTCTTAATAACGATTATAGCGATAAGCCTCGTCCTTGTTTAGTTGTTTAGGTCCCGTATAACCGCTAGACTGACTTGCCGGTACGGGAGGTGTATTATAGAGGCTAGTCTAAAGCCGCTAATGCCCGCCGTTAGGAGGACGGCGTAAAACGCGAGCCGGGTGTTGGGCTTACAATTAATATCCCTAGCACGCTCCCACAGCGTGTTAAGGACGATAATAATATCTTTAGCTGTCGCCTTAACCTTCTTAAAGGTCTGATTAACCGTAAGACCGAGCTTATCTGCGAGGCCATTGTAGATCCACTAAAAGGGGGGGAGGGGTTAGAATAGATATTTTAACCTTTTTGTACACCTACGCAGAGGATCTATAGAGGGGAATAAGAGGAAAGGGAAGGGGAAGGGGGATAGGGAGGAGGGGCGTAGGGTTTATCAGTGTAACCGACCTTAGATATCTTAAAGATCGGCCCTTATACACGCTGCTTAGTGTGGTTAATAAACTTCAGTCTCCAGAGAGCCATATTCTTAGGATTTTGCCGCCTTTTCTCTAGCAGGACTATGGAGTCGGCTTAAGCGATAAGCCCCCTCCAGAACTACGTAATAGAAGAAGCCGTGTTTACTATCCGCCTGTATTTATACTCTTGCGGTCTAAGGACCGGATATCTTTACTTTAAGTTCTTAATATACGCCCGGAGGAATACTTAGTAATAATCTTTAGCCGTTTTAGACGCGAGGTATAGGTTAAGCCAGATACTATCCGGGTCTACTTATAGGACGTCCCTAATAAATCTATATGGAGAGGCGCGCGGGTTAGTGAGGAGAAGGCGGCTAGAAATAAAAGGAGAGGCGGAGGAGGGAAGGGTAATAGGAGATGTTGGACGGATGGGTAAGGGCGTGCTTACTTATGATCTCCAGACCACCATAGTACGATTATAACAGTGGCCCGTTACGTCCGCAATTACTAGGCGGTTATCTAGCAGCTAGGAGGCGTATAATTTTAAGGCTAATAAGGCCCTCTGCCTCCGCGACTCTAGGTTATTAGGAAAGTAGCGCTTAGCTTTAGAGGGCCCTATATCTACCTCCTCTAGCGGACGCGGATTAATAAGGGATATAGGGACGGATATAGGGACAGATGTGGAGACCGTTATGGAACGGCTGTTGCCGTATCGTGCGGTGCCTATTGCTGCCGAAGGGAAGCTGTCTTTAGGGCATAGAAGAACGGAAGTAGTGAGGGACAGACGCGGACGGAGGGATTAAAAGGATAGTGGGCGGGCTGACTGGTTGGAAATCGCGATAGCGAATAAGCGAAAGAAGCGGTTAGAATTTAAGGTTAGGGATAGAAAAGGAGATAAGACTGCTAGAGACTGTGGGTAAAATAGCGGGTAAAGGATATATATATCTCTATCTATCTTAGGAGGGGGCCTAAAATGGGACCCCTAGCGGTTAAACTGGGCGTCAAGGGCAGTGCAGTGCGGGAAAGACAGGCCTGCATTTTTGCAGCGGGCTAAGAATATGGAGGAGGCAGAAGGAAGAAGGCGGCACGGCACGGGCGCATGATTAGGAGCGCTTGCGCGGAGGTTAAGAGGGGGGATGAGGAAAGGGAGAGGCGGCGAGGTTAAAAAACTGGATGGCGTTTTCGATGGAGGCGCGGAACTTTAAAAAGAACGAGAGGTGGGGTTAGGAAAAGAAAATAAATTACCGAACAAAACGGTTAGTTTTCCGCAAGGGCCACGGAAAAACGTGGATTCCGAGGGGTGGCTTGGCGGAATGTTTACGGCTCCACAGACGGATTTGCGCGAAGCTCTACACGAAGCTTTGCACGAGGCTCTATACGAGGCTTTACACAAAGCTCTGCGTACAGAGGCTCTGCATGAGGCTCTATACGAAGCTTTGCACGAATTCGTGCACGAGGCTCTACACGAAGCTCTATACGAAGCTTTGCACGAGGCTCCACACGAGGCTCTACACGAAGCTCTGCGTACAGAGGCTCTGCACGAGGCTCTATACGAAGCTGTGCACGAATTCGTGCACG
>Ga0307515_10017523_pt1 | contig 13037 bp, 7 predicted proteins | sample 17_EM_MG_FD_194513 | JGI IMG/M metagenome (GOLD analysis project Ga0307515, IMG submission 194513) | Populus trichocarpa ectomycorrhiza microbial communities from riparian zone in the Pacific Northwest, United States - 17_EM | ecosystem: Host-associated > Plants > Roots > Unclassified | place...
GTTTTTTTTACATAATTTATAATTAATTTATATTTAATTTGAATTATGTTTTTTGAATATATATATATATATATATATATATATATATATATATATGAATAGTACAACTCCGAAACGGCACGCCGAAACACTCCGAAACCGAAACATTCCATTCCAATTGAAAAAACAAAACACCTACCGAAACGGAATTGACAACCTTAGCAACCCCTTTCTCTTCTACCCTAGTAGCTAGAGATGATCATTTTCGGTTCGATTCGGTTCGGTTTTTATAAAAAAAAAATAACCAAACCGAAATTTAAAAAAAAAAAAACCGAAACCGGTTCAAATCGACTGGTTTTGGTTCGGTTTTTAGGACAAAAACCGGTTCAAACCGGTTTGACTCGGTTTTTTCGGTTTGGCTCGATTTTTTGGTTTGGCTTCGTTTTTTTCCGGTTTGGGTTGGGTTTGGTTTTTTCAGTTTTAAATCTATAAAACTGAAACCGAACCAGCCGGTTTTTTTAATTTTTTTTCTGGTTTTTTTAATTTTTTAATTTTTCAGTTTTTTTCTCACCCGTAGTGGCCACCTCTTCTCTTTGTACTGCCGTCGCGGGGCAAAGATGCACGAGCCTTGTCCATCCTTTATACGTAGCAGCTATGAATAGTTTCTATAATTTCAATCAATGTGTACAAGCAATAAAATAAATTCTGCTGATACCAACAAATATTTTCCTTTCGAATCAATTTACACAATTCCTGGATTGTCTTCGTTGCCCCCCATTTTAATGGGTTTTGTTGATAAATTAAAATAGGATAATTAGGGCAATCAAGAGGAATTTTGAAGATACAACATTAATTGTCCATCGAGCTTTACGTTGACTACACTCTTTTCATCCTCATCCTCATCCTCTACACAACAACCAAATCCATTCAAAATTTCCAAAACCCTAAAAAACATAATTTATAATATTAAAAAAAAAGAGTTGGAGAGAGATGAAGGTGATTATTGGTGCTTTTTGAGATTCATCATTTTTTATAAATTGTGTTTGTGAAACCTCTCTTAATTCTTTGATGGATCATCTATTATTTGTTCGAATTTCTGCATAAAAAATTTTGATTATTTTTTATTTAAAAATTTATGTTAATCTACCATGTAAAGTATAATTTTTTAAAAAAATTGAAGTAAAAAAATAATTAATTATAAGATGTTAAATATAATTTCTCCAAAGAAAAAATTAATGTATTTTAAGTTGAGATTTATATGTTCACGTATGCCTTGTCGTGAGGTTGATTAAAATGGTTGGTTTTACAATCATTTAATCAACTATTTAATGATAATATTATTAAAAGAATAATTTAGATAATAAAAGATGTTGATTTTATAAATTTTAACTTTGAAATTATTATCTAATTTTTTTCTTCTAAATATACCAAATCAATAAAAGATTCTTAAAATCATTTTCAGGATTTCACAAGTTAGCCCCTAACTATTTCCTTACTATTAAAACTTGCATTGTTGAACTTTTTTATGAGTTTTTGATTGTATTGTTTGATTACACTTATCACTTTATTAGGATTTTTATTTATCAAAAAAAAAAGTTTCCTTGATTGAAATTGGGTAATTTTAAAGCTCATTGCATGACAATTACACAACATATAAGAGCAGAAAAGAAAAAAACAGCTCCTAAAAAAACAATTGGCAAAGTCTAAACCTAGACTCATATTAAATATATGCCTTAAACTATGCTAGGGAGACTGTTGCTTTTATACATCACCTTCTCCATGTGTTATCATGATCTTCATATTCATATCCTTCACTTGCGAGAATCGAGAACAACCACTTAGACCCTGTTTGTTTGCTGGAAAGTAGTTATTTTTTAAAAGTGAATTCCGGAAAAGTGAATTCTGGAAAAGTGAATTATTTTATGATATTTGATAGTGTAATGGAAAATAAGTTGGAAAATATTTTTCCAGTGTTTGGTTATGTCATGGAAAATGAGCTGGAAAATAACTTATTAATGTTTTATTATTTTCAAGTTTATTAAAATAATGAGAAACAAATCTTACAAATTAAAAGGTTGAATGAGAATGAAATTGAAAAAAAATATAATTTCATAAATTATCTCAAATAAAATAAATAATAATCAAAATAATAAAGATCAAATCTAAAAAATAAAAAAATTAAAAGATGAAGAAATTAAAATAAGAATAATAAACATTTCATAAATTATTTCAAATAAAATAAGTAACAATAAAAAGAATGAGGACCAAATTTGATAGATAAAAAATTTCAATTAAAAAATGATAAGGAAAAAGCAAATAACAATTATAAAAATAAGGATCAAAATCAATATAAAAATTAAATTCTAAGGGATGAAATTGAAAAACAAATATTCAAAACAAAATATATATAGTAATCAAAAGTTTGAGGACCAAATTTGATATAATAAGCAAATAATATGACACTTCTAAATTTTTCACAACTTCCAGAAAGTGTTTTCCACCCAAAATAAAAGGAAAATATTTTTCTAGAAACCAAGCTAAATTTTTCTTTGACTAGAAAGTGTTTTCCGTTGACCGGAAAGTGTTTTCTATTGACCAACTTTTCTAATGGCAAATAAACACAGGAAAGTTTGGAAAGTAGTTTTCCAGAAACCAGTTTTCGAGAAACAAACACAGCCTTATAAATGGTTGAAATATCCTCTAAATCAAATGAGAGGAGGGGACAGAGAGACGTGGATCTCCAATTCTCCCTCCAATAGAAAACACAACATCTCCTCGACCACACCAAGCAATCCGATAAACTTATATTGATGGTCGATGCAATGTCATGGGTCATGCTAGATTTTTTAAAAAGTAAGAAGAAAAGAGTTAAGGCGATGCTAGGATTTCTAAAAAAGTAAAAAAAAAATTAAGACTCAAGTCATTAAATCGACTGAGTTTAATAAGTTAAGTTAATTTAATAACATAAAAAACAACCCTAATTTAATAATGTTAAAAACTAAGTAAACTCGAGCGAATCTCCTAGATCCGACTTAATCTTTCAAAATCTTAACTCGTGAAATCTCAAACCTGAGTTTAATCAAAAAGCTCAATTTTCAAGAAAAAAACGATGTCATCTCGTGTTAACCTATTAAGCATGTGACATAAGTCATTTGACAAGAAGCACAAAAAATGGAAAACCTCGAAACTGAATTTTTAACTAATCAAATGTTGAGGAAGAAATTGAAGAAAAAAAATCAATTATGCAAAAGGATAAAAAATAATTAGCAATTATAAGCCAAAATTAGACTTGGGCCCACCCGGGTCAACCCACCAAATTCACATGTCAGTTTATGAGATCGAGTAACTTGATAGAAAAGAAAATAAAGAAAATCATGAAACCCTTTTATATATATATATAAACCATCATTAGCTTTTAAAACTCATGACTCAGGCCATTTGACCAAAAATACCAAATATGAAAAAATCACGAAACCCAATTCTCTACCAATTAAATATTAAAGGATATGAATTTTTTTAAAAAAATTCAACCACACCAAAGGATCCACAAGAATAAAGAGTAATTAAAGGCCATATAAAATGTGCGAGTTCACTCAGATTAACCTGCCAAATCCACGAGTCAGGTCATGAGATTGAGAAAGAATATAAGTAAAAATAATAATGTTAACCCGTGTTAACTTATAAAGCTCGTGACTCGGGCCATTTGATGAGAAACACTAAACCTGAAAAAAATCACAAAGCTTAATTTTCAATAAATCAATGTGAAAGGATGAGATTAAAAGAAAATTAATTATACAAAATGATCCAATAAAAAAAATAAAAATTAAAAGAATGAGGATCAAATTTGAAAAAAATAAGATGATGGATAATTTTGGATTCAAGTGTTAAATTGAAAAGAAAAATTCACAAAATAATTAAAAGAAGAAATTACCAAAAGAATGAGGATTGAATTAAAAAAAATAACAAATTAAATATTTTTATTAAAGGATAAAATTGAAAATATTTCAAAGTTTATAAAAAGGGAAAATTAAGAAATAAAAAGAATCATGATCAAAATTAAAGAAACAAAATTAATAAACTTAGTTTGAAGGATGAAATTGAAGAAAAATAAAAAACCTACAAAAAAGCCAAGGACCAAAAATACAAATCAAAGAATAAGGACCGACACTCAAATACACCCAACTAAGAGGGCTACCATGAAATTTTAAATGGTCAGTGTGAGTTTCAAGGAAGAAAAGAGAGAAAAACATTGTCGGTGACAATATGCCAAGAAACAACCGACACACGTCATCTCTTGAGGAAGAGGATGCTGCATGGAATCCAGTCACGTGGTGGAAGGAAGTTTTTCATCATTGGAGTCAAGCCCAAAACCTGAAATTAACCCGAAACCAAAAATCTTACCAAGCTCACATCTATTTTTTAGGTGTTTTCAAGGTAAAAAAACCTAATATTAATCCTCCTTATCATATGAAATCTTTTGACACTTAAATCGACCGTTTTGGTTGCCGAAATGTTCTCCAACGACAACTTTCTCTCTCTAAGCTGAAATCTAGCAACCCTCCTCTCTCTCCTCCACCTAAAAAAGGATAAAAAAAGAAAAAAATAAAGTTTAGTACCAAGTAACTTTTCAAACAAATTACAGACTTGCAATCTATTTTATATGTTTTTTCACTTTAGTCCTCTATCTTTTAATTTAACCTCCACCCCAAAAGAAATATGCAATTTGGCTCCAATTTGGGCTCAAAATAGCTCAATTATACTAAAGAAAAGTTTGAGGGCCAAATTGAAAATTAAAAAAATTCACTTTGCAATCCACGATGAATTGTGAGATGATGAACAGAGAAAATAACAATAGTGTTTTACCCATAAGCTTTAATTTTTGTTAATAAAGTCTAGTTTCATCTTTTCTATCACTTTCTTCTATTCATCATCAAGTTTATTAATTATAGCATCAAAACAAAAGCTATATATTCTTCCAAGATTGAGAAGTCATTGTTAATTATGGCATTAAAACAATTTATTATTAACTATGTTGCGATTGATTGGTGGAAATGTTAGTATTCATCATTGGTTATAATGTTTAACATTTTCATTTGTGGAAAGGTTGATGAACGTCACTAATACATTGACTAGAAATAGTCATTAATCAAGAAAAAGATGTTTGCCTTACATAGAGAGTGGTGCACTATCACCATTTGCTAGAAAAGATGGTGCATTGCATAAAAATATGTAGTGGCATAAAGAATATGTTAGTTAATCATAAAAATATTGTTTGTATAAGGTTGTGCGTTGTGACGTATTTTAACTCACCAAGACTAAAAAAAAAGTGCGTTCTAGAAGTGATAATTTACTGGGTGTAGTCATTAGACCAAGGCTCAAACAGTGACAAAAGGTTATCACCTTCTAGCCACGATGTTGTTGTTTGAGCAAATGCCTAAACCACAACAATTGGGCATGTGGCCCAAACAAAAAAACAAATTATTATTATTATTATTATTATTTGGTTTAGAAACCCATGCACCATAACTTATGATCTTCATTGCTTTGTTCACATAATTGTGATCTAACTTTGAGTAATTGGTACGGTTTGAAACCACTTTGAGTAATTGGTACGATTTCAAACCATGTTGCGCAATTACCATCTAAATTTATTATGATTTATCATCAACAAGATCTATGAAGGCTAATCATTCCATTTGATATGGGCTAAAAAATTAATTATTCAATTATAATGTATGCCTATACCACATTCACACGCCTTACTAGTCTTTATTCATGTCCACACACACTAAAAAAAAAATTCTTTCTTTATAATAAGATGGCAAAAACTCTGATTTTATTTATATGTTTTTGTCAATTTTTTTAATTGTATCATGTGTTATTTAGTTTTGTCTAATTTCAACCTACTAACAATTGCATTTCATTTTCCCATTAAAATGCTAATATGAATAAATAAATAAATAAAAAGAAGCAAATAACTAACAAAAACAACAATAATAACTAGTCAAATGACTTGCGTTTCACTATAATTTGTATCAAAAAGGTTTTTTTGTAACGGAAAAAAATACATAGATGCTTATAATGCATTTTTATGCATTGAGAAAAATTTTAACTAACTAAAAGTTTATATGTGTTTTTAATAAAATTAATCGAGAATTATATATGTCAATAAATATAAAAATAAGTTGTTAAAGTTAACCAAAGACTAAGTCAAGAAGTTGAAAAATGGATGTAGATTAATATATCTTATCTCATGTTGTGAGAAGCTCTTAAAATATTTCCATCTAATTATATGTCGAAAGATTATTTTTTTTTGCAAGAAAAGCACTAATTTAAATTATATTGAAATAAAATTATTTTATAGTATAATTGTTTCTTTTCTTATCATATATGTTTTTTTGAATATAGCTTTTGGAGGCATGTTGTTTGTTCGCTAAAAACTAAAAGTAATTAGAATAAATATATATAAAAAACTTCTAAAGATCTAAAAGAAGGTATCTCCTTAATTAAAACCCTCTTTATCTTATTAATACAAACTTTTTTTTTGTGATAGTTTTTTTACTAGAATAATTATTTTTTAAATAACAACTTATCAGAATCACAAAAGCAAGTTTTAGTAAATAAAAAAACTTGTGTTTGATATTCTTTGTGAAAATGTGTGTGTGTGTGTGTGTGTGTGTCTATATATAAAGAATAATATACAACGTGTTGCCTTATGTATGATTACTGTCCATCTTAGGTGGCTAGAAAGTTGAGTTTAAACCTTTTTAACACAAAACCCACTTCCAACACTTTTTTAACCTGAAAACACATGTAAAACATCATAGACACCTCAATAAACCCGTTAATAACCTTAAATTAGCCTTTAATCTTCCTAAAAATGAAAAATCAACTCGATTAAAAAAACTCTCGAGCCCTGATCTACCTTTTCCTCGTAGATGAAAGGTTAAAAAACCATAACGAAACTCTTCTTATTAGATGAAACTTATCGACAACAAGAACAACTTTTTTGGTGGTTGGATTGTGGCAAACCGACACACTTGTTCTCTCCTCTCATGTTTCCTTATGACTCTCTCTCTTTCTCATCTCTAAAATCTAGGGATTAAAAAGTAAATAAAATAAGGTTTTGAACCAAAACATAAAACTTCAAGAAACATGGACCAAAAATGAAAAAAAACCTAGGGGATTAAAAAAAATAAAAAAAAATATGCTCATGCACTGTGAAAAAGAAGAGGCTAAATATTTGTTTTAGTTTCAAATTCAATCCCTGAAGTTTCAATTGTTTTGAATCAATCAAATTGAATTTTATTTTGTCAAATCAAGCATTAACCCAATATCGAAACTTTTTATTGACATTGCCAAAACCCCATATCAAGCCAACCAAAATAAATCATTAAGTCCAATCGTATATCAATTTAATATGAAAGGATCAAATGGAAAAAAAAATCTAGTGATTAAAAAAAATGAAATGACAAAAAAAAAAGGAAAAGGAAAAAGAAAACATTATGGGTCATTGCTGCAATCCATAGTTGATTGTGTTTTCCTCTAATATTGCATTTCCATCTTTTTTCTTAATATTTATTTTATTTTGCATTGTCTCATATGTTCATGATTTCAAACATCATTCCATGATTTATTGAACGTTAATTTTACAAAACCGAACTATATTTGTTGTTAAAAATAATAATTAAAATAATAATAATTAAATTTGATATAAAAACAATTGGTAGCCTTGTTTGTTATTTTGAAGAGAGTAAGATGTAGAAATCAAGAAGAAAAGAGAGAAAAGAAAGATGAGATAAAAGAAAAAAAGAATGAATCACTGGAACCATGCCATCATCACACACTGCTAGAAAAAAAAAGCCACACCTAAACTATTCCAAAGGCATGAAGGAAGACCATCTTAGGAGCTTGGAGGAAGTCACACGTGTCGCCATAATATGGTAGACTTCCTCACACGATGGTGCGTGTGTTACACGAGCTAGGAAACATCACCCTTTTATTTAATTTAGTCCATGATTTGGCAAAAAATGAGTTGAACATTTGTTTCAATTTCTAATTTAGTCTCTAAAGTTTTAATAATCTTGAATCAATAAAATTGAATTTCATTCTGACAAATCAAGTACAAATCTAATGTTGGAATTTTTTTTTGAGAACCTCATATCAAGCTAACCAAAATAAATCATCTATGTCAATCCCAAATTAACTTTAATATAAAGGACTAAATTAAAAAAGAAACTTGAGTGATAAAAAAATCAAAGAATAAAAAAAAACTATGAGCAATACTACAATACAAATAGATTGTTTCTATGTGTAAAGGAAAAAGACGATGAGTTTTAGCTTCTTTTTAATAATAATTTAATAATTAATTAATTTAATTAACAACAACAGCAATAATAAAATCGAACCCGGTTCACCTTGCGATATTAGGGTCCGGCTCAGACGTAATAAAAAACCGAAATTGACAAAAGTGTTATCGAGTGATCCTGGTCTCTTCCTCTTCTATCCAGAAAGCCAAAGATTTATGATTACCAAAGCAGCAAAATTGAAACTCGCTTAAAAATGGCCATAAAATCACAGTTAATTTCAGGATTAACCCTGCCATTGCCACACCCTCCTTCTACTTCTTCAAGCTCCAACAACAACAGCAACAGCAACAATAATACTATTTTGAGTCTGGTGAAGAGGAGGAATCTCAAGACATCGTTTTTCAATGGTGGAGGTACGTGCTTTATTTGTTGTTGTGTATGTGTTTATAGGTATGTGTTTTTTTTTTTTTAATTTTGGTCCCTAAATTTGATCCTTTTTTGGATATTTAGGTCCTTTTTTCCATCGAAGTTTGGTGCCTTATAGTGTTGAATGTGAATTGAGAGGAGACCCAGATGCTATAATTCGCTGTTTTTTTATGTTAATGGCCTTTTTTAGCGATATGAGTGAAGGATTTTTGGATTCTTTGTCTTGTGTGGATTTTCTTATTCAAAAAATTATACAAGGATAGGCAATTGTTAGCTTTAGAGTAGTAATTGTGTGGAGCCCAATTGTATGTTTCTATAGTTGGTTTCTTTTAGGGGTGATAAATAATGAGACCCTTTTGGATAAATTTGTAATGTCTACGGTGGAGTGTTGTGATTGTGAGGTGGAGTTTGGTAGGGGCTGATTGTTTGAGGACCAATGAATTCAACAGAGTGTTACAAGTCACAAGAGTTGATGGGGTTGGCTGTATGGATGTTCTTGATTGTTTTGTTCGGTTTTGGGCTGAATGTTGTTTGTGAGCTTTTGGTATTCTGAATTTGAGTAATTTGATGTAGATCTTTAACAAGTTTAATAATGGTATTGTCACAAGCATAACAGAGTATCTCTATATAAATGCCAGCAATCTGATTCAGAATACACACATTTCTGCAGTTGGCACTGCACTTGTGCGTTTAAACACATATATTTGCTGAATTTAATTTTGCTTGCAGTTGAAGCTCTAAAAATTACTAGGATTAGGACCGGTCTATCCACTCGGTCCCATTGTTATGGACATGGTGGAGGTGCTCTTGGAACTCGTATGAACCTTTTTGATCGGTTTGCTAGAGTTGTGAAGGTGAGATCCTGGATTGTTTACCTGCATTTATGGACTGATACTGTGGTGTTCGTTAATGACCACCATTGCTAACAATTGTTACTTTTTCTACATTAACCAACATGGTTTAGCTTTCTTCTGTCACAGTCATATGCAAATGCAATTGTAAGTTCCTTTGAAGATCCTGAGAAAATTCTAGAGCAGACAGTACTTGAAATGAATGATGACCTAACAAAGATGCGTCAGGCCACAGCACAAGTAATTGATCTTGCATTTGTTTCCTTCTTTAGTTACTATTGGTTCTCTCTTCCTTCTTCTCTTCATCTTTTCTCTTCTTCTTCCTCCATATATGAAGGTATAATATGTTAAGTATTTAACACCAAAATGGCAGTATCATTAATGAATATAAAATGTCCAGGCTTCTCAATATCCTGCCTGTGTGGAATTTCTTTATTCTTCCTCCTTTTCCTTTATGATGTTCTTCTTTTATATTTTCTCTAGGTTTTGGCTTCTCAAAAGCGTTTGGAAAATAAATATAATGCTACACAACAAGCTTCTGAAGAATGGTAACCATGGTTGGAGTTACTATTACAAACAAGGGAAAACTCAATTAGATTTGTTATTTTGACTGCATTCTTATGGTATAAATGAAGCATTATTTTGCACTGTGTAGGTACCGTAAGGCACAACTTGCTCTTCAAAAGGGGGAGGAAGACCTTGCACGTGAAGCTCTTAAGAGGCGTAAAACCTATGCTGTAAGTTCAATGTTCCTGAAAGAGACTATGTGGTGTTTGAATTTGTCCATTTCTAGCTTCTGTTTTGCACCATGTACCTCTGCATTACAAAGCAATAACGATACTTGGACTAAAGGTCTACTGGTATCAAACAAGGTTAACAATGCTAAATGCTACTGCATCGGCATTCAAGCCTTGTTGCACTGCTGTCGGAAAGAGATGGAGAAAGAGAGCGAGAAAAGGAAAAATCTTTTTTCTTGAATTAACAGTCCATAAGAATTTGTGGGTTAATTTAGATGTAACCTCTCTGCTAGTTCCATCATATGTTTTCATACTTTATGATCGTGTAATTTTGTTTATTTTATTACTGCTTTAATATATTGTGCTAGCAAAGAGTAATTCAATCTAGATGATGAGAACACATCAGTAACTAATATCTTCCATTTTCTTAATTTGTTATCAATTCATAATTTTCTACTTTGAGTATCCCCAGTCTGTAAAGAACCTAGGATAGATGATTTTTTATGAATGTTGTTACTTTGATTGGCAGCTCTGTGTTCACAGCAGCTTCTGATAAATAATGCTTAATCTAGAAGAGCAAATATTTTATAGGGTTGTTCCTCAACTTAATGCCCTCTTATCAAGTACATTCTTTATCACCATCAAAACAAAAAGCTTAATTCCCTCATGTTTACTGAACACTGTTACTTCTAAAATAACAAATGTGGAAGTTGCTGTTATTTGTTGTTGAGAATTCAGGTGTGACTGTAAACAAAGAGTTGTTCAGATGTTGCAAGCTGAATGTGGAAGTGTTGTCAAATTTACAAAGGAATCCTTGGGAAAGTTAATTGTTCTGCTTTCATTTTTGCAGGATAATGCTAATTCTTTCAAAGCACAACTTGATCAACAGAGAAGTGTTGTTGAAAATCTCATCTCTAATACTCGGGTATGCATATTCTTATGATTCCTACATCGTGCTTCTTGTGAAAATAGCTTGTGTATTGTCATTGGTTTGGCCTGTCATTAACTGAACATTCTTAGGTAATGGTTCATCCTGTACTCATGAATTTATTTGAAGTATGGTACATAAACATTTATGAGATATGGTAGAAAATATATTTCCTGCCAGGAACAGAATGAACATGTTCAATAAATGTCGAATTCCTACTTAGTTTTGGGTTGAATTCAAGAAGAGGCATAGATAGAAATAAGGTATTAACTTATTGTTTGTGATCAGTTGCATAGTAATAATTTGAGTTCTTAAATGGAAGTAAGTTGGAGAGATATGGAGGCAATTTGCCTTCCCTTCCTTTCTTGTAACAATAAACCAAAGATAAACTTTAAAAGATGCTTGAGATTCTCCTGTTTTAGGATTTTGTTTGGTGTGGGAAGCTGACAAGTGACATTTTTTAGAATCCTTTTGGTAAAGATTTTCAAATTTACTTGGCCATATTTCATGCTGCTTTTCCTTTCTAATTTTTGGTTTTCATCTTTTCAATAGCTATAGTGATATATTAATGACTTTGTGGTAGTTGCTTTTAATGAAATCGATTTTATGTGTAGCTTTTGGAGAGCAAGATACAGGAGGCAAAATCAAAGAAAGATACTCTGAAAGCACGTGCTCAGTCTGCAAAGTTGTCTCTACCCCTAGTTCCCCTCTCTTAGTAGCTTTATTTCTTTGTGTTACCTTTCTAATGCTTGTTTTGCTGTGCACTTCTGTGTTCCTGTAGGACTGCAACCAAAGTGAATGAAATGTTGGGAAATGTTAATACAAGTAATGCACTTTCAGCTTTTGAAAAAATGGAAGAGAAAGGTAAGGTGTTTGGAACTAATCTCTTCATTGAAATTCTGTTTGGTATGCATTTCCTGCCGTCCTCTCCTATCTTATGTGAAGATTTTGACAGTTTCAGATAATATACTCTGGAAACAGAACATTATGACGTGTGATATATCAGTGGTTCTAGAATACACCTACATGTAGACATCACACTATATGCACACAACTGTTTTCCTTTATTTCCATGTCAGTCTACCAAAAACTCAATCAAGCTACAATCATTCTTTTCTCTCATTTTGTTTCAATGATTATGTCTCCAAATTGATTCTTTGTAACTGTGACCTGGATAGTTACCTAGGTTGTGTGTTTAACTTTTCCATTGCTTTCCAGTCTATTGATGCTCATATAACGATGTCTATTGTTGATGTCAATTCGAATCCTTTCTGTTACATATTCATGCAGTGTATTTAGCATCCACTGTATCACTTCTCTGTATCCTCCACTAACATGGCTGACCAAAAAATTTCAGCTGTGTTTCTCCCGCATCATCTGAAAGTTGCAGTCTCCCCCTTTTGAAAATGTTTTTTCTCCCCTGAGCTATCAATTTGGATATTAAGAGCACCATGTTATTCACCAGTTCCTTCATTGAATAATCCATAGTACCTTCAGTTGGATGCTGTTTATGTTTATCCTTGATCAAATGTGATTATTGGTCTCTAAAAATCATGCTTGCGGCAAGGCATCTGGATCCCTTGTTGATTGTCCTGGATTATTGCATAGTGTGGAATACTGTTGACACGTAATTGTATCTAAGATCTTTTTTCTGTATGCTCCCCCGCCCCCTCTCCCTTTTTGATAGTATTGGCAATGGAATCAGAAGCAGAAGCTCTTGGCCAATTAACTACAAACGAGCTTGATGGAAAGGTATTTATTTTTCTCCTTCAACTATTTTTTATACTTTCGCCTTCTATAATTTTTA
>Ga0307515_10017524_pt1 | contig 13037 bp, 10 predicted proteins | sample 17_EM_MG_FD_194513 | JGI IMG/M metagenome (GOLD analysis project Ga0307515, IMG submission 194513) | Populus trichocarpa ectomycorrhiza microbial communities from riparian zone in the Pacific Northwest, United States - 17_EM | ecosystem: Host-associated > Plants > Roots > Unclassified | place...
TATATCTATTGAAACCCATGATTTAGATCGTAGGGTGACCGAGGTCAATCCACTATGGCATCGTCTTAGTATTAAAAAAAAATTGTTGTCTTAAATTTTTTTAAAAAAAAGACTGTCATTTTTTTTTACCAGTCATCTAAATTGTTTTTAGACCCATTAAATGAAATTATTTGTTTTAGATCAGTTCCCACGCAATTTAATTCAAAACTCGAGCTAAACAAGAAACCGGGTTGACAGATTTTAGGTTCATTTAATTTAATGATCCTGTCCAAAAAAAAAATCATACTCTTAATATTTTTTTTTAATTTTCTTAAAAAATAGTCCAATTAGCAGTAAAATATGGGTAAATGTACTACTAAATTCTAATACAAATTAGAATTTAAATTTAAATTTAGAGACAGCATATCGGTTCAAAAAACCATGCCTTTGTTCTGTAAATCAAAGACAAATTTGTGCATGAGATGGTGACCATATATATTGGAGTAAATAGCTAAATAGGTTGTCGGCCTTACCATCGAAGTCCAATCATATTTTTTTTTTTTACTGCAAAAAAATGTAAGCACAAAAACATAAGGTGTATCAAAGCTTGAATCCAAAAACATGAACTAGCTATAAAAGCTTCTAAGTTCAACGCTCCAGTCTGCATAGTTTCAAGACAATATTCTGAAGAATGAAGAAGACAATGAGCGGGAGGTGGGTGCAACACACAACATATATTTCCTCGTATCATAATTGAACATATATATATGTGTGTGTTTTGTTCAATTTTACAGAATTTTTTGACTTCAATCATTCAAATTTCCAAACTAGATCAGTTGTTACAAATTGTCAGAATTGATCTGGAAAATATACTCACAGCACGGCAAAAAGAGTCTTGCATGTTTGTGTTAAGAGTTAAAAAAAGACCTGTAACAATGAGAGTCTAAAAATAGAAGAGAAAATGGAACAAACCTTCGAAAAGAGGAGGAAAAACAGTCAAAATAAGGTAAAATCCAAACAGCAGCAAACCTGTTAACGAACTTAAACAATGAACTTCATAAACTCTCTTCTAAACACATGTTTCTTTAGATTTAAAAAACAATAAGCCAAGACTTCCTAATGGAAAACCAAAAAGAAACAACGGATTGTCATTGCAAAAGGTAGCTTTATAGTTCTTGAATGCAGAACAATAATATTTTATTTAACTTCAATTACAACACTCCATTAATTTTATCAGAAAAAACTCTGTTGAAATGTGTTCTTGAGCAACAAATCAATATTTCACACTGCTAAAAAGCAAAAGAAAAGAAAATGCAAGTTGGAAGCGAAGCATAGCTGATATAGTTGTTACATACTGGTCGTAAAAAGGCACAGTATACGGTTGTTGATGTGGCAATTTCCGATCGATGCTAATAATACCATCTGACCATTTTGCTATGACCTTCACGATGATGTTGTTGTTGTTGCCGACGGCATCTCTTCTAAACCTAACACCATAAACATTCAGAGAAGGAAAACAGGGCTTCCAATGGTTTGAATGGAAAAAAAACACATAAGCAAACCTGTAAGTTTCATGTACATGAACAATGCATCGGTTTTTTCTTCATAACCAAAGAGAAAGGTAGAACAACATATATATATATATAAAGAAGAAGAAGATAAAACTTTACTCTTTTTTCTTGATAGCCAAAAGAAAGAATTAGACATGATCCTAATTGTGGATCGAGTTGGCGCGATTGGCAAGTGGTTCGGTATTTAAAAAAGCATAACATTGATTTTTCGGTATTTTAAAAAACCAAATACCAAAACCCGCCAAAAGAACTCAAAGCAGAGGAGGCAGGAATCAATAATCCAATGGCGCAACAACCCATACAAGCCCCCCTTCTCTAATAAATGTAGAAAGCAGGCAAAGAAAAAGAGGACAAAGCAAGCATAAGATATTTGAATAAAACCAAAAACACAAAGATCAATCAAACGCAGGTGAAATATAGCTCAAATCCTGAAAACGAAAACGCAACAACAAACAAAAAACGCAAGTGACAAAAGAGGGGGGAAAGAGCATGAGTGTGTGGAAAATACATACATTGAAGATACAAGTAACATGACTCCTCAGTCCAACTATGGCCGGCTGGTCTTCGCTCATTAACAATTATGTCCGTAACGTTCTTCGTTAAACAAGATTCAAACACAAGACATGAATATGCTCAAGGGAAGATAACAGAACTTTGATCCTCCAACCAATATGCTTGGTGGGGAAAACGACCCAATATCCTCCCACGCAGGTCAAATTTGAGAATTGGAAAATGACCACCCAAAATTTACAAGATTACCTATTCTTTGTCAGCCATCGAACCTGGTCTCCGCTCTTGGTAGCTTGCACTCGGACTTTTAGAGGTTCCCAGGAAGGAAGAAATTCAGCATCTTGTTTCACCATATCCACAGTTCCAGTTCAATGACTTCACAGCAACTCCTCTACCTTCACCAAGCCCAAGAACAAGTAGTAGTTGGTAATCGTGACTGGGTGTTTATTAGATCTCCATTAGGTATTACCAACGTAAAAAATTCAAAGAAATCATCCAAGCAAAAACCTAATGAGTGGTTGGTTGAGCTCACTAAGATAACATAAACACAGTGATCCAAACGATCAGAGACATGAAGGCGCACAATTACATGTACTTCATAAATTAGAAAGGAAAAATGCTGTTGATATTTGAAATAAGTTATCAATTAAGATTTGTCATAATCAGAACAGTAAGAACAAGGTAATAGATGCACTAAACAGCTTCAAAAACCCACCAGGTACACTATTCATTGAGATCAAAGGAAAATCTATCATCCTGTAGTAGAACTCTTGATATTTACCGATGAGAAAGAGATATCATTGCATGTATTCCTTGTAGTAACAAAAAAAAATTGATTCACCCTGAAAAATAACAGGAAGAAAAAAAAAAAACAACTATGACTTGAGCTTGATCCGATAATCAGCTGACACAAGCTTCGCTTTCTTTTACTATACTACTTTTACCAATGCTTTCACAATCCACTGCAGCAACTTGAGTATATCCATTTCTGTTTGAATTGGATGACAGCACCTCCACTTTCCTCCTTTTCTTCTTTTCCAGCATGGCTTTCGCAAGTGCATCCACAATCTGTTGCTGTGACTCAAGTATCATCTGGTTATGCTTCAACCCCATTTCCATCCTCATTTTCTCAATCTCCATCGCCATGTCCATCTTCATCATCTCCACCTTCACAAAGCTTTCTGTAGCCTGCTCAATTGCTGACACCAACAACGCAACCGAATCTGCCTCTCTCCTAACTCCATCACCAATGCCATTCGTCCCAACATTCACAGACCCCTTCAAAGCCCTAGAGCGAGAATCAGACCTCGACTTCCCATCAATATTGCCACAGTTATTTGGTATAAACCCTGGAAATGAGGAACTCCAACCATCATTAACTTTTTTGCCAAACCTATCTCTTTTATCAATTCTATAGTCAATCTCCACATGATCATCATCACAAAAATCAGGAGTGGGCTTCCTATCAATCTTTTTATAGTTCTTTGGGTTAAGCCCCTGCATCGGCAAATTCCTATCACCTAAGGACTTCAGCGGAAACCCTTCGTAGACATCGACACCTTTAGAAAAATCACTATTATATGAGCCATAATGATCAGCCATCATTCCGTGATCCGGTAATCTAACTCCCTGAGGCATAAAGCGCCTATCCCCTTGTGTTTTTTCCATTTTATAACCAACCTCGCCTCCATGATCACAATTAAAACCAACATTAGCCTTAATATTCCCATTAACTCCAACATAATCATTAGGTCTAAATGCAACAGAGCTAACACCAAACCCACTTCCCGAATCCTTACTAACACTGAAACCTCCATCAACCTTGCTATATTTCCTAGCCCGAAGAGCAAAATCTGGATCCAAATCGAAAACCTCATCTGGGTCCAAATCCCCATTAATTTTCCCATTCTTTTGAGCAGTCAGCAAATACCTATCTCCTAACGTTTTTACACAAATCCCATCTCCAGCATCATTCCCTTTATCGATTTCTTGCTCTACTTTAGACCCTAGAGACCCAATTTCCATTGAATCTAACAAAGGGAACAAATCCCAAGAAGAAAAAAACCGACCTGGGTGCTTTAGACACTTCTGTTTTTCCGCACGATACCGTTTCCGAAGCTTCTCGATCTTGTGGCGGCACTGGAGGGACGATTTAAGTGGGACGGCAGCGGCCACGGCTTCCCAGTCGGCGACGCGGAGATTTCCGCGGTTGACGGAGTACCATTTGTCACGGTAGGCTTTGATTAGGGCAAGTGACTCTTCTTGGGTCCAGCATGGCGGAGGGACCCGCTTGGTGGTGAAATCAGAAGATGGTGCTGTTGACATGGTGGTGGGTGAAGGATAAGGAGAGGAAAAAAGAGGCGTAGGTTAGGAAAGGAGGAGAGAATGGGTAGTTGGTGGCGGTTATTGTTGTAGTTAAAGGCATTGCGAGGATTGGGGAGGGAGTTTAAGAGGGGGCAACCGCCTGACGTGCGATTGGTTGAGGGATGGAGGTGCGCACAATGAGACAGACTAATCTTTAGTAGTAGCAGCAAATAGTAACAAAAGAAATTGGCACCAACTCCGCCGCCACCCACGCCGAATACGCACTTCCGGATCGCTGCTCCTTTTTTGGTGGGGGTGGGGTATCATATGGTGTGGTGTGTAAAGTGGTTGAAAAGTTAATTGCTCCCTTTTGTTTTCTTTCTTGGACCGGAAATGAACAATTGGAGTAGGGCCTACGACAAGCATCATGTTAGGGAAATTATCTATCTAAAAAGCTTGATGGATTTGAAATTGAACCCGAAATGATCTGGAGCCGGACGCGCTACCACCGGATCCTTACGGTGAAATCTTCCTTCTAAAACATTAATATAATCATTATATCCATCCGTCTTAAGGAGTTTAGTTCATGGATCCAACTCCCTGCTCCCCATGTGGACACACATCGGTGGTGGCAGCATTTAGCCAATGAAGATACAACCAAGATGATGAGCATGGAAGAGAATGAGTTTGCACTCTCACCTGCTATCCCAGGGCTAACAAATACTTATAAATTTGCTCCCCTCGTAATTTGAGTCTATGGCACAACCCCTTGCATCTCTTTCTAATTTTCTACTTCTTAGACAAGCTCTTGTAACTTGTGCGTTGCAGACATTCCTCTTAGAGGAACTGACATGGCTGAAAGCGAAGGATGAATATGATACATCCAATGTTTCAGGCAAGGTGCTGTTCTAGTAAAAACGAGTGCAATTGGACCATAAACTCGTATGAGTTTGACGCCAGGAGGTTGAAGTGAATCAAGAGCTGGCCTATTACCTAAATCCTGATGCTTCAGATAAGTTTCTGTCCTCCACTCCTTTCTGCCACAGTTTCAAACTCAAACCAGCCTAAAGTGTGCATGCAGTGAGATGCGAGTGTGTGACAGTGTGTGTGTGTGTGTGTGTGAGAGAGAGAGAGAGAGACAGAGAGAGAGAGGAGGAGGCAACAAATCTATTTACATCTTATAAGATCCAGTGCCTCGTAAAGAATGCAAAATTGTCTCAGAATGTTTTTCCATTTACAGATGCAGAAAGACTGACAACATAACACACTGATATAATTGCACCAAATCAAAACTTGGGCATTTTATGCCATAGAACCGATTTTCAGTCTGCTAAGGATGGCGCCGTCACCAGCTCAGAACCGATGTTCAATCCGCTAAGGTGTTTAGCGAGGGAAAGACCGGAGAAAAGGATAACAAGGCCACCGGTGGGATCTTCTAAGAGGTCTGTTTATTATGTGTTCGTGGAATTGGACCATCTTGGTGTTGGTGACGGGAAGAGGAAGAAGTGGCGGAGTGGGGAATGAAGGGTTGGGACTGGAAATGGAGGGTAGTTTGAAATGTTTTCCTTCCAAACTATTTTTTTTTCTTTTTAAAAAAAAATAACATATAAAGAACGTTGACTTCATTATTTTATTTTATTAACTTAGATTTGTGTTAAAGCGCTACGGGTTAGAATATTTTTTTTATTAGTAAAACATTTATTCAACAAAACAAATATATTTTTAAGAAGTTTATAAAAAATAACTCTACGAATAGATCTCAGAAAAAAAATGAAGAACCTATAAAAAATAACAAATAAAAAAATCTAAATTACTCCAAGACATTTTAAAAATTTACAAAAAATCATATAAAAAGCAAGAGTCAAAATATTAAATGATAAAATTGAAGAAAAAAATCAATTAAAAAGAAAGAGAAAAAAAGTGAGTCAAATAGGTTAACCCGTTAAAACCGCACCCCAGGTCATGAAACCGAGATAACCTCTTAGAGAGAAAATTAGAAAAACAACTCGTTTAATAGGGGTCAAAATGTCAATACTCATGATGACAATCATGAGACCAAAATATCCTCACATAAAGCGAATCAAAACAGATTATGAAATTTAATTCTCAATCAATATAATGTTAAATGATAAAATTAAAAAAAAATCAATTAAAAATAAGGACATAAAAACGACCCGAGTCAACTCGAATTAACCTAGTAAGTATTATTCTCGAGTCATAAGACTGAAATAACCTAATAGAAAGTAAATAAAATAAATTATGAAATCAAATTTTCAATCAACCTAATATTAAATGATCAAATTGAAAAAAAAATTAATTAAAAAAACCTGAGCAATCAGGTTAGCCTGCCAAACTCGCGACCCGTGTTATCAAAATAAAAAAAGTACATTGATTGAAAAAAAAATTATTCTAATAAATAATGATTTGTGCCTATAAAAAATCATTTTCCTTTGGTTTTTTTGTTAGTTAATTTTATAAGAAGAGATACAGAAAACCATTATTCTTTTAGTTTTTTTATTAATTTGCATATTTTTAAAAATTTTATATTGTTCTTTTTGTTTAAAATTAAGTTCTTTTATAATTTTAAATTATTTTAATATAATAATATTAAAAAATAATATTTTAATACATTTACAACTATATTTCACTTTTTGAAAAATCAATGACAAAAAAACAACCTTAATTGATGACAATAAGAAATTGCGTCAGTGCTACTGTACTGGCAATAAAATCTCAAATTCCATCTTTGTCCGACGTTTCCTAATTTATGCTGAGAAAAACAGTACTAAAAGTACCTTGTAATTATTTCTCAGGAGAAGAACACCATTGGTCCAAGAAACTTTGGTAGAAAAAAAGAACAGAGAGAAACAAAGAAAAGAAACGATGACAAAAAATTGAGTCCATAACAGACAGCTGAGACAGCAAACATGTGAAATGTGAACAAGCCGGAAACAAAAAATTGTATACATTGCCAACTAAAAAAAAATTAAATCTGATTTCACATTTTGTTTAGATTTCCCTGTCTTGCCTTGAGTCTTCTGACCAGCAAGGGAAGTGGCTTTTCTAAGACAGAGACGTTAATATTGTTCCAAACATCAGATTTGGTGGGGAGCTGGGCAATTTTCTCAGCAATTTCCATGTCTTCTGGAAGAACAGAACCGAAGACAGTGTATGCTTTCTTCCATTCTTGGTGATTGGCTAGGCTAATGAAGAATTCTGGACCAGAGCCAACCCAGGCTACTGAACCCCTTCTTATGTATGGGCACTCTTCAGTTGGAATTTTCTTGAATGATGTTCCTTGAGCTTCTAGTGTCCCTTGAATCATTGCAAAAGGAGGGCCAAAAGGAGCCTGGAAAATACCCAAAAAAACAAAAAAGAGCTTTGAGTGAACAAAAGATTGAAATGATGAGACCCCAGGCAAACATTGCTGAAACCTTTATTAAATAGCATGCAATAGAAATATGATTAGGTGAAACTTAACACGGCAGAATCGCAGTGTGCACATAGAACTCCAACTACTGAATGAAAATTGCATCTTCACATTTCTTATTGTCTGTCAAATAGGAGACTCACATCACAACTAACAAAGCTTACCTTTTTTATGTGGTTCCCTTCTGCATCCCACAATTGACCTCGGCCCTCGGCACGATGAAATTGGCAACCAGCACAATGACGCAGAGTGAGCAACTCAAGAATGTAGGCTACAGAATGGGGAGCACAGTCTGGGAAGAGCTGCACCAAGCAATTTTTAGTCCAACGATTGATTTTTAAAAAGATGCATAAAGTCAAAGAATCTGAAGAAATAGATCAACTCCATGAGTGGAGCACATCACAATTGACTTGTCAGAGGCATTTGGAACACAAACCTGACGAAAGCATGATCACTTACTTTTATATGAAGAGTGCCAAATTCTGTTTCCAGGCCAACAATGCCCTGAAAGGAGCAAGTGCAAGCAAGGATATTAATAGAGGGGATCCTAAAATTAAGTTGGAAGCTGCAGCAATGACAATGGTAACCACATAGACATTTTTTACAATAAAAATGCAGAAAGACGCATCAAATAAACTTTGTTATTAAGATAAATGAAATACAGCAGAAATATAACAAAGAAACTTCAGCAATTAACATAAATACAAAGCTAAATAAACTTCGTTATTAAGATTTGTATATGTCACCACATCCATTCCAGGAGCAAAAGAACAAGCATCTACCCAAAAAATTAAAAATGAAAAACCTTTGACTCAGATTACCTAGGGCTACAACAGAGAGCAATTTACAAAATTGTGAAAAGATTATCCATAGTCAAACACAGCTTTCTTACTTAAAGAGACTCCAGTTACCAGTGTAAAGTATCACCAACAGTAATGTATGTGAACAATACTGTGGTGCCTGATAATAGGCAACTATTTTTTCAGATCATGCAAAAGGAAAACCCAGTGATATTTTAATCATTTAACAGGGTATTGATACATAATAATGCGTGTCCAATAAGAAGATTCCACCTTGATCTTTATAATTTTAACTCAAAAAACTGAAGATGACAATATTATCTAATTGAGAGTGCACACTGTATGTTGGCTATATACTGTCTCCTAAAATGGAATCAAATTTCATCAAACTAAAATACCTCTCCTTTTCCAAAGACAATCCCAGAAGTCCAAATAACAGGGTCACCTGCTTCCTGTCGATCAGGGGCAAATACATCCTTTTGCTTCTTCAGCCAACACTGGAGAAATGAAGCAAGTCAAAGTAACGAGATTATTGTCGTCATAATTGTAACTTTAGTATATCATTAAAAAAAACACAACCAAAGACTCAAAAATCAATAGTTCAAAGAAAGCGAAAATCGCATAAAGAAAACAGGCTCCTAATGGTTAAAATCCAACTAACGTGGAGATCCTCTTTAAATGTAGCCCTTTCATTGTTCTTATTGGTCGTAGTTTTGATATTGAACATGTAAAAATTAAGCCCGTTTACAATGAACAACTTATATAATTTCTGGATAAACAGATCCAATATCTCTCAAATTCGCATTGAATTAAGTCAATGATCGATCCAAGATTTGAAAGGGCATGATCACAGCATCATTTAAATTATATATATTCGAGATCTAATTCCATTGAAGAAATAAAATTCATTCTTGTCAATCCAAATAATCCACTATTTCAACCAAATAATTCAAAATAACAATTAAAATTCCAGCAAAAAAAAATGAAAATCAAAACAAGATAAAGGACCCCAGTTTTCAATCTGACCTCACCAAATTTAGATCCACAAGCCTTTTTATTGCCACAAAACACCCAGGTATCACACAAGCACGGCCCATCAATGCCAGTGCACATAGCCTTACAAGCCTGACAGCACTCCTTGGAAGAATTGAACTTAAAATCTGACCCCCACTTCACGGCAGCTCCCCAAAGCTCCAACTTCTCAATCCCTCTACAGCACCCACCATCACTACTCTCCTCTGTCAGTGCTAAAGACTCAAAGTTCGAACCTTTAGAACTTATATTAGGATTGAGAACGACGGAGAGGACAGTGTAGACTAAAGCACAAGAAATCAATCCCACCAAGAGGAAGGATAGAGAGATGAAACGGGATGGCTCAGAGTCGTTTTGGCGGCGACCCATTTGAGATATGGGTGAGGAGGGTAGAACCCAGATGGGGATTTGAATGAAAGGGAATGGATTGACGAGTGAAAGAGAAAAGGAAAGAGAGAGTTCTGGGGTTGACTGAGAAAATAGAGAAGAATCTGAGAAAGAGGAGGAGGAGTAGTAGTCATGGCCATAACGAGAATTAAAATAGAGAGAGGGAGGGGGAGAGAGAGGGAGAGAGAGAGAGAGGGTCAATCAATGGCAATGCTTGGAATCTTCAAAGCAAGTTGGTTAAAGATTTTGTATGCGTATTTCACAGGGATGAAGCAAACGACTTCGTTTTTAAGACTCGGGGGACATACAAGATCGTTTTATTATCATTTAATATGGTTTGCTTTGATTATTTTAATGTAGAAATTAAGTTAAAAAAAATATAAAAAAGGTGTGGTTTATTGTGTGTTGGTTGGATGGTTCAACTTGGTTTTTTTTTTATTAAAATTTAAAATATATATATTTTTTTATTTTTTAAGGTTGTTTTGATGTTTTGGTATAAAAAATAATTTTTAAAAAATAAAAAATATATTATTTTAATATATTTCAGAGCAAAATTTTTTTAAAAAAATAACTGTATGATACTTTTAAATACCCCTTAAATTATGAATTCTCATCGTGTTTCTATTTTTTATATTCTTTAAATAAAATTTCATTTTAGTTATCAAATATATTTTTTAATAATTTTATATTATTTTAATTGAGAATTGAATTTAATAATTTATTTTATTTTTATTTTTATTGACTTATTCCAATTTAAAAAAATTATTGCCATTACATTAATATTTTATTTTGTAAAATAAAATCCAATTTAAATGGGTAAAAGAAATATGGACTTAAAAGGGTTAAATTTGATAGTGAGCAACAATGCAAGGCTTTTTTTTTCTTTACATTGTTCGTTCCTAGCTTTTATTATTATTATTATTTGGCTTATGAGATTTTCTCATTTCATTTTAAGTCCTTCTAGTTTGTAGCTTTTATGTTTTCATCCAAACTATATTTTTATCATATTTATATCCCTAAGCATGAGAGAGAAGAGGGAAGTGGTCGAAAAATTATGAAAGAGAGAGAAAAATATTGATTAACTATATTCTATCAAAACAAAAATAATTCTTAATGTTAACGGGATTGCATTTTATGAAAGATGTTTTATTAAGATGGTTTTTACCTTTTATATTGTCAAAGAAAGTATATCGAAGTTAAGAAAGTTTTTTTAAAACTAATTTAGATGAATTTTGAGTTTATATATTGGTTTGTTAAAACTATGAGTGTTTATTAACTTGAGATTTTACATGTTTTTATTAAGATATATAATATTTACTATATTTTATTACATGTAAGTATTAACTTTTTAATCTGTAGTTATATTTTTTACTCAATATAAAAAAACACGTTAATATCATCTACATATGAATTTTTTCTGTTAGAAAAAATCATTATTCGACTTATAACGAGGCAAGTCGAATAGACAGGCTAACACTTTTTTATTTATTTATTAGCATAAATAGTTTTTAATTTACTTAATTAAATACATGCATATAAGTTTTTATTTTTTATTGTGATTTTTTTGTACAAAAATGTATTTAAAAAGCTTGCATATGTTTATTTCGTGTATATAATCATTCATTTATTTGATTTAAAACAGAAATGAAAAGGTTGAAAAACGCGTTAACAATGAGTTGACTACTAATGTCTATCGGTAGACGGGTTGTGGTAATGGGTCCCCATCTAGCCATCTTTTTCGCTTTTTCTTTTTTTCAGCTCTAAAGATAGAAAAGGAAAAGGACTAGTCTAAACTTGCTTGTTGGTGATAACCTTTAGCCATAAGACTTGCCTTGTATCTGTCAACGTATCCATTTGCCCATTGTTTTATTTTATCTTGAAAACCCATTTCCAGCCTACTAGATTCATATTGGGTCTTGGGGAAACAAGAATCATGTACCATTTTGCACAAGGGCTGTGAATTCCTCATTCATAGCCGACGCCATGATTAGAGAGTTGGGGAGAAATTCCTTATACATCAGTAAACAGTAAATCTAAAGGACCCTCTGAAGTAGAGTCGGACAAATGAAAAGGGAGTTCGTGATTCTTCCCAGGCTGACAGGAATGACAGACATTATTAGAATTAGAACTAGGAACAACTAAATGGAGTTGAGATAAAATGTTCTGAATAACACGGAGAGAAAGATGGCCAAAACGATTATGACATTGATCAATAAATATAGGCCTGAACATGGAGAAGAGCAGCAGGAGAGTACTCAGAAAACTTTGAGAGCTGTTGTAATGGGTAAAGACCATTGTTACTCTTGCCTTTAAGTAGGAGGGATCCCGAGGATCAATCCTTGATACAGAAAAAGGATGGGAAAAATTCAAAATACACATTGTTTATCCTTGGTAAATTGATAAACTAAAATGAGATTTTTTTTTATACGGGGAACATGAAGAATATTTTTTAGAAAGAGAGATTTGGAAGATGAAAAGAAATAAAAGGAACCAACATGATGAATATTGGAACCTTTTCCATTACTAACAATAACTTGATCTTGTCCAGTATAGTCATAAGTCTGTAAATTCAAATTGCCCAAGTCAGATGTCATATGATGAGTAGCACTTGTATTAGGGTACCACGTCTGGTCATGCGATGGTGAAGTAGTTGTGACATAGGCCTGAGGTGCTGAGGGAGTTTGGAATTCTTGATCAAATCTATACGAGCATTATGGAGCTGTGTGGCCAAGTCTAAGATAAATTTGGCAGAAGGTACGAGAGGAGCCCGATTTGTTTGTTGAAGAAAATGAGGGATTGCGAGGGCCACGACTACGTCCACGCCCTCAATTCTTAGCACTACGAGAGGGAATACCGGAGAAAAATTTGACACGGCCATTGTTTTTAGGAGAACGAACGGCTAGATTTGCAGAGATATCAATGGAGGCACATGTAACTCATGTGCAAGAAGATGGCCAAATAGTTCATCAATCTGCGTTGGTTCCAGACGGGTGTTAACTGATGTAATATAAAAGGGTCATGCTC
>Ga0307515_10017525_pt1 | contig 13037 bp, 21 predicted proteins | sample 17_EM_MG_FD_194513 | JGI IMG/M metagenome (GOLD analysis project Ga0307515, IMG submission 194513) | Populus trichocarpa ectomycorrhiza microbial communities from riparian zone in the Pacific Northwest, United States - 17_EM | ecosystem: Host-associated > Plants > Roots > Unclassified | place...
TGCCCAACTACCTGGGTTGGTTTCGTGCGCTGGACCGGAACGCCCAATTCGGCGCCAACCCCTCGTCACTGTTAACGTTGGCCCTCAGCTCGTGACGCCGTCCTCAGTCAACGCGAACTGCGCCTTGTCATTTGAGGCACCTAACGTTTGACTTAAGCGGCCTGCCGTAGGCAGGTCCGCTTGAAGGAAGGGTTGGGCGTCACTTGCAGTTTGCTCTGGCCTCTTCTTCGGTCTTCACCTCAACCCCTTTGCAGAAGTAGTAAGGCGTCGCGCAGTGCAGGTACTTTCGGCCGATGTCGCGAGCAGCCGCAGTGGTGTTAACGACAGGAGGTACCGAACTCGAGAGCTTCGAAGCGCAGGCATCTGCCCTCTGGCCGATGACCACTAGGCACTCTTCTGCTTTCAGGTTGTAGCGAGTCTTGGCTTCGGTGCACTGCTTTAGAGCAACGTCGCGCCAGAGCAGGAAGTGCTCTTCCTTCGGTATCGGATTAGCCTCAACAGCCTTGAGGCTGTAGAGGGTCTTCGCTTGCTGGGCGTGAACGTTACCGTTGTGGGCGAGAGCCAGGGAGCCGACGATGCACAGAGTTGCGTAGGTCTTGAAGTACTTCATAGGTCAGAGGCGAATTGCTGACGCCCAACGTCGGACATAAGCGGCCTGCCGTAGGCAGGTCCGCTTGATGGACCTGTTAGGCGCCGGGCGCGCTGAGGATGGCTGTCTTTCAGCGGATGAGCCAGGAAGGGAAGGCATGAAGCAGGCGCCAGTGCTTTTTCGGTGACTGGATTGTGCACGGCAGTTCGAGAGTGCGGTAGATACCGGAAGGCCGTCGCGTTTCTCTTGACGTGCGACTCGGGTGCTATCTTGCGTGCGAGAGACGGGGAAAGCGCTCTTCGCTCTTCCTCAGCAACGGTTCGATGTGGCACAGACTTTCCATTGACGTGGCTTGATCAGAGCGTGCGCCTGGGGTGGCTAGAGCGGCTGATCTTGTGTGAGTTGCCACCTGGATGAATGCAGGCTCGAACCTTCACTGAGCTTCGATGTGTTTGAGGTAAGGCGCCTAACGTTTGACTTAAGCGGACCGCCGTAGGCGGGTCCGCTTGAAGGAAGGGTTAGCCCGCAATCATTGTCGGTTCTCATGGCCGCACGGAGAGAAAAGCATTGCGAGCTGGCGAAAGCTACTTCCGCCTGGAGCGGCGCTCCAGGAACAGGCTGATGCCTGTGGCAACAACGCCGACTCCGACGACTCCAAATACTACAAGGAACAGTGGGTTTGATGACTGCAGGTATAGGCCAGCAAAACCAACCATCATTGCCGCGGGCATGAAGAAACCAAGTGGATACAAGACTGCCAACCGGTGACGGACTGTCTGACCAACAAGCGCTCCGAGTGCCACGCTGAGCATTCCTACCCATCGAGGCATTGCGATTCCGTAGTCGGTGTTGGAGAACATGATCGTCATTGCAGCTTCTGGCGCGATCAGTAGAGCCATACCCGAGAGGATGAGGTATCCAGCGACATACAGGAGGCAAAGACGGGTTCTCATGCGAAACGCTCTTGCTATCGGTCCAGAAGCATGACGGAGACAAGCCTTTGCGGGCTAACGTACTACTTAAGCGGCGTGCCGAAGGCACGTCCGCTTGAAGGGTTGGTTAGCTGGCGGGCGAGTGACGCTCCGCCCAAAGGCTTGCTCGAATGAGCTTTCGAGCGCAGCGGCGCGAGGCTTCGGTGGAAATGGCAGAGACTGACTTGCATTCGGTCTTTGTATTTCAAGTTGGGCTCGATGGCAAATGCTTCGATGCGTGCTGGGCAGAGTAGGCCGCAAGTATCGCTGGAGGCAGCTCAATGTGCCGCGAGACTTCGACACCGATACCAGGCCCTTCATCTGTACGTGCCAGTGAGATTGGATTCGGGAAGCAAGGCGGCCGTGGAAGGCAAAGGAATTTCACCCGTGAAAGTGAAGATCGAAGCCTTCGACGAGCGCGTAAAGCCGCGCTCATACACAAGCTGGGGCAACGAGGGACGGCGACGCGGCAAGTGACAGAAAGCCAGCTAACGTTGGACATAAGCGGCGGGCCGTAGGCCCGTCCGCTTGATGGACGGGTTAGCGCGCTGGTTGAGTTGAAGCTCGGTGCGACTTGAACGCCACTTGCGCAAAGCACAAGCGAGCGGTTCAAGGACGCACGGCTGCGTATTGTGTTCGTCTTCGGATTTCAAGTTAGGCATGCGTTTGTATTGCTCTTGCAGCACTCGACGGCAGGAGTGTATTGCTCCGTTCTCCGGAGAGGCTGACGATCCGTGAGCGAAGCGCGCTGCTCAAAACGCTGCGGTGCTCGCCTGTTGCGACGACACCCGGAGCGAACCAAGGCAAAGACAACCGGATTTCGCGCAACGCACTGGATCGGGCAGCTCCGATGCCGCTGTGCCTCGAGAAATGAGATCGCCGCCCGGCGCGCTCAGTTGCGCGGCGACCCGAGGCGAGAGGGCGGAGAGAAGGCTTCTTCATGAAACGCTGAAGCGCGCTAACGTCGGACATAAGCGGCCTGCCGTAGGCAGGTCCGCTTGATGGACCTGTTAGGCGCCAGGCACGCTGAGGACGCCTGTCTTTCAGCGGATGAGCCAGGAAGCGAAGACATGAAGTAGGCGCCAGTGCTTTTTCGGTGGCTGTGATTGTGCATGACGGTTCGAGAGCGAGGCAGATGCCGAAGGGCGCCGCATTTCTCTTGATGTGCGACTCGGGTGCTACCTTGCGCGCGAGAGGCGAAGGGCCGCAACTGGAAAAGTTCTCTTTGCTCTTCCTCAGCAACGGTTCGATGTGGCACAGACTTTCCATTGACGTGACTTAATCAACTCGTGCGCCTGGAGTGACGGGTCTTGTGCAAGTTGCCACTTGACGAATGCAGACTCGAATTTTCACTGAGCTTCGATGTGTTTGAGGTACGGCGCCTAACGTTTGACTTAAGCGGACCGCCGTAGGCGGGTCCGCTTGAAGGAAGGGTTAGCCGTCACTGCATCGGCTGACGAATGATTGTCTTCCACTTTCTTGGCTCTGCTCGACGTATGTCTGTAAGGTAGATCTCGTGATGCTTTCCAGCTTTTCCGGTTCGAGCATCTATGAATGAATGGAGCCGCTCAATTGTTGGGCCTTCTTCAGTAAATGGACCGACATGAAGTACTTGCGCGCAGAGCCCTTCAGTGAATGCGGAGATTCGCAGCCGATCAATTGCTGGAAGAGACTTCTTCTTGCGGACTGCGTCTATGGCCGTGGCGAGGGTTTCGTTCGTGACCAACTGTGGTTGCATGATCATCATGGTCCACTTCCACTTGGACCTATCGTTAGCGACGAAGGCTGACATGTCATCGGCCCACCACAGACCTTCGAGGGGCATGACTGCGTAGTCAAGCGCCTGTGTTCCCTTCTTGACCATGAACTTGGCTGTGTAGGCGACTGAGAACAGTGCTTCTATCGCCTGCGCGTAGGCCGGTGAAGAGTTCGGATCACCTTCGCCATCGACCATGACGTAGTTCAGTGTCGGTACTTCAACTTGCGCGATGTTCTTGGTGGAAGCGTGATAGAGCTGTTTGAGTTCCTTCTTCATGTCGACTTTCGCCACGGCGGAACCTCCTGTGACGGCTAACGTTTGACTTAAGCGGACCGCCGTAGGCGGGTCCGCTTGAAGGAAGGGTTAGGCGCCTCAGCGCGGTCTCGGTACTTGATTTTTGCAGCGATCTTCAAGTGTTTTGTCCTCTCCCGTCTCAAGGCCCGAATAGACTCCGCAAGGCCATATCAAACCGCCATATTGCTCCAGGTTCCAGTAGGGTGGCTCGGGAGAACAGATTTCGATGTGCTTGACTCGCCACACTTTATTGGACTTCTGAAGCACTACCCACAGCATCTTGTCCAACTCGGGAACACACTCTTTCGCCAGGCTCCAATCGATTCCCCCGCCCGTTGCCGAAACGAGGCTGCCGACAAGGACTGCCCAGCCATGATCAACATTGAGTCTGTCGATCTTGATGCGGATGGGCTGGCCAGCAATACGCGCCGCTGTTGGGCGAACTGCGCCAAGAATAGACTGTCTTTCGACCTTTGGAAGCTCGGCTGCGCCCAAAGTCAAGCAGACGATACTCAGAGCTAGAGGCAGCAAGAGTCTTCGCATGGTGGAGAGGCGCCTAACGTTTGACTTAAGCGGACCGCCGTAGGCGGGTCCGCTTGAAGGAATGGTTAGGCCTCAGCGATTGCTGCAATGGAGACCTTGAGACCGGGAATACGCGCCGGCAACTTGGCGCCTTGGCGAGCTGGTGGGTTGGACGGGAACCACTTGAGCCATTCTTCATTCATTCCGGCGAAATCATCTTCGTCCGCCAGCACGATTGTGACGCTGACAATCTTGTCTAACGAACTACCTGCTTCCTCGAGGATGGCTTGTATGTTCCTCAGGCACTGATGAGTTTGCTCTTGAATCGTTGCGCCTACAAAGGCACCCGTGGCTGGGTCGGTTGGCGCTGTACCCGAGACGAACACCAGGCCTGCAGCCTTAACCGCCTGGCTGTACGCGGGTGGCGGCTTGGCTGCTTTCGGCGTGAATACGATCTGTCGGGCCACGTTGCTTCCTTCTGATGCGTTGAGGGATGGTGGTGTTCTGAGGCCTAACGTTTGACTTAAGCGGCCTGCCGTAGGCAGGTCCGCTTGAAGGAAGGGTTAGCCGTCTTTCTGCAATAGCTGCAGGTGCCTTGTAAGCGGTAGACCGTTGGTGGCACTCGTTGTCAGCCTTCCGATGGATTCGGTGTCATACGCTAGGGCAAAGGACGTGATTCTCCGAACCTCCGGTTCGCGAGCTCCAGTCTTCGGATCGACCCTCGCGAACTCCTCAATAGTTTCTACGTCAGTGCTGCCAAACACAAGCCCAGCGACTTGGATTGTGTCGCGACGTACAAGTGCTGCACCGCTGGTTCCTTGCGGCGCGCGCATGTCTAGCTCATATGCGTCGGTCTTTCCAAGCGCGGGGTGATCGTAGAAGAAGTGCCTGGTCATATAGCCGCGCAGAAAGCGGCCACTGATAACGTGCTCAATGTTGCCATCGGCATTGAGTCGACGCTCCGGAAAGGGATAACCGAACGCCCAAACTTCTTCACCTAACAATAAGTCTTTTGTCCATAGTTGAAGCGGCATTGGCGGTGTGTACGGACATCTCGCGGTAGCCATATCAGTACCGTTCGCGTCGCGTTCAATATCGCGCAAGAAGAAGGCTTCGAACTTCCCCTTCTCTGTCTCGACGCGGATTGCGTATTCATGCCCGGGAGGGACTGGATCTGCGACGCAATGCCAACAAGTAATGAGTACGTCAGGGAAGAGAAAGAAGCCAGTTCCCAGATGCTCAACAACTTGCGCTGGCTCTCCGATCCCGGTTTTAACAAGCAACACGGGAAAGAAGTGACTTGCTGCATGAAGGGTGGATTGATAGTCCATGAGACGGCTAACGTTTGACTTAAGCGGCGTGCCGTAGGCACGTCCGCTTGAAGGAAGGGTTAGGCCGCACTTTGCAAGCTTCCTGCCCAAACCTACCAGCGTGGGAATCGCAGCAGATGTCTCACGCGGAACTGGTGGTGCGGATGAGCCTCGACGTACAGAAGTATGTAGCTACGGCAGAAGTCGCGGAAGGCATGATCGCGCCAGAGCCGTTGCATCTCAGTCTTGCTTAGGCGAAGCGTTGTATCTTCCTGGTGCTTCTGCTTGAACACGCGACCCGTGTACGGATTTAGCTTCGGCCATTCGCGAGTTGCAGAATGCAAGTGACCGTGAGGGGTAGATGGGTAGGCGTCGGGATCAGACTTCGTGAATAGCCACTTGCCTAGAGCGAGAAGCTCTATCCAATCGGGTTGATCCACTTTGCCGGAGCCGACAACTTGGGCGTGTTCGTCCTCGGATTGCTCAGGCTCGCCTTCTGGAACTGGAGGTTCACGTGGATCGGCATGAGCCTCCAGCGACGTGCCGTCTTCGCCCATCCAGATTGCTACTCGGTAGCGATCCTCATACTCCGTGACATCAATCAGGCCGAGTTCGAAGCTGAGTTCTGCCAGGACGATCAGTGTTTGTGTTGACATAAGTTCATGCGCCGAACGCTTCCCTGTGCGGTCTAACGTTTGACTTAAGCGGCCTGCCGTAGGCAGGTCCGCTTGAAGGAATGGTTAGGCCGCACTCTACTCCGCTGAGCCAGCGACGCTTCCCCGACGACTCAGTTGAGCGACCTCCGGATTTCGCCACAACGCCATGAGCCAGAACAGAGCGCCGGCAAACCCTCCAAGTAGAACGAATTCATGTGTGGCAAGTAGTTGAGCGAGCCTGTACTGCAAGTGAAGGCGATCGTCGAATAGTTGCGTGACCGCTGGCCACCCAACCGCTACGAATCCGGTAAGGCAACCTGCAGCAATGGCCTGCCAAAGCCCGTACCAGCGCCGCCAGGCGCAGAAGACGAGAACTGGTACGGCAACGAAACCCATGAAGAAGTAGGTCATTAGAACGAACCACGCGCCGAATCCGAACAATTCGGCCAGGCCGGCCCCTGGACTTGCGTGCCCAGAAGCGACAACTCCAATGGCGAGCACCGCGTACAGAGCTACCGGGAGCAAGACAAGGGCAATGGCGATGCGACGCATGTGTTTGTGCGGCCTAACGTTTGACTTAAGCGGCGTGCCGTAGGCACGTCCGCTTGAAGGAAGGGTTAGGCGTCACCGCGTGCCGCATGCTGGCGGCCGCGCGGCTAGGCTCGAGGCCTTGGTACATATGGTTCAACCAAGTCTTGCTCTGCGGGATGATTCCTCGCTATCACGGCGCGAGCGGGCTCGGTTGCGCTCAGATTGATTGCCTCATGCGGAACGCCAGGAGGCACGAAGAGAAACTCACCTGCTTGGCTGACGACCTCGTGTTCAAGTTCGGCGCCCCAACGGGTGCAAACCGCTCCCTCCAGAACGTAGATGCCAGTCTCGTAGCCTACATGAAGATGCGGCTCTGCTCGTGCTCCGGGAGGAATAACGACCAGGTGCATTGATAGCCCCATGGCGCCCACAGTTTGACCAGAGATGCCTACGAAGTAAGGCAGCCTCTGCTTGGTCATGATCTCTCGGTCGGGACGGATCGGCTGTACTTTGGCGGATGTGTCGTTCATGGCGTTGACCTACTCGCGCGACGTTTGAATTGACGCCTAACGTTTGACTTAAGCGGCATGCCGAAGGCATGTCCGCTTGAAGGAAGGGTTAGCCGTCGTCGCACTCACTTGAAGGTGTAGGTCTGTCGGACGGTGAAGGTGGTTGGCACGCCGCCCGCGGTCGCGGGTGAAAACTTCCATTGCATTGCTGCGGCCGCGACAGCTTCGGATAGTAGGTTGTGCGCTGTCTTGACTATATCAACCTTTGTTACATTGCCATCCTCGTCCACGGCAATACGTACTTCAACTTGACCTGCAATGTTCTTGTTGGGTGCTTCGGTTGGCGGCTTCGGGAAGACGAAACGAACTAGCTTTGGAGCCGCATCCAAGTTCACTGGCTTTCTAGCCCCTAGATTCAATTGCTCGATGAATGTCTTGTCTCTGTTCGCCTTCAAGACGTCTTCGTTCGATTTGGAAGCGTCAACGGAGTAGGTGGGCGCATATGGTGGCGTGCCGCTTGCGCACCCGGCAATCAGAAGAAGGATTGCAATGAGATGGAAGTAGTTCATCGACGGCTAACGTTTGACTTAAGCGGCGTGCCGAAGGCACGTCCGCTTGAAGGAAGGGTTAGGCGACACGGGCGACGACCTTAGAAGTCTGGTTCTAGGCCGTAGCCGCGGTGGCCCCAATAAAGGCACCACTTCGCGGCCGAGAACAGGATGTGGACGCAGGAGGAAGGTGAAATCCCGTCGCCCTTCGGAGGTTCCCGTTGATCTTCCAACTCGACGCAGTTGTGCTCGGCGGCGTAGTTGCGTGCGGCGTCAATGAGCGTTTCGCCGTACTTCACCAATTCATCGGGGCTCTTATGAAGATAGGCAATCTCGAGTAGCTCCTCTCCAATGATGCTCTTACAGTCCTGCAAGAACTGGGCTCGAAAGGAGGTCCGATCGACGCTAGCGTACATATAGGCATTTGAGTACACCGGAAACCCGTCGCATTCCGGGAGCAACTGAATGACATGGTAGCCGGCGAATCTCTGGATCTCTCCGCGCTCAACCGCGCTTCGCGGGCGATGTGCTTCAGATTCTTGGCTTGGACTGCCACTCCTGGCTCTATATTGCTCGAGCAACCACGCATCGGCCGACGGATCTCGCCCGATGACTGGAGCACCCAGTGCAACGTATGCAGGAACTGTGAGTTCACGAAATCTGTCGACCAACTTCTTTCTATCATCGCCGCGTGCGCCTATCAGCGATGCTCGCAAGTGATCGACCTCGTCTTCGTGACCAGGTGAGGCTTTGGCGGCTACTCGCCAATCGAGTCCCATTTCAGTTTCCTTCGAGTGAGTGGGTTATTGGTGGCGCCTAACGTTTGACTTAAGCGGACCGCCGTAGGCGGGTCCGCTTGAAGGAAGGGTTAGCCATCATGCCGGCTTGGCGTTTCGGCAATGGTCAATGCTATTCAATGGGGCGCCATTGCCGTCGATTCGATCCTTCTCAGAAAGAAGATCGATACCGGCCATTTCTACAGGATTCTCCTTGACAAAGGTCAGATAGGCTGCGCTCGACATCGGCCCGACGAGTCTGTTTGATCTCAGAAGTATTACGTACTGTTGATACGAGTTCAGGCGCTGGCTTGTCACCATAGGTCCATCACAAAAGTAGAGCTTGACGACCTGGCGCCGCACGGCAATCGCCGACTTGTTCGATCGGTACTTAACTACGTCGCTGGAGATGCTCGGGCAACCGTTGCCACAGTCTGCGTTCGGATATAGCCAGTGGCTTTGGCTATCGGTACGTGTGATGTTGTAGTTGGTGTCGTCTATGCGATCGGTGTAGTCGAGCATTCCGGGGCTGCACCCTGCCAAAAGGAACAAGAGCGAGGCGATTGCGAAGCGCATATGAATGATGGCTAACGTTTGACTTAAGCGGACTGCCGAAGGCAGGTCCGCTTGAAGGAAGGGTTAGGCGTCGCTGTTCGCACTGTAAACAAGGTGAGAGCGGGACTCACTCTGTGTTCTGCCCAATGCGCCAGAGGACACCCGAAGGATCTGTGAGGCAGAAGTCTCGCATGCGCCAGGGCTGATTCTCGATGCTTGACACCTTCACGTTGTACTTGCCGATCACGCCGCTTTCGTGGACACGGTGCCACCATGCGTCTACATCCTGGACAAGGATGTGCATCATGAAGTTCTCGGCGAGTGCCTCGACACAGAAGTCTTGAAGCAAGAAGCTCACGTGGTCGAAGTGAAAGTAGGCGACACCTCCTCCTTCCGACGCCATCGTGAAGCCAAGGTCCTTGTAGAACTGCTTGGATAGATCGAAGTTCTTCGACGGAACGAAGGCCTTGATCTCGGTGACGCGAAGATTGGGCATGGTGGTCATCTCTTGCGACGCCTAACGTTTGACTTAAGCGGCCTGCCGTAGGCAGGTCCGCTTGAAGGAAGGGTTAGCCGTCATTCTTGCCCAGGGATGCAAAGCCTTTGAAGCGGTTGGGATTCGCGGCATGCTGCGCAGCAAAGGCAGTGAATTCAGCGCCATTTCCAGAGACAAAGTCTTGACCGAATGCGAGCAAGTCTAAAGCCAATGCTTGGAAGCTCTCAAGGATCGTTCCTCCAAAGTTCGGATAGCTCCGTTGTGCCCAATGGCCAGCGTAACGCAGGTACGTCTCGTGATCCAGTTCGGCCTTGCCGATTCGGTAAGTGACCATGCCAAGGCCATAGCGAACGTGGAACTCAAGCGACCTTTCGCCGTGCTCGAAGAAGCCGCTTGCGGAGTAGCCACCGGAGCCCTTGCCGACTGTACCCATGCGGAAGGCGAAACCATGTGGTTCGAGAACCGGTCGCAGTGCGTCAACGCCGGCGCGCAGCATTTCTTCTTCTGGACGGGATGGAGCGCTCATGACGGCTAACGTTTGACTTAAGCGGACTGCCGAAGGCAGGTCCGCTTGAAGGAAGGGTTAGGCGTCACTGTGCGAGTGCCAAGTGCGTGGGACCGACTTCAGCAACATAGAACAGGAGGTGGCTCGTAACAAATGATTGCACTCCCGTGCTCAAGTTTCGAAGCCAGATGCCGAAAACCTTTGTGGACCTCAGTGGACATAGCTTCCTTTGTAGCGATGACGCTGACTTCTTCAGTGCGCGGCGCGCAGGGGGCAGGCATGGCGAAGATTATTCATCTTGGAGTGCATCTAGAGTTCGCTTTGACTCTGAGCGAGATTGCTTTCCATCCAAAGTGGTTGCCATTGGGCGGCGCACATACATCACAGATTGCTCTGTGCCTGGGCCTCTCAGTGCTTGTTTGCATCTTCTGGGAAATGGCAGTCGACTTGCTAGGCACTACGAGAGCAGGGTGGCGACAAGAGGTTGCGGCGCCGCGTCCTTGCGTCCCCTCTTTCGATTCCCGCGATAGAGGGCGGACTGGCACATTTAGCTTCATTGAACGACGCAATGCCGTGGATCGTCGATCGTGTGCACGAGGAGGGCGGCGCACGTCGGACCGCGCACTGAAATGATCAGAATTCCTGGGCAGATTGAACGCAATTTGTGACGCCTAACGTTTGACTTAAGCGGACCGCCGTAGGCGGGTCCGCTTGAAGGAAGGGTTAGAGCGCATTCTCGCGCTACCTGAACCTGGCGTACATGAAACACGCTCTTGGCTCAGGCGATATGTTTGGATGAACCGTGTACCTCTCCAGTCGACCCTCGCGAGTGAAAGCCGACTTCTCCAGAGCGCGCTGCGAAGGGATGTTCTCGGTGTCGCAGGTGGCCTGAACTCGATAGATTCCAGGACTTTCGAGGGCGGTATCAGCCAATGCGGAAATTGCCTCTGGCATGAGACCTTTGCCCCAGTGAGGCTTCGCCAAGACATAGCCGATATCCACGGCTGTTCCAAGCAATCGTGCCTCGATCATTCCGATCGCGACGTTGGAGCTTCTCTCAGCAATGACATACGGCAGGCGACTTTCGGTGTTCCATGCCTCAATGCACGACTCAATGAACTCGCGCGTAGCAGACTCCGAGGCATGAGGCGTCCAGATCATGAAGCGGCAAACCTCAGATTCTTGTGCGTAGGCCCGAAAGATAGAACTTGCGTCGGTCAAGTCGGGTTGGCGCAATCGAAGGCGCTTGGTATCGATCTGGTCGGGTAGGAGACGGGGCATTGATGCGCTCTAACGTGTGACATGAGCGGACCGAAAGGGCAGGCCGCGCGAAGCGGAGAATAGCAAGACAGCGTAGCGCGGCCTGCCCTTGCGGGTCCGCTCGATGGAAGGGTTAGGCGCCATTCTCTCGCTTTGCTCGCCTCTCGATCGCAGCTTGAACGACAAGCTTCGCAGCCTCCAGGCCATCTTCGGTTTGCGACCAAGTTACGCACTGACGCTGCACGGACAAGCCAGCGATGGTTCGGGAAATGGTGAGCTCAATGCCGAGCTCGATGAGTTGAGATGCCTCAACGTAAACGGTTGGCCCAGACCCTAGGCACTCGCGTGCGTGATCGAACTCCTCGAGGAACACGATAGACCCAGATGCGAGGCGACAGCCGAACCCGCTGGCCTTACCCATGCCTGGCTCGACCCAACTGGCAAGTGGAATCTGCAGCCGTTCAGAGAGCTCAAGGACAGAAGTCTGGATTGTGCACACTGGAAACTGAACGAACAGTCTTTCGTCTTCTGTGAGTCGTGAAGGTGTTTGCATGGCGCCTAACGTTTGACTTAAGCGGCCTGCCGTAGGCAGGTCCGCTTGAAGGAAGGGTTAGGCGTCATTGCGATGAACTTCGAATAGACACGGCGCGTGCAAGATAGAGCCTTTTGCGCGCTTCGTTGACAAAGTACGTCAGCTGTACGAGTGGGCCATAAACCTCAGAATACTCGAAGCCAGATACGTGAAACCCCAGGCGCAGTTTGGCAATGATGACTGCCGAGTTGGCCGCGGCGTGCCGAGACATGACCTTGGAGTAGCCAAGAGACGTTGCGTGATCGAGAATTGCTTTGACCAACTGGGAGTAAATGCCCTTACGGCGTTCCGCGCCTACCACCCCAGAGTTGAGCATGTAGAACTCGGTTCTGCCTTGCCGGTAGCCTTGGGACCAGCCAACAAGTGTTTCGTTTCGAAAGGCGGCAACCCCGAACAATGATTGCACCTCTGACAATGCTCCCGCAGGTCTTGCGGCAGCTTCGACTGCGACTACCTCAGACAGCAAGTTCGACCGCTCGTAGTCATCAAAGACCGAGCTCTGGAGCGCAGAGAGCTCCGACTTGTCGGCGGTTTCGATGGAGCGCAAGGTGATGTTGTTCATGACGCCTAACGTTCGACGTAAGGGGCGGCCCGCTTGCGGGACGTCCCCTTGACGGAGGGGTTAGGTGCCTGGATGTGGCACAACATGATTTAGAACCTTTGCGATGAGCAAGCAGGCGAGTACGGCCAAGACCGCCAGCGCGGTGCTAAGCGCGGGCAGAAGCACGAGGTGCGCTTGCTGGGCGCCTTCGGCGGGAGCCGCGCCCAAATAGACGTGATAGCTCCACGCGACGACGAGTGCCACAAAAAGTGCTGCGTATGTGGCGGCCAGCAAGGTGGCTAGGCGTTTTTTCGAGCCTGCAGCCTGCCAGGCAAGGCCGACGATCAGTAGTGGAAGTGCTGCTACGAGGGCGACTCCAATCCACCGGAGATTGGCCGCCGAAAGGAACTGCCCTTGGCTGCTCAGATCTTGTGATGCGTCGAGGAGCGCCAAGGCGAACACGAGTGCGACTCCAGCTAGGCGTAGGCGGTTTGTCATTGGCGCAGTTCGCGTTGAGTAGTGACGGGCTCACCTGGTGAGCTACCGGCCGCGCAGACTGGCTTCGTGGCCCGAGCGTTTCGGGCCGATGGAACCTGTGATGAGAGCGCGCGAACTCAAGCACT
>Ga0307515_10017526_pt1 | contig 13037 bp, 2 predicted proteins | sample 17_EM_MG_FD_194513 | JGI IMG/M metagenome (GOLD analysis project Ga0307515, IMG submission 194513) | Populus trichocarpa ectomycorrhiza microbial communities from riparian zone in the Pacific Northwest, United States - 17_EM | ecosystem: Host-associated > Plants > Roots > Unclassified | place...
GAGAGGTTTTATTAAGTCCTTATGGGAACCTATTAACTCTATAGGACTTATATAAGCCGTAAAAGACTTTTATAAACTCTACCTAGAACTACTACAGCCCTATCTTATAGAAGCTCGAGTTTAAAGGGGGGGTATTATTATAGGACACCCCCGTAACACCTTGCACACATCTACCTATTTCCACTAACTTAGCAATTAGAGACTAACCGCGAAATAGCAATCTAACGGCAATTTAATGGCAATCTAACGGCAATCTAATGGCAATCTAACGGCAATCTATGGCATTCTGCTATATTCTGCCAAGTTCTACTAAATTTTACTAAGTTCTGCTAGGACTATAACCTAAACCCTATTCTGCCTATATACGTATTAACTATTATAGCACTAGCAGAAAATAATAGAACTTAGTTAGCAGAACTTAGCAGAACTTTATACCGGTAAGTTGCTACAAATTGCCGTATATTGCGGTCACGTAACGCGAAGATCTTATAAAACATTAAGCGGCGCTACTCTTCTTCTCCTTTCCTTTCCCTAGCTTTAGATTCTCGTTTATAGACAATCTAATTATACAGGCTTGCGCGTCCCTTATACTATGCTTATATCTTAATTAACTAAGTTACTAATATTATCTAAAGCTCTTTCTACTCTCTCTTCCTAAGAAGGAACTTAAATATATTTATAAGACTATAAATAGGACAAGAATATAGAATAAGACTTTAAGGACATTACTAGGACTATAAGGACAGGACCTAAAAAGAAAAGAATAGAACCCTAAGGAAAGGACCTATAAGATATATATAGACCAGAACCCCTAAAGAAATTACCTAGAATTACTTAATACCCTTACTACTATACTACAAAATATAGTAGTAGTTAAAGCAGCTATTGGACCCTTAAATACCTTAGATAAAGAAATAATTAATGTTTTAACCCCTAGGCGGAGCTTACGGCAGCTAATACTAAAATTAAATAACTATAAGAGCTGCTTAAAGCTAGAGATATCCCTATATCTAATAATAAGTTATTATTAGATAACTAAAGACTTACTATAGTCCTTTAGGCCCTATCTTAGCGCCTTAGCAGATCTATTAAGGCCTATATAGCACCGAAGCGGTTAGTAAAGGTTGTGGATCCCTAATTACTTACGGATAAAATAGACCCGATATTTAATAACTAGAAGCTCCAATTATAGGATAAGCTTAAAGTTAATACTAACTACTTTCCTACCCCCTAAGCCAAGATGGCCTATATCTTTAGCCGTACTAGTAAAGACACCTAAACGCATTTACGCCCGCATTATACTAAAGACTTAGTAAACCCCTTTATCTCTAAAGAAGAAATAATTAAATACTTACCTTTTATTTATAAAGACCCTTCTAAAGTATAAAACGCCCGCCTTAACTATAAAAGCCTAAATATAAAAATAACGGAGACCTTTTTAGCCTTTTAGACCCGCTTTTTATACCTAGCTAAATAGGCCTAAATCCCCTAGGAAGACCTACTACTAGACCTCTTTAATAAGATTACCCTAGACCTATAGCGGGCTATATTACTAGCTTATACTATAGTATAGACGTTAAAGGAACTTATAGACTATTGCCTAGCTATTAACTAAGGCCTCTGTTAAATTAAGGCATGCGCTAATTAGCTAAAAACTAAAAACCTTATAAACTAGGCTATAAGTACTGCAAGAATAGCCTATAGTGCCCTAGTATAATCGGCAACCCCTATAGCACTGGCCGCTTAGCCTATAGTTAACCCAGCAGCTAGCTATATAGCTACCTCTACTATAGATCTAGTATATACCCGGCCTATATATAGCGACCCCTATATATAGGCCCTTAGTAATTAAAAAGCTTACTTTTTATACGGTTAACCTAGCTATCCTATAAGGAACTACCTAATAAAGGTAAAGATAAATAAGGTCCTATTAATTTAGGAGGATAGTATAAAGTTAGAAAAAGAGGAACTTTAGGGGAAGACTCCTCCCTAGGGTTAAAAGGAATTAATATATTATATATTAATCTAGGTTAGCTAGTTAGTAAAAAAAAGCTGCACTATCCCTTATATAGTAAAATCTCCTTAATACGATATAGGGTATATAACGATACCCTCTATATAACGATCTATACCCCTTAATTAAGCCTTTTTTGATATAATATTACGATAATCTGACTTTTGCCAATATCGTTAAGCACCTACTACTAATATTAGTATAAGCAGATTTTGATTCGTTAGATTTGACCTTTGCTTACTATAAGTTTAGCCATTAAATCTATTATATAACGATCAAAATCCATTAAAATTACCCTTAGATCTTACTCTCTACACTTAATTCTATCTTATTTACTATAGTAAGACATTAAAATTTTACAAGGTAGCGCCGTTACGGCTTCACTAATTACAAGCGCCAGAAAATACGCGCCTACTACTAAAAACACCCCAGTCTACTATAATTAGAGGTTGCTTGCTAGGGAAGCAACTTCCTTTATTATAATATTAATTAATCTTTAATATTAGAAATACTAAGCGATAAATTCCAACAGCTTAATTAAGCTAAATTATAACGTGGGTAAAGTATATAAGAGTAAAAGAGAGCTGCCAAACATCCTCTTTTAGAGGAGGCTCTCTTTAAGTGGCACTAACGCCTGTAGAACTCTCGCATTCCTATTACTAGCGACCTTATACGTGCTACAGCCACTTAATTATAGCAACGAATACCTATATTAGCGATAATAACTAAGCCAAAGTGGTTGCTTGGCTAGTTAGAAGGCTTTAAATCTTATAACGGTATTTATAAGGGAAAGTAGCATAGTAAGGCTGTCTTAGCTAATATAGATAGAGCAGAAGATCATATAGTAGAGCTTTAAGTAATTGTTAAGTCTTATTTACTAAAGGATGTTTATAATATAGATAAGACAGAGCTATTTTAGAAGGCTATACTAGATACTATATTAGCTACTAAGGCTCTATTAGGAATAAAGAAGTAAAAGGCACGAATCTCTTTAGGTAATTGCTCTAATATAGATGGCTTAGATAAGCTTCCTCTCCTTATAATTAGCTTATCACTAAAGCTACATTACTTCTCGCGTAATTGCATTAATATAGCCTTAATAAATATTATATAGAGATATAATAAGAAGGCCTAGATAACAACGGTGATTATACTTAAGTAGCTCACCTAGTTTAATAAAAGGATGCACGGCAGAAAGATATTACTCTTAATTAACAGCTTTAGCGCCCATAAAGCAGCTGTTTGAATACTTATTAAAAACGGCTCTCTTAAGAATACGCGCGTAGAGTTCCTTCCTCCTAATTGCACCTTAGTATATCAGCCTCTTAATTAAGGGATAATCGTAAACTTTAAGCTGCTCTACCGGCGATACTAGCTGCGATTTATAGTAGAGGTCTCGCTTTAAGATAAGAATCCAATTAAGTAGATATACATCTTATGGGCAATTCAATGGTCAGTTAAAGCTTAGAAGAAAGTTATACCATAAACGATTAAGAATTGCTTTATTAAATCTACGTTATTTAGCTCTTGTATAGGCCCACGGCCTCGCCCTTAAGACTATCTAGATCCTCCTATAGTTAATAAGATGCAGCAAATAGCAGAACAGCTACTCGCAGTAGGAAGGATTTACGCTGTAATAAATATTTAGAAATTTATTAAGCTACCAGGTAAGGAAGTAGAAGATTCGTCTAAGGATCTTATTAAGCATATAGTAGAGCTCTACGCAGGGCCCGATCGCGATGCGGAGACGGATAAGAAAGCTGTTAAGCAACCTTAAATTAAACTTAATAAGGCGCTTGTGGCCTTATAAAAGGTTTGTCTCTATAAGGAGCAGTAAAGCGATTCTAATAGAGACGTAATTATGACTCTATTAAGGCACGAGCGTCAAATTCAAGGCCGACGACCTTAAAACACCAAGCAGCAATCAATCGCGACGTATTTTAGTGTAGCCGATCGCTTAATTACGAGTTCACGCACGTAGATACATAATACCATTACCTAATTTTAATCTTAGGTGCATTTTATATACAAGTATGCAATATAACGATACCCTTAGTATTACGATACGCTCGGTCGAATAAACCATATCATACTAAAGAGATTTTACTGTATCTACCTTGCTATATATTATTATCGCTTATACTTACTCCGTAATACTATTTCCGGGCAATATATAGTAGATAATAGTGCTTTAATATAAAGTTAGGTAGTTAGTTCTTTCTAAAATATAGAGATAAACTAGCTACCTTTATTAAAGATAATCGTTTTAGAGAGCCTATAGAGTTTCCATATATAATCTAAGAATAGTTAGGCAATAATAGGTGTTAACATATTAGGGCAGGCGATTAAGTATCTTATCTTAAATAGTCGGTCTATAACTACTATAATATTTATATAGCCTTTACTTATAGGGAGATCAATAATAAAGTTAATTAAGATATCCTTCTATCTTTAGTCTGGAATAGGTAGTGGCTTTAAAAGGCCGTTATATATCTTATATAAAGCTTTAGCTCGTTAGCAGATATAGTAGCTAAAGATATACCTTTATATTATATTATATATATTTAGCTAATAGTACTCTTATTAGAGTAGCTCTAGGGTTTTTCCTTAGCTTAGGTAGCTAGCTACTAGTAAATCGTATACGTATTCGAGGAGCTTAAGCTTAAGCTTATTATAGTTAGGTATAACTAAGCGGTTTCTATAAGCTTCGCATTTATTTAAAGAAATCTTTTTAGAGCATCTAATACCATCTTATATTAGCTTAAGCGTCTTTTAGATAAACTTATTATTTAGGTATTTATTAATTATAATCTGTTTAATTAATTATTTATTTATTTTAAGGACGTACACTATAGGGTTTTTAATAGGAGGGTTAAATAGTTTAGGATAAAGTAGGGTCTAATTTTAGTAAAAGCGCGCTTCTTTTAATGCTAGCGCGTCTTATAAGCGTTAGGTTAGGGTATTAGACTTTTAACCTTAAATACTTAGGCGGTACGTAATTAAGAATTAAAAGCATAATAAATATTCTAACTAGCGGGCCTAATAATAACTTAGCTATTTTATGGTTGTAAAGTACTGTAGGTTCTTATAGTCGCTAAGGACCTTAATTGGAAATTCGGCGCCTTCTAGTTTAGGTCGCCATTGCTTAAAGTATCTAATAATAGCTAGTAATTCTTTATTGTAGATCTTATAATTATATTTAGCAGGGCTTAGTTGCTTTAAAAAGTATACTATAGGGTATAATACTCCTTCTTTATTATATTAAGATAGAATGCCTTTAGTAACATAATTGGATGGGTTAGCTTTTATAATACTTATTTGTTCTAGGTTAAAGTATTAGAGTATAGATATAGTAGTAAATATAACCTTTAAATAAGTAAAGGCCTTTTTTTATTCCTTATTAAAGATAAAAGCTTTATCCTTTTAGGTTAAAGTAATAAGGGGTAAAACTAGGGCGGAGAAGTTATTAATAAATTATTAGTAGAAATTAGTAAATCCTATAAAAGCTCTTACATCCTTAATATTCTAGGATTTTTACCAGTTTATAATTACTTTAACTTTCTTTAGGTCTATTTATATACTATTTATAAAAATAAGGAGTTTAAGGTATAGGACTTCCGTTTTATATCTAATTATAAACTAGCTCCGCAGAGGGCTTATAAAATAAGATTAACGTATTTCTAATATTTGGTTAGGTTATTACTATATATTAGGATGTTGTTAATATAAGCAGTATAGAAGATATCTAGGTAGGGATATAGGGTATTATTTATATAATATTAAAACGAGCTTAGAGTATTTGCGAGGCTAAATAGCGTTACTAAGTATTTAAATAATCTATACTAAGTATAAAATATAGTAAGCCATTTATCTCCTTTTACTATATAGAGGCGGTTAAATATAGAGATAATATTAAGCTTTGTATAGTAGTGAGCCTTACTTAATTAGTTTAGTATCTCCTATATTAACGGAATCGGATATTAGTTTTTAATAATAATAGCATTAAAAGCTTAGTAGTCTATATAGAAGCGTAGACTGCCGCCGGGTTTCTTAATAAAGATTACTAGTACGGCTATAGGCGATAAGCTTACTCTAATAAATCCTTTATTTAGGTTCTCGTTTAAATACTTTTATAATACTTAGAGTTCGTTTTAGGATATTCTATATAGGGGTTTAAATCTAAGCTACTTTCCTTCTTTAAGTATAATCTTATAATTATATATTAAGTATTCTAGTAGCTTATTAGCTTCCTTTTATAAAAATACCTTTAGGCGGTTATAGTACGGAGGATTACGCGAAAAGAGATTTCTCTTTCCTTTTTGGGACAGGCGGTAAGCTCTTTGTTTTAACAGCCCTCTAGGGACCTAGGGCGCCCTAAGCTTAGGTACTTAGGGGACAGAGCCCCTATAACTTTAGCGTATTATCCCCCGTTTAGTTAGGGGACTAACCGCCCATCCTAAAAAGGAAAGAGAAATCTTTTTTCGCGCAATCCTCCGTACTTTACTAATACCTTTATAGCAGGGTTAGTGTGCTTTTTTAGTGCTAAGGCCTTCTTAATATTAGCTATAGTAATAGTAAAGATTATATATTCGGGTTTCTTAGCGAGTTATACTAGTAGGGTAGCTCTAATTATATAGATATCTAGGGTGCTAAGCTTGCTTAGATTGTCTATAGTTTCTTATTTAGGTTTAGGTTCTTTAAAAATCCTTTTTATAGTAGAATACTAGTCCTTCTAGTATTTTCGTGTATTAAGCTTAAGCTTTTACTTAGCTTAGGGCGGTATAGTACTTAATAATAACTTATAGAATTTAGTAGAGTTTTTGGATTCTTAGTAGATGTCAGTAGAATTCCCATATTAGTAAAATTTGGTGAAATTCTTATGCTAGTAGAATCTGGTAGATTTCTTAGGCGTAGAGTAGATATTAGTAGAAATCTTACGTTAGTAGAATTTAGTAGATTTCTTAGGTATAGGGTAGATAGTTATAGAAATTTTAGACTGGTAGATCTTTGTAAGGGATATTATTACGGACACCTTAGGTTGCCCTCAGGACAACCCCCGGACGCCCCTTAAATAGTCGCCGGTCACGTGCTAAAGGCACGTGCTCGTAGTATATAGTCTCTATAATTCTAAAGGCCTTACCTCCTTAAGGATTCGTCTCTCTCACCAATCTATTCTATTCCAATCGTGTCCTTATAGCCCCCTATCTATAAGATCCCCTTACATTTAAATCCTTTCTACTCTTTTTTAGAAGGGTAGTCGGCTTTAAGGACCAGATTGTTTATTTATATCTTTTATTTATAACTACCATTCTCCCTTAAAATCTCGCGATAACCTAAACGGAAACTCTACGGATACCTTATGGAAAGCCGTCGCGTAAAGGCAGGAAGGTCCCTCTAATAGCGAGAGATTATAATAATATAACCCTCTGGGCAAGACGGCCAAATAAGCCCTAATACCCAGATGCTTTAGGAGCTCAAAGACTCTCGCACACCTATAGTTACCGGCAACGCTAAGGAAAATACAGATACCCTCTATAATAGTTATAACACTACTAGAAAGCAGCCGGAACCCCTCTAGCCTTACCTAGGCCAATCGGAAGATTAAACGCTAAAGGCGACTCTAAGATCTTCCCCTAAGCTAGAAATGCCAGAGGAATACACTAATATGTCTAATTAGGGAACTAACCGGAACCCTCCTAGAAGACCACCAGCCTATAATCGGCATAGTAGTAGTATATAGACTGCTTGCAAGCCAAGCGGGCCTACCCCTTTTAGTAATCTAAGCTAATTACTAACTTAAGACCCGAGCCCCGTTAGGAAGCCTATACTAGCTACTAGTACTAACACTACCTCTATAGTAGGAGCCTCCCTAGGCCCAAGTTTGGAAGGTTAAAAGCCCCATACCAATCTCCTTTAAGATAGATATTGGGAAGCTATTATAAGGCTCTCGGAAGCTATATAGGAGGAAGCCACTAATAAATATATTAGAACCCTCTAAGGGTAAATCCAGATCTAGTAGGGTCTAATCTAAGCTAGGCAAATTCTTTTATAACCTAGTTAAGGCTAAGGGCCCCCTGGGGGCCACCTAGTACCTACCTAAGGAGGTGTAAAAGACTTAGAGAGGCACCTACGTAATGAACGGAAAAAGGATATAGACTAACTGGCTAAGGCCTCTAGTAGTTTAGAACTTCGTTATAGACCCAACGCCCAACAGCTGGATAATTAGGTTCGCGAGGTAGATAACTTCTTTAAGATGCTAATAATATAAGATAATACCAAAGAGCGTATATACTAGATTATTAGCAAGATTAAAGACCAATCGCTAAACCAGATCGCGCTTAATTAACTTAATAAAGAGTAAATTATAATATAGCTATAGCTATAGACCTTCTTAAAGGGTTAGACCTAAGATCCGCATGTCGTATAATATAATAATGTAAAATAATTCTGGAATAGTACGCAGCTAAACTATTAAGACTTTCGCCAGTTTATAAACTTTATAGAAACTCGTGCTTAATAGATGGATCTAAAGCCCTTTAAAAACAAGGACGGCAGCGTCTATAAGAAGGAGAAGATTGGATTTATCTAGGCTAAAATTAAGTTAGTAATTTATGACGAAATAAAGCGCGTAGGAGCCCTACCGTGGATTACCGCATACACGGATTTTAAATAAGCGGTTCTAAACGCTAAGGATATAGTAAGGAACCAGACCTCTTCTAGTAGGAAGCTAGGGGGTCACTAGAAGCGCGGGCACTCTAGTAGTAACATAGGGCAGACCCAACCTTTAAAGAAGCCGTTCTTAAAGAGAACTTTAAAAGGGTTAAAGTTAGGAACCTTAAATAACGGGAAAGACTTCTAGGGTTAACCTAATACCCGTCTAGCACCTTTACGGAAACACTTTAAGAAGTTAAGAGAAAACTCTAGAGGCAGATTTTATTAGAAAAATAAGTAGGGTAATAACCGCACTAACAATCTAAAAAAAGAAAAGCCCTAGTTGCAGACCTCTCCTAGCTATAACTAGGGTAAGATACGGAAGGAAAGACTCTCCGTATTGCTATTAAGCTAGAAATAACACTCCCTATGGGTAAGGTATAACAGTTCTAAGTACTATATAACAGCGGCGCTAAAATTAATCTTATACGATATAATTTGGTAAAAGAGTATAAACTTATCCTATTATAAAGGTGGCGGAAACCTATTATAGGCTTTCTAAATAAGCATCGAATTAAGCTATATAGTGCCCATAAGCTTATAGTATTAGTGGCCGATATACATAACCGCACTAAGGTAGTTGGCCCGCAACCCTTTTAGGCGGCTAACTTTATAGGTTATAACCTTATCTTTAGATACCCTTAGCTTACGGAAGCAGATCCTAAGATATACTTTAAAACTAAAGTCTTTAAATAGTGGAATAATAAAGATTTAGAAGGGCGTATATTACTAATAAGCCTAAAGGATATCTTAGAGAATATAGGCCCAGGTAAAATAGTATATACTCTATACCTAAAGGAGTATCGGATCTAACCTCTATTTAATAGTAAGATAGGTATAGAGCCTAGTATAGGTAATAACCCCTCTATAATGGAAACCCTATAGGGAACTGCTGGATAGGTCGCAGAGATATTATAAGGAGGTGGCGATCTTAAGGATCTTATAAAATACTTCAACTGCTATAGGTTACTCTAGCTTAAGTAATATACAGAGAGTATACTATAGCACCTTAAACGCTGCGTTAAGGAGTTCTCTACCCTCTACTAGCTACCGTATAAAATGGTTTAATATACAGTGGCAACTATATACAAGTAACTACTATAGCGTATAACGCTGCCCGTAAGTATCCTAAGGGAGCTTTAAGACCTACCTAACAATAACGCGGAGGACAAACGCGACCCTAATTTGTTAAATATTCTAGCAGGCCTAAGGGACTTACTAAGGGTATTTTTAGGTAGGAGAGCTAAAGTCCTACCGTAGAACTTGGAGTACAATTATATAATTAATCTAGAAGAAGGTAAGAAACCACTAAACCTTTTTATCTATAACCTCTTGCGCAAAGAGCTTGAGATCCTATAGGAGTACCTTAATGGCTTACTAGAAAAGGGATGGATCTAGCCTAGTAAGTCGCCGTTAGGCGCGCCAATCCTCTTTATCCCAAAACTAGATAGAACTATAAGGCTATATATAGACTATCGCGGTCTTAACAAGATTATAATTAAGAACCGTTACCTACTACTACTAGTTAGTGAAATGCTGGATTAACTATCTAGGGCGAAGATCTTTATAAAGTTAGATCTATAAGACGCCTATTATAGGCTCTGTATTAAAGAAGGGGATAAGTGGAAGACCGCTTTTAAAACCTAATACGGCCACTTTAAGTATCTGGTAATGCCTTTTAGGCTAGCCAATACGCCTGCGATATTCTAATTATATATTTACAGAGCCTTAGGGGGACTAGTTAACCGCACATACGTCGTTTATTTAGATAACATCTTAATCTACTTAGAAGATAAGGATTAATACAAGCAATATATCCGCGAAGTGCTAAAACGTTTAGATAATTAGGGCCTCTACACTAAGGCGTTAAAGTATATCTTTAATACTAAGCAGGTTGAGTTCCTAGGGTATATCGTAACGCCTATAGGTGTAGTTATGGACCTAGTAAGGGTGTAGACAATCTAGGAGTGGCCAGAGCTAAAGAGCTACTGGGATGTTTAAGTATTCCTAGGCTTTGCCAATTTCTATAGGCGCTTTATCTATAACTACTCAGACGTTGCCTAATACTTATTTAACTATATTATAGAAGCTTTCTAAGACCCAACCTAAGGAGCAAAAAGCTTAAAGGCGGTAAGGAAGAAAACTAAAAAGGGACTAACTAAATAGTATAAGCCATGGTTATGGCCTAGAAAGGTTTAAAAGGCCTTTTAGGAACTTCACGTAAAGTTTATAAAAGCTCTATTGCTACGGCATTTTGACCCAGATTAGCTATTAATAATAATTACTAATATATTAAATTTTGCCCTTATTAGTATCCTACTATAACCTAATAGGCATCTAGATGCTACCTAGCTCTATTAGAGACCAGTAGCATTTTATAGTAGAAAATTCTAGGGACCTAAAGTTAGGTATTATACCCACAATAAGGAACTGCTGGCTATAGTCGACTGCTTTAAATAGTGGCGACACTACCTTAAGCACACGAGCTATACTACTTGTGTACTCTCAGATCACTATAATTTACGCTACTTTATAACTATGAAGGAGCTTATACCTTGATAAGCCAGATAGGTAGAGGAGCTTATACAATTTAATTTTAAGATTAAATACAAGCTAGGGGAAAACAACCCTATTAATAGACTGTTACGACGGCCAGACTATGCCAAAGGCTTTAAAACGGGAGAAGGAAAATAGATAATAGATATCTTACTCCCTATATTGCAGAACAAGCTCCGGGTGTAGGATGCTTAAGCACCTATAGCTCTATATACTAAGTCTTAGGCGGTATAAGCCCTATTAGTTTCCACTAATGTTTTGGCTAGTACCCAGTCTATTGCTAATAAGGGTCTAAATATACCTAGATAGGACGTCCCCGATATATTCTTAGAACCTAGTAATATACCATTTCTAATTACTAAGCTATCCCCTTAAATAAATAGCGAAGCTATAGAGTAATCGGAACTTGGAGCCCTGTAATAACCAAAGGACTTTAACCTTATAGCGGCCTTCCTAACGTACGCGTATTAAAGAGTTATAAGATCTATAGTACTATCTAGTCTTATACTTAGAGTAGTATAGGACAAAATAGCTTTTACCTAGGAACCATCTAAAGGGTTAATAGATCTTATCCGTAAGGTGTAATAGAGGGACGCTTTCTATACCATTCTTAATACGGAAGTAGACCGGAAACGTAATAGAAAGGAAGCTACTAGGCGCTACTATTAGGAACTAGACCCGATGGGCCTACTGCGTAGAGGTAGCAAGGTTTAGGTGCTATAAGAAGTAAATCTACAATAGAAGATTCTTATAAAGAATTACGATAATCCTCTAGGCGGCCACTATGGTTAAGCAAAGATAGTGGAATTACTTTAGCGTAAATACTATTGGCTAAGGCTTAATTAGGAAGTAAAGGAGTACATTAGCTATTGCGAGAAGTGTTAAGTATATAAGATCCGCAGGTATAAGCTATAAGGTCTACTTAAATCAGTTCCCCCCGCTAGTAAGCTATAGTAATATTACACCATAGACTTTATTACGGATCTCCCGCTATCTAAAGATGGCTAAGGACGAACATATAATTCGGTCCTTATACTTATTAATAGGTTTTTAAAGTACGTCTAATACCTTCCTATTAATAAGATGATTAACGCATAAGAGCTCGCCAACCTAATTAAGGAGAAATGCTTTCTTAAAGTAGATTAGCTACACTCTATTATTACTAATAGGGGCAGCGTCTTTATAAGCTAATACTGGTCGGACCTATACTTCTATTTAAAGATAGACCACCGGTATAGTACGGCTTTTTACCTATAGATAGATGGGCAAACGGAACGCCAGAACTAGGAACTGGAGTCTTACCTACGGATGTATTTGAACTACTAGTAAGACAACTAGTGCGAGCTACTTCCGTACGTGGAGTACGCTTATAATTTAAAGCAATATACATTATATAAGTATGCGCCAATCCAGATTGCCTATAGTGTTCAACTATTTGGGTTTAATAGTATACCTAATAATTACTAGCTAAGGCCGCATAATTAGTTATAGGATCCTACTGGGAAGTTAAAGGACATCTACTGGAGAGTATAAGGATACCTTTAGGAATAGGAGGAGTAATGGAAGTATACGAAGCAGAGCCTATAAGATGCCTAAGAGTAGTAGAGACTTTGGTATAACTATAAGCACTAGGATAAGCATTTTGGAGTAGGCGATGAGGTTCTATTACGTTTAACGAATATTAAGACCTATTAACTATTAAAGAAGCTTAATATAAGATACCTAGGTCCCTTCTAAGTTAAGGAACAAATTAGTA
>Ga0307515_10017527_pt1 | contig 13037 bp, 2 predicted proteins | sample 17_EM_MG_FD_194513 | JGI IMG/M metagenome (GOLD analysis project Ga0307515, IMG submission 194513) | Populus trichocarpa ectomycorrhiza microbial communities from riparian zone in the Pacific Northwest, United States - 17_EM | ecosystem: Host-associated > Plants > Roots > Unclassified | place...
CAATGCTGTCTGTCTGTCTGTCGGTCGGTCGGTCGGTCGGTCGGTCGGTCGTCAGTCGTAATCAATCAGTAGGAAAGCAGTCAGTAAGAAGAAAGGAAAGAATGTATTCCGGTAGGTCGTGATATGTATCTTCTCGAGGGAAGGAAGGAAGCTGAAGGCTCTATAAATATAGGGAAATGCCAAGACAGTAGGCGACGTCCAATCTACACCACGACACTATTATATTAATCTTAGGTTATAGTTTAAATTTAAGTTAAGGGTCTTATCCGTAAGTTGCGTAAAATAGCATTATACCTATTAATACGTTTATTATATTATTTACGGTAAACTTAGCTAAGGGTAGCTATTTTTCCTGGTTGTTTTATAGGTATTATTCTATAATTATATTTATAATTTTAGTTTAACTATCTATCTCTAAATAAAATATAGTTAAGAGTTATATTTAAATGCTTAATTGTTTATATAGAGCTTACTAGAAGTTTAAAATAAACTAGCTTCTATAATTAGATATTATTAAGTTAGGAAGTCTATATAGCTTAAAGACGTACTTAATAAAATATTTAGCTACTAATATTATATTAATTATGTCTATGGAGATTATATATCGCATTTTTATAAGACGGTTAATAATTACTATAATATTTATAAACCTATTACTACTAACGTAGGTTACTGGGTTATAACGGTTTACCTAGTTATAATGGAAATCTAACTACATTTAGTTATAACGGAACACCAAAATACTGCCGAATGCCGATTTGCAGGCAAATCGCTAGTAAAAACTATCGCGAAGCATTATTTTATTATTAAACCCAAATAAAGCCTTAAATATATATAGGGGAGAGTCTATATCGACTTTTTACAGTGTATTAGGCAGCTGATTGCTTAGATAACCACGAGTTAGCGGATTAAAGTCCTTAGCTAAGGTCTCTTCGTTACTTAAGGCGATATTTTCTAGCTGAATACCGAAATAGGAAACCGCTTTTCCTAATTAGACAGGCGGTCAGATTTCTATTATAACTAGGTAGACTATTATAACCTAGTGACCTACGTTAGGCAAGTTAATTATAAAGTTAATTAAGATATCGCGCTATCTTTATATTAGAATTAGTAGTAGTTAAAATACTCCTTACTTTTTTATATAAAAGGTCTTTCTATATATATATATTCTATATACTTAAATGTATTTTTATATATAGTTATATATTAAAGGCTAGTAGTATACTTATTAAATAATCTTATAAGTTTTTATACGGCTAGGATATTTTACTATTAGGGAGTTATATATAAATCTAAGTATCTTAAATTATAAAGGTTTAGAATTCGGAATTACTATCTTCTATTAATAGTATAATTAGTTATTTTAAATTTTGTATTTAGCGAGTGTAATATCCTTATACTATTATTTTTCTATTTAAATTACTTTTATTATATCTATTATCTATATATTATTTTTATATTTATATTTTATTAGCTTATTAATTTCTATTTCCTATTTATTAACTTCTAATTTAGTTTTATTAAGCTCTATATCCAAAAATATAGGGTGTAGTTTCTTAAAGTGTTTAGGGGGTAACAGAATTTATAATTAATTTATAATCCGGTTGTTAGAGGCGTTTATAGGTAAGTTTTATAATTATTATATTAATAAATTAGGCTTTTAATTAAGTTTACTAAGTTAGTATATAATCTTAAAGTTAAATTATAAAAGGTATTTAGCCTAATAAATTTAATGTTATATTAATTACTTTATAGTTATAAAGTACTATAGGTTTTTATAGTCCGTTAATACGCATATTAGAAATAATAATTTATTAAGTTCTAAACGCCATTATTTAAAGTATCTAATAATTTTAAGTAGTTCCTTATTATATATTTTATAGTTTAATTTAGTAAGGGTAAGTTTCTAAAAGAGAAAGGCTATTAGGTATAGTTTACCATTCTTATTATATTGCGATAATACTCCTTTTAGTATATAATTAAACGAGCCTATTTTAATAATATATTTAAAGTCCGGATTAAAGTAAATAAAAATTAGAGTAGTTATACAACGATATTTTAGGTTATTAAAAGCTTATTTATATTTAGTAGTCTATTTAAATCTTATATTTTTTCTTATTACGTTTACTAATAGCTAAATAATTTTTAAGAAGTGATTAATAAATTAATAATAGAAATTTATAAATTTTAGAAATCCTTAAATATCTTATATACTACTAGGACTTTCCTAGTTTATAATTATAGCGATTTTCTTAGGGTTTATTTTAATTCCGTTATAGAATATAATTAAGCTTAAGTATATAACTTTAGACGTGTAAAATATATATTTCTTAATATTATATTATAAGTCGGCGTCTTATTAGCGTTTAAAGACTATTTAAATATACTTCTAATACTTAAAAAGTAAAAATTAATAGATTAAGATATTATTAATATATTACTAAAATATACTAAAACCGCTCTTTACGCTAAATAGCATTATTAGGTATTTAAAAAGTCCCTATTATATACGGAAAGCTATATACTTCTTATCTCCTTTATAAATACGGATTTAATTAAAGGTAGTAACTATATTAAGCTTTATTGTTAGTTATACAAGGTAATATCACATAGCTACGGTTCGTAGATAGTATGATAATTGTTAATTCTGTATATATCCTTCCTACTTAAGGAAGGGCGAGGAGCTTAAGGCTCCTCGCCACGCTAGTGCCGCGGTAACACGTGACGGCAACTTGCCTATATTCCCAACACTAGCAACTCTTCTTTTACGGTTGCCATCTATATATATATACCGCTCGACTAGCGTAATAAATATCAATCCTCCTTACTTACTATTGCCATTATAATATAAGTCTCGCTATCCTAAAATTTACCTCTTAGCACATAGTGCTTTCTTACTTAAGAGTTATAGGAGGGCCGCTAAGGCGCTAGTAGTAAGCAAGCCAATAGCGATTTTCTATCCCGGGGATAGAAAATCCTAATTAGCTGGGTTAAGTTAGGGTCTATAGAATATTATACTTCCCCCCTCCAAAAAAGTCTTAGTAAGAGAATTTAACTAATTAGATAACTTTAACCGCCGGTTAAAGTTCCTAAATATCTTAAGACCTTATATAACTAAGAAATTTCCAGGAACTCCCTTTTAACCTAACCTTTAACTTATATACGTAGAGTATTTATATTAATAAACGTCTCTAGTGCCTTATTTAGGTTCGCCTTCATTATTATATCTACTAGGTTATCTTAGCTATTAATCTATTAAATCTTAAAGAGTTCTTAACGCTTATAGGATTGCCGAAGTGCTATAATATTAATTATAAGGCGCTTCTCCTTTATAGTACCGAGCTTAACTAAACACTTATAGAGGGAATATAAGTTAGTGTATACAATTGTAGGGATAGCGAGAAGTTTAAGTCAATCTATAATTATCTTTAGGGTAGTTCTAATTGCAATTGCTATATTAACTCTACTAACCATTCTATATATCTCTAACGCTAGAATGCTTTAAGTAACGCGCTTACTTTTAGTTAAGCTTTAGTGGATAAGGTTACCGTAGATTATAAAGTCATTCTCTCTAGTAAATTTGTTCGCGATAATAATCTTATATCCTAGCTAGGAGCTAAAATCTTTATTATTTATAAACGATCTATTAATAAATACGAAGAGCTTAGTGGTAGGAAGATTAATAGGTATATAGAGTAGTCCCTAATTAAGATGGTTTATTTGCTAGAAAAGACGTTTATTTAGGGTAAAAACGTTATTCTTAGTTGGTTCCTAGTATTGGGCAGTAATAGAGAGATCGAATAAAGCCTTAGGTTAATAGATAGAAGCAACATAAGCTTTATAAGCGCGTTACTCTATATATCCTTACTTTAGAGAATTAGCGTTAATAATATTAATCTTCTTACCTTAACCCTTTTGGCGTAAAGTAATAGAATCCTTATTTAGGGAGAGGGTGCATTTATTAAAGAGCAATAGTGTTATTAAATTAAGCTTTTCCTTTAGCTTTGCTATAAGATTTGCTTTTACTAACTTATCTTCTTTAAGAGCTAAGAATTAGTCATCTCCTAAGATAATTATATTATTAGTTTATATGCCAACGATTCTAAATAGAGTTTCTATAGTTATAATAAGGAAGTAGGGATTAAATATAAATATAGTTATTAAAAGCTTCTCTTTATAGTGCTTGCTATAGGTAGCCCACTAGTAAGTTCCTACCTCTGTAATTCTATATAATGGCTTAAGCATAACTATAATCGTATCTTTGGGATATTGGTAGCGAATTTACTCTAGAAGGTATGCTAATATTAAGCGCTAAAGGTTCATCTCTAATTAGGTATAGGCCTAGGTAATATCTTATAAATAAACCGCCATTCTATTCTTTATTAAGGAGGGAGCTAGCGTAATAATAACTTGCTAACTAGCTTATTAAATTATAGGAGATTGCGTAAGAATTACTTCCTTACTATTTATTACAGTGCTGCAATGAAGTAGACTGAATAACTACATTGTGGTATAAAGAGGAGAAGAAGGTAGAAAGGGGGTGTTGTATATAAATAGTAGGGCCGGCCGCTAAGGTACTAGTGGTGGGCTAGTTAACAGTAGGAAACAGTATAAGATAGTATGAAACAGTATACGTTAGGTTAGTGCCGTGACAGTACTCCTCTCCCCTAGATAGTTTGGTCCCCAAACTAAATAAATAACTCTAAAATAGGCAGTATTTGGGGTCGCCTGTTTTTTACCGCAAAGATATTAGTTCCCCTTACCGCCCTTAACCGAGCTAATGGCAATTTTCTGTGCCGGGCATAGAAAATTCTAATTGGTTGGTTTAGTAAGTAAGGTTAGTAGAACTCCATACTGCCACCCAAATTAATCCGCGTGGCGTTTCTTGGCAAGAATCTGGCCAATTAGACAACTTTAACCGCCGGTTAAAGTTCCATAACATCTCAACCACCACAAATTTTAATACAGTGGTCGGCCATGACCTCGGCGTGACTTTTCCTTATCTCGTGCCTAGTCTGGGGGTCCTAGCTTCTTAGGGTGTTGCTTATAGAAGCGCTATATAGCCTATTTGCAACCCTTTAGGTCTTCTTCTAGCTGCTAGGTTATGTCCTTATAATATTTCCATTTAATCTTATAAGTTAGGCCTTGGGGGTCTTTATTATATACGTTAAGGATTTTCTTAAACTCCTATTTGTCTTCTATATTACCGTTATTGTCTCTCTCTGCTACTTGTCCTTGTATATTACAGCGCTCTATAGTATTAATATTTACTTAGCTAGGGATCTCTTTAGCAGCCTAGAGGCGGACCTTAGATATATAGAAGGATTTATTTACTTAGATATGGTCTAGGAGGTCTACTATAACTGCCCCTTAGTATACTATAAGTACGGGGTACGGACCGTCCGGGGCCGCTACTATAAGAGCGATAGATAACTTCTAGGTAAAGGTCTAGGGCGTTAGGGACGAAGAGACGTTAGTAAAAGTAGATCTGTCTATCAACGATACTATATTCTAACTTGTCGCAATGGAGTAATTTCCTAATCTTCTTTAGCTAACGGCGAGCTTTCTAATTACGTAGGGCCGCTACTATATCTCTTACGAGTTCGTTCTCCTGGTATCCTAACCAAATTAACTTGTCTAGTGACTTTTCGGCTATTTTAGGGTTTAGAGCGGCTACAAACTCCGCATTATTAGAGTTACGGGACTTATATAGCAATTCTTCTAAGATCGTGGGGTTAATTTTCTGGGGCGGTATAACGACTTAGGCTCGGTGGCGGAGGCGTTCGTTATTGGCGTCCTTAGGCCTTATTCCTAGTAGCCGGCTTAGGGCGTTAGGGAGCGTGGCTTTACTGCTAGGTCTGTATATAATTATAAAGTTAAACTATAAAAGGAACTCTGCCCACTAAACTTGGCGTTAATTTAGCTACTTAGTAGTTATAAACGTCTGTAGGTTTTTATAGTTAGTAATAATTTTAAACGGCTCTTTAGTCCCTTATAGCTTAGGACGCTATTCCTCTAAAGCCTTAACAATAGCTAAGAGTTCTTTATTATAGATCTTGTAGTTATACTCTGGCGCAGAGTGCTTTACGGAGAAGAATGCAACCAGTCTTAATTTACCGTCGTTGTCGTACTAGGAAAGGACTCCACTAGAAGCCTAATTTAATACGTCTGTCTTTACCACTATCTTCTTTATATAGTTATAGTATGCTAGTACTGGTGCTGAGGTAAAGGCTCCCTTAAGGGCCTTAAACGATTTGGCTTGTTTTGGTCCCCATAGCCATCCGATATCCTTCTTTAGGAGTTTTATTATAGGTATGGCGACGGCAGAGTAGCCTTAGATAAATTGTTAGTAGAAGTTCGCGAAGCTAAGAAATTGTTGTAGTTCTTTAATTAATGTCGGGTCCTTTTATTCCTATAAGGCCTATACCTTCTTAGGGTCCATAGTTATGCTATTAGTTAAGATGATTAAGCCGAGGTATTTCGTTTTAGTAGAGTAGAACTCGGACTTATTAATATTAATCTAAAGTCTAGCATTACTAAGTCTTTAAATGACTTTATTTATATACTTAGTATGCTCGGTGCATGTTTTAGAAAAGATAAGAACGTTATTAAGGTAGGTAGTGCAGTAGTTGTTAAGGGCGTTATATAAAATATAATTAATACAGTTCTAAAACGTGGTGGGTGCGTTATAGAGGCTAAATAGTGTAATTAGTATCTTATAGAGTCCGAACCGGGTAATAAATGCTATAAGCCACTTATAGCCCTCTGTAATCCGGATTCGGTTAAACGCAGCGATTATATTAAGTTTAGTAAAGTACTTAGCACCATAAAGTGCGTTAAGTGTCTTACGGATTAGTGGTAGTAGGTACCAATTCTTAATAGTAACTATATTTAGGCCTCGGTAGTTATAGTAGATTCGTATACTGCCACTAGGCTTAACAGCGAGGAGGAGTAGTACGATAGCTAGTAAGGTTAATTCGCGGATAAAACCCTTGTCTAGCATCTTATTAATCCACTTTTTTACACACCTAAGTTTAGCAGGTAAGAGTGGTCTGTTTTTATAGTACGGGGCCTAGTTTCCAGGGATAATCTTAATTTTATAGTCCTATGGTTAGTAAGGGGGCAGCTTATCTACATTCTTAGGGAGAAAGTGCTTAATATATTCGCGGAACTCCTTTAGTAAGCATTATAAAATATCTTTACGGGTTAATCCTAGTTTGCCTTTTAGGAATTTTTTAACATTAGTGTTAACTATCTTCCGGCGTAGAGACTTAGGCTTGGTTTTTAGGTTTATCTTAAGGAAATTATAAAAATAAGGGGGTAGCGCTTTACGGGCTTCTTCCATTGTATAGTCGCCCTCCACTAGCCGGCGGAAAGACTTTTCTAACAGGTTCGGTACTTCTATTAGGCCTATAAGCAGCTCTTTAAGCAGCTATTAGTGTTCTTCTTATTTAACTAGTTCTACTAGCTCCGCCATGTAGATCCTTATCACCTTTATACCTTTTTATTTATAGAACTGGGTAAAATTAATAGCATGAGTGCATCTAATATCGTCCAGTTTGGGGCGTGTTTAGTTCTCTAGTGTTATAGCTAGGCTAGCGCGGCTCGGTTAGCCCTAGGGGGCAGAAATATAGCGGCGGCCCTATACGGTATATGCGGGAGACGGATATAAGGTTAAGCGTTACGGGGGGGAGGTCTTAATTGCTCTGGTTTTAGTCTTAACTACAGTGTCTTTAGCTGTTATACGCGCGATCGTGTGTGCGTATAGCAAATAACTTAGAGTTAGGTGTCTTATTAGCTAGCCTAGGTTAAGCGGGTATATACGGGGGACTTATAGTTCTGGTGGTGTTTATATTCTTAGGGGTAGGGTAGTGTTTCTTAGGGGTAGGGCGGTGGTCCAGTCTTCCAGAGTCTCTATTTTGTTTACTGTATATATTAGCTCACTAGTATTAGGTACCTCTTTTACTATTAGCTAACAGTATCTAAGCGTTAGCCGCGCAATACGTTCGCATAGTACTACTCGGTTACAATTAGGGATATGCTATAGGAGATAGTTATAGGCATAGTAATTAGAGTTAAACTTAAGCCCTAGAACGGGGAAGTTTATACTTAGGTTATACTTTTTAAGCTAGGGCATTCTAAGAATTACTAGTATTAAGGGTGATAACTTTATAACGTAGAAAAGCATAGATTCTATATAGTGGCTGATTGTTATTTTTGCTGTAAAGTAATGGGTAATAAAGCTAGATTAGAGTCCGTTGGCAAGGCGGAGTGGTTTTAGGACTAGAAGTCTTTTTATTATAACATTGTGCTTCTTTATAAGCGAGTCTTTATCTACAAACGCTAGTGCTATACTACCACTATTAATAAAGCTTACTGTTTCGATAAGAACTTCTAGGAGTAGGTTACGCAGTAAGGAAAGGTAAGTCTAAATAAGGATAAAATTTCTATTATTATTTGCTATTCTAAGATTAAATAGCAGCTAGCTTAGAATAAGGTCTAACTAATCTAGTAACATAGATCTAATCCTTTTATCTTTCTCCCCGTATGGTTTTAACTCTTAAAGGCAACTTAGTCTAAGGGTTGGCCTTTTAATAGCTGCGTTATAGGGCTTAGCTGGTGGCTGTAGTCTTAGCTAGTATATCCTAATATATCGGTCTCTAACGGTGTATATATGCTAGGGGGTACTTCGCCAATAATATAGCTGGTCTTGCGGTTAGTAGTAATACGGAGTACTTATCCATAGTTCGCGTACGGGACTATTGGCTAGGGCTGCGTTAGGGAAGGGAATTATAGGGGTGGGTTTCTGTATCTGAACCCACGTCCTCATCCGCGGTTACTGCCTTAATTACCATCCCCTCTGTTAAAGAATCCGCCGCGGCTAGGGGGGGGGTTAGCACGGTAGTATTGGAAGGGGATTTAGGTTTTGCTAGGGGTTATAAGTATCTTTCTAGTGGCTAGGTTAACCACACGCTATATAGAGTCTGTTATTTATATGATGTCTTTAGACGTTATCGGGGAGGCTATTACTACCGCTGCTGAACTTAACGGCGTCTAGGTCTATTAGGTTATTCTATAGTAATACGGGTTAATAGCCGCCAGCGGCACTTAGCTTAGCGGTATTTAACTTAGTATAGTAGGTATAGTTCTGTAGGTTATAAGCAAATATATCTATCTACTTACTCTAGCCTTTATAGTTAGTATCGCCGATCTTCTAGCTAAGGGTAAAGGCTAGGTCCTTTATCTTAGAGGAAATATTCTTCTTAAGTAAATCCACTTTTTGTTCTTTAGTCTTATTTGCTTTAATTATTAACTTATTAAGCTCTGCTTTTTAGGACTAGTAGTTACGCTCGCCTTAGCTTAAGGTATCCAACTTATTTTTAGCCGCTTAGGTTATATCCATAGTCTTATAGTGTCCTCTTATATATATAAACATAGACTCTCGGTTAGAAAAGGTCTATTTACTTAGGTTATTTAGGTATATGCGTAGCGTATTAAGGCCATATTTAACATAGTTATAAGCCTTATCCGTTAGCATATCTGATATATAAAGGATTTCGTCTATTAGGGTCTTAAAGCACTTTATATCCCTCCGGAAAATGCCTTAGATTTTTATTTCCTATATTTTAAAATTTTCTTACTTTTTAATTAGTGATCCCTTACCATTAAATGGGGTTAGATCTTTTGCTTTACGCTTTTTTCTATAGGGCTTAGTTAAAAGAGGGGAGCTAGTAGTAGGGTTCTTGTTGGCAATAGTCTTAGTAAGTATAGTAATCTAAGAGCTTAGGTTTTATATAGTCTCGGTATATGCGAGGGCTTACTATTCGTATTATTTAATATATGGTTTAAGTGTCTTAAGGAAGTTAATTCTATGTTAAGCTTTTTTAAGTTAGGACTTTATAGCTTGGCCTTTACTATAGACGGCTTAAAGGCCGCTCTTAATACTGATTAAGAAGGCTATATATATAGAGAGTTACTAAAAGGTTCCTGCCACATTAAGGTTCTTTAGGTATTCAGGACCGTTCCTAATCGCCCAGGCGATATTAGTATAGGAGGTGTTAAGGAGGCGGGCGAGCGCTTCGCGAGGGTTTGTCGGCGGGACGTCGTCTATATTATAGTCGCCCATTCTAGGAGATCTGGGTAAGACAATCGGAATCTGTAAGGCTGGCTATAATACTAAGATTGCTGAGACTGTACTAAGGCTATGCTAAGACTGTGCTAAGATTATCTGGGACTGTAGTACGGTGTTGTCGGTCGCGCTAGGTCGCAATTGTACTAAGAAAATAGGGATAGTGGACTGGGAAAAATAAAGATCGTAATGGGGTGCAATTAGAGATACCATAAACTGTTACAGTGCTGTAATGAAGTAGACTAAATAACTACGTTATGGTATGAAGAGGAGAAGAAGGTGGAAAGGGGGTGTTGTATATAAATAGTAGGGCCGGCCGCCAAGGTACTAGTGGTGGGCCAGCTAACAGTAGGAAACAGTACGAGACAGTATGAAACAGTATGCGTCAGGTCAGTGCCGTGACACTATTATTGTTATAACCTTAGATAATAAGCCTTAATTTCTTAAATAGGGCATTAGTAGCTTTGCCCTTAATCTCGTTAACTATTCTTAACTTAAAGATGCAAACTCTATTAAACTTAGTAGGGTTATACTTCTTAAATTTAAAGACTCCCCTTATAATGAGATTATCGATCTCCTGCTTATTAGATGCTTGGAAAGAAGCTTTAGGAGTTATAATATAACCTTCCTTTTAGAGCTATTTTGTAAGCTTAAAGTTAGCCTTTTCCTTAGCTGTTATAAAGGCCATTAATAGCTTAACTCCATTCTCAATAGCGGTAATAAATTACTCTTTAAAATTAATAAGATATTAGCAATTTCGTAATCCCTTTAGGCGACCTCTACTACGTCATAGTTGCGGCATATCTACTATAATTATATTAGAATTGTAGTCGCCTTCTAGAGCACGTTAATTATGGCTCTCCTCTAGGGTATTTTCTATAGCATCCTACAAAGGCTTAGAACTGTTATCTTTATAGTAAGGCTTAATAATAGTTAAATGGAATTAAGTAGGTCTATAAGGTATCTAAATAGTATAAGTCTAACTATCTATTATAATGAGTTAATATAGACCTAACTATCCTTCCTTTTTACGCCATATGCGTACCTTAGACTAGAGTGGTAGATTAAGCGTAGTTAAGGTATTTAGGCCATTTCTTATTCCTAGTACGTTGTTAACCTAGCGTATAGCGTAGAGATATTATACCTCCTTAGTTACCTTATAAATAGCCTTAGCTTATTATATAACGGAGAAAGATAGTAAAGAATTGTTAGTTATTTAAGGGTAAGCGCTAAAGACTAGTAATATAGGTATAAGTCCATCTGGGCCAGCGGAATTATTAATGGCTTTAATAGCCATTTATAAGGTAAGTTCTTTACTAGCATTCTCTAGTTCTAAAGAGATAATCTTATATACGCGGCGTAATAGTATATAATATTACTTCACTTTTCTAATACTATTATATGCCTTAATAGGGACTTCCTTAACCTTAATTACCATTACCTTTATCTATTATCAAAACTCTACGGATAAGAAGTTCTTTCCTATATTATAGATAATTTAATTAGGGGGTCCTAGGTAGATATTAATCTAGTATAATTAAAGGGTATCCTATACGTTCCTAGCTAATATATCCTTTAAGAATTATGCGGCTTAAAAGGAGGTTAAGAAGTTAATAACTTAGAGTACTAGCTTGCCGCTAAGATATATAACATTAACGATAATATAAAAGTTAAAGTTATAGTTATCTTTAAGGGTGAACTTAAATTAGCTAGGGGATTTCTGGTTTATTTGGTAGTAATAATAGTACTTTATAAGATATTTAATCGCCTTAATTTTAACCTTATGGCCTACTTACTAGAGAACCCTAAGTAATTGGTAAACTAATAGGTAACCGAAACGACGGTGTAGTTGGTATAACTCTAACTTAGTTAAATAGCTCTAAGTAATACTCTTTTCTAGTTAATAAAGGAGTAACTAGGGGTAACCCCACTTATATATAACGGGCACCCAATTATCTCCTTAAATAAGTACATTCTTAAGGTTATTAAGCTTAAAGCCTAATTTATTTATATCTTTAATATAAAATAGAAACGGGGTGTTTATAGGAATAATATAAAAGGTAATATACCCTAAGGGGGTTTAAACCCTAATTATGCTAAGAGAGATTATAGTACCTTTACCAAAACAAATCGTATATTGGCCTACCGTTAATTAGTTAATCTAAATAGAGCTATTAAGCTGCTAGAGAGCTTAAAGTTAAGGTTCTCCTACTATAGATACTCCTATGGCTCTAGTATCTAGTATAATACTATAGAAGATATTCGCCAAGTATCTATTATTAAAGGAGAACGCGGAGCTCTCCTTTAGCTTATTAAAGATATCTAACTTCATAATAGAATGGAGTATAGATTAGTTATTAAGAATAGTAACAGTTTATATACCATCTACCTTACCATACTTAGTAAAGTATTAGTTAAGTAAGTAGTCCTTAATTTCTATATCTATAAGGAGCTGTTCGGTCTTATTAACCTTACCCTTAAGATCTTCTACGCCTTTATATTAAACTAGAAAGCTTTAAAAGTAGGCCGTAGTAACCTTATAATTTCTAACGTTTCTTATACTCTAACGGAACTTATTATATACCTCCTTTTGCTTATTAAGGAAGTGTCTAGTTAACTAGTAATTTGGCTTCTTATAAATATAGCACTTTTTTTAGTAATTACTTCAAAATAAACCTCTATAAGGACCTCCATAATTACCTTATAGTCGACATTAATTATACCCTTTTCCGTATTCCCTACCACGGCTACTATATATTTAATTAGTCCAGTTATAATTATATTAGTCGGGAATACTTAGTTAGGTAGGGTTTTCGGTATAGAACTGTTAAGATTCTTATATTTATATTATAGTACCTATAGCGGAGCGTAGCTTAGTATATACTCCTTTAAATATATTTATAGGTTT
>Ga0307515_10017528_pt1 | contig 13036 bp, 9 predicted proteins | sample 17_EM_MG_FD_194513 | JGI IMG/M metagenome (GOLD analysis project Ga0307515, IMG submission 194513) | Populus trichocarpa ectomycorrhiza microbial communities from riparian zone in the Pacific Northwest, United States - 17_EM | ecosystem: Host-associated > Plants > Roots > Unclassified | place...
TATAAAACACTAAAAACATAAAAAAAAAAAAAAAAAACCTTGCTAATGATGATTAAAAAATAAATCATTCACTAATCTAAAATGGCAGAGAAAATAATAATCACAAAAATCTTCTTTGATTTGAATTTTACTTTTTCTTTATATTTTTATAAATTATATTTTCTATCTTGTAGTTTATATATTTAATAACAATTTACATTTCAACCATGCATTTTATTTGGATCTGTTATTAATCTAGAATATAAAATGCAATTTATAAAAATACAAATAAAAAATAAAATTTAGATGAGATATTTTTGTAATTATATATAAAAAAGAAAATCATTAGCCAATCGGACAACGCGGAGAGATCAGGAGCGGGGAACGATAAACAAGAGTACAAAACTACATTAAAATAAAAACCAATACCTTTAGTCTCAACCTAGGAATCCACATCTAAACCAAGGCCCAAATATAGCCACCGACAAGACTTGAATTTTCTTATCTTCTCTGTACATCTCTTTTTGGAACTTTCAAAACTTTAAAAAAATAAAAAAATAAAAAACAAATTTTGCATATAGTTGATTTGTTACGTAAATCAAATCGAGAAATTATCTCTTAAGAAACTCCATTGAATTATCACCTCCCCAGGCTTTTCCCCTCCTCCCTCCTTCACGCAACCTTCTTGGATGTCAAATTGGTAATTACAAGAAAACCCCAACCCAATCTCCTAATCTCACTCAAGACTTTCCCATCTTAATAATTAATTGTTTGTGATTCCGTCATCTTCTTTCTTTAGATCCCAGATTCCTCCCTCAAGCTCTCTCTCTCTCTCTCTCTCTTCTTCGCGACGAAGTTATATCTTATTTCAATTTATTCATATCTGGACTTATATTTATCTAATTGGATATCAATCAAGGCCGAAGAATAAAAAAAATCGAAACCCTTCGAGATGTTTGGTGCTTAAGAAAATAAAATTTGTGTAATTGTTTGGGTTTTTGAATTCGAACTTTAAGAACGTAATATTAGAAAAAAAAATATGATAAAAAGATATGGCGTAACAGCCTCACAGGTCTAGAAGGTAGAAAAGAAAGGAGGTGGCAGGCCGTAACGAGTACCAAACAAAGATTAATAGAGCAACTCACACCTAAATTATAAATATAAATATAAATGTATGTATGTATGTATGTATGTATTTATATGTATGTATTTATATGTATGTATTCTTTCCTTCAGCTTCAAGCATTGACCAACACGACGCAAACGATAAATAAAATACAGATCAAAATTAATTCAGGTTCCACCAGATCTGAGAATCGAATTCCCTCTTTCTCAGATCCATGGCTACTAGCTTCACCCTCTTCTCCCTTTTCACTTCTCTTCTACTCTCCCTCTCCCTCGCCGAGATCCGTTTCTCCGATATCCGATCCGATGACCGTCAAATTATCCCTTTCGACGAATTCGGGTTCACCCACTTCGGCCGACTCGAACTCAACGTCACAAACATCCGCCTCTCTAACCCTAACCCGGATCTCGACCGATCCAAAATCGGATTCTTTCTCTGCACTCGTGATTCCTGGCTTCACGTTATTAACCAACTCGAAGATGGTGAAATCGCGTGCGCTCTCCAATCGGATCTTATCAAGCCCGTTTTCACTTTCAACGACCTCAAGAAAGACCATGACAGCCTCTCCAAAATTGTAACTCAAAACGACGCCGATCAGTACACGCTTGTGTTCGCCAATTGCTTGACGTCGTTGAAAGTCTCCATGGACGTCAAGTCGGTCATGTATAATCTCGATAGAGGCGGTAAAGTTCGTGACTATTTGTCGGCGGGAAAAACTATTTTGCCGCGGGTTTATTACTTATTGTCGCTGATTTATTTCGGTTTAGTTGGTGTTTGGATTTATGTTTTATATAGGAAACGGCTTACTGTTTATCGAATTCATTTCTTCATGCTTGCTGTGGTAATCTTAAAGACAGTGAATTTGTTATGCGAAGCTGAGGATAAGAGTTACATTAAGAGAACGGGTTATGCCCATGGATGGGATGTTTTGTTTTACATTTTCAGTTTTTTGAAGGGGATTACGTTGTTTACTTTGATTGTTTTGATTGGTACTGGGTGGTCGTTTTTGAAACCGTATTTACAAGATAAAGAAAAGAAGGTTTTGATGATTGTGATTCCATTACAAGTTGTTGCCAATATTGCCCAAGTTGTTATTGATGAGACTGGACCGTATGGGCAGGATTGGATTACATGGAAACAAGTGTTCTTGCTGGTTGATGTTGTTTGTTGTTGCGCTGTTTTGTTTCCGATTGTTTGGTCCATTAAGAATTTGAGGGAGGCTGCAAGGACGGATGGAAAGGCGGCGGTGAATTTGATGAAGCTGACTCTGTTTAGGCAGTATTATATTGTGGTGATTTGTTATATTTACTTTACAAGGGTTGTGGTTTATGCGTTGGAGACAATTACTTCATATAAGTATTTATGGACGAGCGTGGTGGCTGGAGAATTGGCTACTTTGGCATTTTACGTCTTTACTGGGTATAAGTTTAAGCCAGAAGCACATAATCCTTATTTTGTTGTGGATGATGAAGAGGAAGAGGCTGCAGCTGAGGCTTTGAAGCTAGAAGATGAGTTTGAGCTGTAACTTTGGAGTTCGAAGAAGATGGACATGTCAAGAATTCGAGGTAGATACTTGAACATTGCCACAGTAACTTTGCTTACATTGGATGGTTTACTGTGTGGTTTTCTTAATTTCTTGTTGATGTGCTTTATTTTGGTTTTTGGGTCAGTAGAATAGTTTTATAAATTTCATGTATCTCCGTGAAAGTGGATATTCAACAATATGTACAAGCTCTTGAAGTAAATTGGCCACTGTTTGATTCCTTTGTGTGTGTTTTTGCGTGAAGTAGCATACAAGTGTTGAGTTTAGGTGACTCTGTGCACTTTGGAATTGAAAATTGGAGATTGATTTTTCTTACATGATAGAATCTTGGTGGATTTAAGGGAAATACACATCACCAGTTTCTGAGACTGATTTGTCTTGCACATAGTATTTTGGTGGGTGTTCAGCTAGATGCATGCTTATCTTTGAATTCTGAGTATGGCTTGTATGTATCTGTATGACCACCATAATAGGCACGCCTTATAAAAGTATCTTCATTCTTGTATGGAATGTGAATTGGAAAATTAGAAACATCGTAGTATTTCAAACGAAAAATGCTTAGAGCCAATGAAGAAAGGGTAATCTTGCTTTCTATATCAATCTTGTAGAGCTTCCAATTATCTCTTGAGCTTTATGCATTACACCTCCAAGTGAAAGAATGTCATGCTTCATATAATCTAACAAGCTTTTTTTCGTACTTGCCAGGCAGAGAATGATAGCTTGGTTAGTGTAATAGAAAACTTGTTTCATAATAAAGTTATCATAAGAGCCTGTGTTCATGCCAAGTAGCTATTTGATTTACTTTCTGTTTCCTGTTGACAAAAACATTTGTACAATCCTTCAATCTTGAATTGATCCATGAATTCTTGTTTCCTTAGATCGGTGGTAATGGTTTGTTGGACTTAGTAGTTTCTTGGACAATCTCAGTGCATTTCTGTTAGATTGATCCATAGGGAAATGGTTGCAATGGTTTGTTGCTTATAATGCATTTTATGCTTTAACTATTTGGGATTTTTGTCATGCTCTTACTATATAGACAATTCGAAGAGAGGGAGTCACCTCTTGTTTTGAGTGTTACGTATAGGCTAGTTTATAACACGGGAATCTTGATGGTGATATATATTTACTTGGAATTCTTATTTAGAATATGCCTGCCATGTAATGTCATTTTAGAATCGTCGGTAACCTTCTTGCTATCAAGATGCATGCTGGTGTTAGTTGTTGATTATTCTGCGTACTGGTTCTTCCATTGTCAATGGGCCGGAGAATGGTCGTGATGATCATCCTATGTTAAGAGTATTTTTCTTTCATTCAGAATTATATGCATGTTGGAGCTGTATTCCAAATATTGTCCAAGAGTTATTAGGTTGGGGTAGCGTTCTCTTCTTTCTCATTTCTGTACATAGCTTAGATCAACTCGGGTACTGTCGAGCAATCAAGATTCTTGCCGGGCCTCGTGACTAGATTAGGTTTTCTTTCTTTGTAAAATGTTTTTATCAAAATATTTTCATAATACACAATTAAGTAATTATATCTGTTACGATTGAAATCTAATAATAAAGAATTATATATGTCAAATTGATTTTAATTAATAAAGCCAAGATTTATTTGATAAAAACTTATAATCTAATTTGACAATGAATAAAAAAAATTAAAAAAAAATCCAAAAGATTCAGATTCTATATTGGTATTGATGTCTACGACTCTATATATAAATATAGAGTCACAAAATCCAACCAATTAAATGTGAAAAAGTTTATTTAAATCTAGTTTAATTGGTCATATTTTAGAATTATTTTTTAAAAATTATTAATTCAAGTTTTATAAATTTTAGTGTCATTAAAAACTTACATAGTTGTTAATTTTAAAATCTATAAAATTAATTAAAATTAATTTTATAATTTGTAAAATTTTAATCAAGATATTTATATTAATAAAAAAAAATATGAAAAAGTCACCACACGTCACACATCTTCTACTATATCAACGGTGATTAAAACCCGGCTGTCCACCAACTCCCCTCCTCCTCCAATACAGCACACCAAAAGAAGCAGCTTCCTCTCACGTAGCAAGTCCATCGCTTGCAGGAAAGAAAAAGATTTTTTGTCTTTCAACAACATAAAAACCGCGTGCTCTCATAGCTGCCGTTAATACCTCTCTCTCTCTCTCTCTCTCTCTCTCCTTATCTATTGAAGCCATAAAAATCTTTCTTTGAACAACCCCGCAACTTCATTTCATTCTTGTAGTTTGCTGCTAGTCTACAATGTGTAGAACCACGGACTTTCATGGGCTGCAATCAAGAACCCGAGAAAAGCACTTGAAGATTAAATCTTTTTACGTCCGGTTCACTGGTCCTAGACCCAATAACAAACCGGTACCCGAGTCACTCACTCTTGTTTATCTCCCTCGTGCTCATGATCTTGTCAGTGATGGGTCCAAGTTTCGACCCGTGACTAAAGCGTTCTTAGGTCTTCATAGGATTGTTGATGTGGATAAAAAGGAAGGAGATGGAGAGGTTATGTTCGGGTCAAGAGAACGGGTTCGGGTCAACGAAGGGGTTCAGTTTGAGGTTTATTTAAGAGAAGAGAGGGTGCTGGAGGGGATTTTTAGAAGAGATGCTGACTTGGAAAGGTGGAAGTTGGAGTGTTGTGGCGGTGGAGGCGGTGATGACGCTAGGGTGGTGGAGGTTCGTGTGGCGGCGGAGGGACTGGTAGTCTTGGTTGAGAAGGTGGTGAGGAAAAGGAAGAGCAAAAGAGGCTGTGATAGGCTGGAGGTGATTCCAGAGGATAGAGAGGTCGTTTCGGATGAATCGGATGGTGGATGTTATTGTGGTTGTGACGGGAGGGGATTCTCGTACGGTGGAGATTTGGAAGAGGGGTGCGGGCGAGATTGTGCAGAGGTTGAGATGGAAGTGGAGGTTGTCAGATGGGCTATTGATGTTGGGGTTTGGGTCATGTGTTTGGGTGTGGGTTACATGATTTCTAGAGCTTCTGCAAAGAGCTTCAGATTACTTTGAAGAGATTTGGATCTCTTGTGGTTTCTCCAATTTTTTCATGTTTTTCCGAACTTACGCAATTGGAAAAGCTAAACTGTAGAATTTTCCATAATTTTTTTCTACTCTCTGCCAAAAGTTTTTTTATATATTTATATACTCCACTCATCAGATAACAAATCATATAAATATTTATTATTTAAATATTATTTATTATTCAAAGCAGAATAAAATACTAGTACACGTATAGATTTGCAATATTTATGTATTATTTATTAATTAATTATTAGGTAAGGTATTTATTTAAAAAAACACTCATTTAGTCTGATTGAATGGGCATTATTATCACAGTGGGATGCAATTGTCATATGATCTTTGTCAATGACTAAGTCCTGTTTGTTTTAGTGTTTCAAAAATATTTTTGATAAAATTTGAAAATTTTTTATTTTTTATTAATTTCAAATTAATATGTTTTTAGTGTTTTTAAATTATTTTGATGTGCTGATATCAAAAATAATTTTTAAAAAATAAAAAAACATCATTGGCATGCATTTAGGCATGAAAAGCTATTTGAAAAGTAACCGCAACCACAATGCCAAACAAACTCTAAGATCATTAGTTTTTAAGGTCTCTAAACCCTCCGACGGAGAGATTTGTACCCGACTTGACTACAACTACGATGATTATTATTATTCTTTAATGCTATATATGTTTTCATTCAGTGGTGATTTATGCTATATATGTTCTACACCTAAATATTATTTATAGGAATTAATTGTTTACTTATCTGCAATTTCACTAAATGTGTATTATTCTTTGTAATGTATTTTATGGAAGAAAAATTGTTTAGTCTAGCTGAGACCAGTACAATTGTTTAAATTAATTGAAGCTAGTGGCATTTATATGACATATAACCGGGATAGTTGTTTAGACTATTAACTAAATAGAATTTGTAGTATCAGAATACAAGATGACCGAGTTATTAAATTTTTATGTGCTTTCAAGTTTTGAGAATAAATATATAATGATGGATTAATATTTGAATTTATTCTAAATATTGTTTAAATTTTCTAATATGATTTAATTTTACAGGTCCTTCACATATCATACTAGAGCAATAGATATACAGTGTTCTTTTTGTTTAGTAGGATAATGTATTTAGAGAACTTTTTGTAATATAATTTATTATTGTATTTGATTTTATTAGGAAGATACTTGTATATAAATGAATGGAAGTTACTAAAATATAGTTTTACTTTTGTTCCATTAAGTTGGAAGTTTTAGGAATATTAATTAGTAGGCTTTTTGTAATGTGTTTTCTTTATTTATTACGTTTTTTTTAAATACATGATGTAAATATTAATTCAAATGCATTTTCAAGGAGATACATCCGTTTATGGGTGATCATTTTGGGTTTAGTTTGTTTTATTAAAAAAAATAATCAAACCGAATTTTTTTTTTTAAAACCGAAACTGGTTCAAATCGACCGGTTTCGGTTCGGTTTGGTTCGGTTTTTTAGGACAAAAACTGGTTCAAACTGGTTTGGCTTGGTTTTGGCTTGGTTTTTTCCAGTTTTGCTCGGTTTGACTCGGTTTTTTTCGGTTTGGGTTCGGTTTAGTTTTTTTTATTTCAGGCTTATAAAACCGAAACCGAAACCGAACCGAACCGGCTGGTTTTTTAAAAATTTTAATCAGTTTTTTTTTTACAATTTAGTTTTTACAGTTATTTTTTTCTAATTTTTTTGATTTAATTAGTTTTTCAGTCTCACCCTACCCCTGCTATTTATATCTCTTTTTTGGTATCAATTTTTCACTGCTCTGCCATCAACAGAAGCCACCTTGCTTTATTATTTTTCTTTTCTTTTGTGGTATACCTCGTTAGCTCAAACTCTGTTGCATTCGGAGTCCGAATAGAATAAAGTAAAGGCGGCAACCTTTTTTATTTTTTTCAAAAATTAAGAAAAAGCCATTTTCATCTTTCACTTTGTTTTTTCTTCAATGAAAGAGCCAGATTCATTTCTTCTCTCCCCACTCTTTTTAGTTCCTAGGAGTCTAGGACAGTAAAAGCAAGGCTAGAACTCGAAGAAGACCTTTTACAAGTGTAAACATATCCAACATGTAGCCAGTTAGATCATAGAATATATCATTGTCAAATAATTAATAATAACAGAACGTGTCGTAACATTTTAATTTTCATATATCTCGAGAAGGTGAAGGTGATGATGATCAATCAGCAGCCTAGACAATTCCATGAGTGAATCCAATCCTCGAGACCCCACCACCACCACCACCACCACAAGCTGGAAATTGTACGAGAATCCATTTTATAATTCACAACATAATATCCATCATCAACAACATTTTCAAAGTAAAAAACATCTTCGTCACCTACACCTCCCTCTTTCAGCTCGTAAGATCGCAGCTTCTTTCTGGGATCTCACCTTTTTTACACCTATCATGGACACTGAGCTAGATTTCGCTCGAGCCCGGATCCTGGAATTGAAAGCTGAACTTGAATATGAACGTAAGGCACGAAAGAAGTTGGAGACTATGAGTAAAAGACTGGCTAAAGAATTGGCTGAAGAAAGAAGAGGAAGGGAAGCACTTGAGAGAGTTTGTGAAGAGCTTGCTAGAGAAATCTCTTCTGATAAAGAGGAGATTGATCACATGAAAAGAGAAATGGGAGAGGAAAGAGAGATGATAAGAATGGCTGAGGTCTTAAGAGAAGAAAGAGTTCAAATGAAGCTTGCAGAGGCGAAAATGCTCTTTGAAGAGAAGTTGTTAGAATTGGTAGGAACAACTACACAGGCAGAGCCTCACCAGAATTCAACTTCCAGAATGGAACAGAAGAGTCAAGAAGATAAAGAACCTGAAATCGCAACTCCTTTAAAGACTACAGCTATTTTGTCGGGCCAGTTAAACAGGTTAGTTTTGGGTGAGAAATCCTGTTATGACAGCAGTGAATCGACAGGGGCGATCTTGAGTGAAAAGCCATCATTTAATGACAACACTAGTAGCATTTCATCAATGGTAATTCAGAGAAGCAGAGCATCACCAGAACCTGAGAATCCTCACATCAAGAGAGGGATGAAGGGGTTTGTCGAATTCCCTAGAGTGGTTCGAGCAATAGGGTCCAAAAACAAGCATCGGGGCACAAAGTTGGAGTGTCAAAAGGCACAGCTAAGGATTCTATTGAAACAAAAAAGCCCCATCAGATCCAATAATCTTATTGTTTCGTAACTAGTTATTTTTCACTTCCCTTTGTGTTTGATTAGTTTTTTGTGCTCTCTCAATCTGCAATCACTGTCAATTATCTTCTTGATTTTTGTTTTGTCAAATGAGTGGTGTTTTCTGGGCTTGTTAGTGTCGAGAGAGTGAGTATTGATGATGTGTATATGAGTTTTACTTGAAATATTGAAGGCCATGAAATTAGGAAAGGGTTGCTTTGGATCTGTCCAAGCCTTTCTAAAGGGGCTGGCTTATCTTTTATTTTATGAAGGCATCTTATCAATGTGCACTGTTGCACATGCTTGACTTTTAATGCAAACAGTGGATATTTTTTTTTTTTTTTTTTTTTTGGTATATTGACATGAATAAAAAGGAGTGAGATCCTTTGGAAGATAATGGGAAGGGGGGATGCTTTCAGCTAGATTTGACATTTGTCAAGTATTAGAAAACAAACCAACCCGGGAGGGATTTGAAATCAACTATGAAAAAATATACGAAAATTTAGCACCAAATTGAACTTAAGCCTATCATTCAAGCTATAACACATGTTATTACCTTCTTCTCTGTTGCTCGGACTTTCATCAGCGCTTCGTACCCATGTCGACATGACATGGGTATGGAATACGTGTCTGACAGCACGCCAAAACTATGGACACGGCTGTGACAGAAATCAGGAGAGAAAAAAGAAAAGAAACGGTTGATTGCGCCAAGAACAAATGGGAAGAAGAAGACGACGCTGTTTATTACCTACATCTCATTTGATAATGCGAAAATGATTTTTTTTTTATACAATGAGAATAGTTGTTTTTTAAAATGTTTTTATTTTTAAATAATATTTTTTATTTTTTAAAATTTATTTTTAATATAAATACATTAAAATAATTTAGAAATATAAAAAAAAATTAAAATTTTACAAAAATATTTTCCAATGGGGACATATATTACCTGAAAGGATAAAATATATAAATATCCAGCCTCTTTTTACATAGGCTCGGTTTTAAAAGATATAATTTGGCCCTTAATATTCAAGCTATTTTGATCCTGTTAAATTGAAATTATATTTAGTCTTAAAACATCGTTTTGGACTGGGCCGTGTAAATTATTCAACCCAGATGTGTGTAAATGTATTAAATTTGCGCATACATACATACATATATATATATATATATATATTAAATTGAAGGACTTCCATACCCGAGTCCGAAATTCAGACACTTTTTAGCCGTGTTCCGGTGTCTTTATAATTTAGCGAGTTCGACATCTGCATCCATACCCGTGTCTGACACTCACACCCAAGTGGTCTGAGCAACATAGCCTTCATCTGTATTGCATGATTGTGTTATTGGTGGTGGGGTTTTTTTTTTGTGTTACCATCAATGATTCTCGTTAATTTTTTTCACACTTCTGCATACTTCCAGTGCTTTTATCTTCTTTAGATTCCATCCCTGATAGCATAGATTAATTTATGCTGTATGATCACAGGAAGAGGTTCCTGGAAAGGTAGAAGACAGTGAACACTCTCTAATGCCTATTATGCTGATGCACACAGCTTGTGGACTAGAACTGCATCCCTGAAGAACACAGTTCTGGTGCTAGTGAAGAAAACATCGTGTATGAACATGATTTTGGAGAAACTGATGCGGGTAATAGCGACTATTATAATGATATGTATTTCGAAAATGAAGAGGATGATTTTCGCTACGCTGAGGATTATGACCGAGGCATGCCAACGCAGATTTTTGTTTTTTCCCTGTATTGTAAGATTTTGACATATTCATTAATATTTAATGGTCAGTTTACACTGGCCACCATTAGTCCTTTTGACTCCTTTAACCTCCATTATGATCATTTCTACGCCATCTTTATATCATTTTGGTTATTAATATTGCCCCTTTTCTATTTCTTGGAGATGAAGCAATGCTAAAAAATGATAGTGAATGGACAGAGTTATGAAGTGAAGTTAGGTCCCAAGCACTTGACTGAGGTCACATATGGTGATAAGGCTAGTGGGAATGTCACTGCTATTTTATATAGCTCGATGCACCGAACAACAGTGGACTTAGTTTTCGTGGATGCTCTCGTCATCTTAAGCAATATTGCCTTCACGCATCATCTCCTTCTTCTTCTTCTTCTTCTTCTTCTTCTTCTTCTTTGTGTGTGTGTGAAGATGCATGAGAAACTCCCATGCCCTTTGTGTATAGGTAAAATACACTTAGAATATGTGTATAGTCAGTTCGTGAACTGAAACAAGATTTATGAGTATGATTGATGGTCACAAGGATTGAGGAAGAGGGATTTTTGTGTATTATGAGAGGTGAGATTTGACCATGATCACACAAATTCTTATTTCATCGTTCAAGCCAGTTAGTGATCATATATTAGTGATTAGAGACCAAATAGATTGGACCCTAAATCCACACTCAACCTCAGAAATTCAGAATCCGATGTTAGCATCGCGAAACATAATTGACCTAACTCTTTTCCATGATTGAGAATCATTGAATACCCAAAATACATAGCATTAAAACTAAATATTTTGTCAGAGAACAAGAACTTTGAAAATAATTAAAGCAGATATATAATATATATTCTTCAATATAAATGGAAAAGGTCAGATTACAGATTCAATAGGCTCGAATCATAGGTTAGCATAAGGAAAAGTCTGCCATAAAGACGCTTAATAAAGCTTCTTAGATCTAGACTAGAGATGATGGATGATTCTATGAAATTTGAAATAAATCAGGAAGAGATCGAGGAATATATATTTAAGAAGAAATAGCATGTGTCGTGCTTGCAAAGAACATGGTGGATATGGAGTTAGAGGAGGTAATAGGCGCCAATTGGCAAGGCCCCAGCAAATTATTACTCGTGGAAAATTAGTGCAGTCTTCATATTGTACGGTTTGAGTTTAGAAAGTCTAAGCAGCCAAATTAGAGTATTTCCAAATGCTTTATTTCATGAACATATAATTAAGGTGGCAAATATCTTTCGGTGCTAGCATTTGAAAGAAACTATATGGAAATTTGATGTGATATGATTTACATGGAAAGTTTAAATAATAATTTGAATGATTGATAAAAATATAGATTAGTAAAATAAAAAATCAAAATGATATTTAAAAAAAACATATTAAAACAACATATTATATTAATTTTTATCAACTCGGTTTAATTTATCAAATCCGCTACTCAGGTCATTAGATTATAATAATCCTATAAAAAATTATTAAATTTAATTTTCAATCAACTCAATGTTAAATGATGAAATTAAAAATAAAATTTAACTAAAAAAATAAATCGAGTCAATCTGGATTAAACCATCAAACCTGAGTCATAAGATCAGGATAACCTAGAGAAAACAAATCAAAAAACAATATGAAGCTTAATTCTCAATCAACTCAATATTTAAAGATGAAATTTTAAAAAAATACAAATAAAAAAAGAACTCAAAAAACCACTTGAGTAAATCAAAGTCAACCGATCAAACTCATGACTTGGGTTATAAGATCATGATAACCTCATAAAACAGAAATAAAACTAATTATGAAGTATAATTCTCAACCAACTCAATATTAAAAGATGAATTTGAAAAAAAAAATCCAACTAAAAAAGGACAAAAAAAACCCAAGCCAACCGACACATACGACTCAGGTCATAAGACTGTGATAATCCCATATAAAATAAATAAATTATAAATTATAAAATTTAATTCTCAATCAATCCAATATTGAAAGATTAAATTGAAAAAAAAAAGAACAAAAAAAATGTTTATAGTCTACTTGGGTTAACTTGTTAAACTCAAGTTGGAAGATAAGAATAACTCTATAGAAATCAAATAAAAAAATTATAAATTTTAATTCTCAATCAACCCAACATTGAAAAAATAAATTTAAAAAAAATTATAAAAAGTAATTCTTAATTAACTCAATATTAAAGAATGAGATTGAAAAAAACTCAAATAAAAAAAAAGAGTTAACTTACCTAATCTGCGATCCAGAACATAAAACTATAATAATTTTATAAAAATAAATTAAAAAATTATAATGATCAATTCTTAATTAATTTAATATTAAAAAAATAAAAAATAACTTAAATCAATTTATTCATGTGTTAAAATCCTGCAGTCAAAGTTCCCTTCCGTGTTTGTAGACTAATTTCTGCCCAAACATG
>Ga0307515_10017529_pt1 | contig 13036 bp, 9 predicted proteins | sample 17_EM_MG_FD_194513 | JGI IMG/M metagenome (GOLD analysis project Ga0307515, IMG submission 194513) | Populus trichocarpa ectomycorrhiza microbial communities from riparian zone in the Pacific Northwest, United States - 17_EM | ecosystem: Host-associated > Plants > Roots > Unclassified | place...
CGCATCCACCCCCCCGTAAACGAGCGCCACCCCCCCGTCGTCTCCGCCCTGTACGAGACCGGCTGGATGACCCTCCCCCCGCCCTCCGCCCGCGACATTAACTCCCTGAACCGCACCATCAATGCCTACCGCGTGCGCTCGCGCTCCGGGAGCATGTCTTCGGGGGAACCGGGTACGCTTAGTGGCGTGCCCTTGGCGTTCGAGAATATGGTTGCGGGGCCGCAGCGGTGGGGCCGCGGGAGGTACCGCGAGGGGGTGCTGGAGGACATGGATGGGCCGTTGGTTACGGGCGTGAGGCGCGGGACTGGGTTGTCAGGGGCTAGTGAGGAGGGGGCGAGGAGGGCGGATAGGAAGGAAGAGAGGAGCAGAATTGAGCGGCCGCAGCCATAACCCACACGCGCAGGAAGGGGAGAGGGGAGAGGAAGGTCTGGATCTAATTACTTTGCTTATGTACTCTTTTTATTGCTGGGGTTTTGTTCTTTTTGTGTCGTTCGTTCTTTGTTTTTCTTTTTCTGGGCCAGGTGTTTTGTCTTTTGCATACAGCGGGTGGTGGCTGGCGTACTTAGCTCTTTGTTCCTTTGACTTGTGCTGTGTATATAAATGCTTTTTGGTTGGAGCGGTGGAGTTGGAAGAGAAAAGAATGGTTTTTGGTATAACTGGGATCTGGAGTGAAGTTCAAACCTGTGGTGCGTTCCGAGGATCCGAAAAGGCTAACAAAACTTAGGCACGGGAAGAATTATTGACCACCTTCCATTCCATTCCCTACTCATACAATGGATCTCAATCCTACAAGACTAAACATAAACGCCTCATCCACTGCATACAGAATACGAAACGCCATACCGCTTAACGAACGCTGTGTTCATAAAAGAAACAGAAGCAAAACACTCAGCCGAGTGGAAAGACAGTGTATCCCAGCCAGCCGGAACCCATCACGCTATTTTGGTAACCCTGCCTGACCACCATCAACAATAATCCACTCTCAATGAGAAGCCTCAGCCTTAGGTTCGTTATGGCTGTCTCCTAGAATATCCGTACTTCTTCCACCACTGACACTTTCCCTCTCTTTCGGGCTCGAACCTTCCTCCTCTTCAATAACCACACGATATTCCGGTTCCTTGCCCTTGGGTTCTTTTGGAGCCGTGTTTGCTTGTAGTAGCGGGCTCTGTTTTAACTGTTCGAGTTTGCCTCGCAACACCTGAACTCTTTCTTCATCTTCGAGATTGCTTCTAGCCAAAGCAAGGTCTGATTCTAACCGTTGAATGTTCGCCTCGATGTTGGATACGGCGAGGGACGAGAAAGAGCGGATAGGGTCAGGAGAAGCCACCCGCTCCAGCTCAGAGGATTCGGATGGACGGGACGTTAGTTTATCTGCGAGAAAGTCTTTTCCTCTGGTGAGAGATTGGTACAACGACGACTTCCTAGTAAGACTTCTGCTGAGAGGACGAGGAATTTGAACAGGCGAGCTAGGTCGGCTCAGGGACCAATTACTAAGTCGAGAGCGTTGAACGAATTTTTTTGAACGGTAATAAAACCTAAAGAACGCAAAAGGCCCATCCTCAGGGTCGAGATTCTTGAAAGTATATCTGTTTTCACAATTAGCTATGCCTTCCCAATAACTTCAACGATAGGAACACGAACCGTACTGTCTTTGCCGCAGGAATAGATGCTCCTAGCCGGGCAGTATGGCTAACTCCTTTCTTTCGCAGGAACCCTCCTTGGCCTTGTACCGGTAGTACACCGGGGGATATCGTTCCATTCCATTCACCCGTCTTCTCTGCACGGTAGACCTTGCACTCAATTGTTCCGGCCGTTTCAGGTGCAACTAGAGCACTTGCTGAACGTGGATTCTTGTTTTTGACTTTGTCTACCAATGTAAAGAAGACATCCCGCCGATAAACATTGCCAGCATCGTCTTTTCCGTACTGAGAAGTGATGCTCGACTTTACGGGACCCACCGATGGTGGCCCATCTCCTTCGACAGCCAGTGGGAATTGTGTATCGATACGGTGTCCATCAACGTGGAATTCGACAGAGACAGCCTTGGCTCGGATTGGATGTTCTATGGAGTAATTGAGCCAAAACTGCTGTCCGCTACTACAAAGTGGCATGTAATGTCAGTTTGGTGCTTCAAGTAAAGAAATCTGCATGGTGTGGAGGGGGGCTTTACTGTGCAACGATAAAGCAGCTGACACCACCGGGGAACTCATCCACATCAAACTCTTCGAGAGGGCCGTCATGAGTGTTAATTGAAGCAGTGATTCCGTTAATAGTAGGCATGTTGACGGTCAAAGGATAGTACGGGGAAATGCAAACAGAAAAGAGCGTTGATAAAAACGAACGGTATTATATTAGTACAAGCCAGAAGGTGAGATTCAATAAAAAAGAGAGCGGGCAATTATTGGAGGAGCGGGTGTGAAGTTGAATAGGCCTGGTGTTGTGGTTTCTGTTTGGCTGTGGTTTGTTTGACAAAGCAGGGCTAGGGGAGAAGCCCGCGCAGATTTTCCGCATGTAAAATGAGCTTTGAATCTTATAAAAACCATCGCATCCCATATCATTGAGTTTGACACCACTCGAATCTTGTCACTCGTTTGCTCATTGTAAGTCGTTCGAGACCCTCACCAACCCCGATTTAGAACACAGCTCGCAAGAACCCGGGACAAAACGCCAATCAATCAAAATGTAAAGAGTCGGTTTTGATGATCGAATTACAACTCGAAAATGAATAAAAAGATGACTCGAATATTAATGCACAGAATTATGGCGGGTTTGGTGGATAGGTGTTGCATTCTGATGCGATGAGTGTTGATGTTCTGAACACCTTGCTTCTTCGCCTCCACTCTGCCGCAAGTAGCTCTTCACGTCCACACTTCTTCTCGACAACCACTACCACCGCAGTACGTATTTCCAGCTCCAGGTACCGTCACTTCCAGTCCATCGCTTATCCTTCGGGTCGCTTTCGAACCCTCGACTACCGACGCCGGTTTCTGTCCGCTCATTCTCTTACTGCAACCAACTCGACGCCCCTGTATTAACATTTCTCCACTTCCAGTCTCTCGAAGATCCCCATCCTCCTTCAACGAGCTCTACTTGCGATGTCACAAATCAGAGGAACCGCCGGTTACCACTTAGGACCAGACCACAGGCCATTCGGTGGCCCTTCACATTCGGCGGCCAATTCGGACCCATCTCCTCTGGACGCTATCCGTGCCCAAACAAGTAAGATTGAGGACCTACTAGATACTTTCGCCGATCCCGTCAAGCCGTGAGTCGCAATTGCTGGCTTCCTAAGGCAACAAGCACCTACTAACTAGTAGTTACCAGGTATCTTCCCGCAATCGGTCGCTTTTTGATCGTCGTAACGTTCCTTGAAGACGCGCTTCGAATAATCACACAATGGAATGATCAGCTATCATACCTCCGCGATTACCGAAGCAGTTCGTTCCCTGGGGGTTCCCCTCTCGTTTACCTTTGTTAACGAGTCGTTGTAGTTCCTTGGGGCTTGACGCATTTATTTTTGGCACTGAATGTTATTTTTATGCTTTCGGGGTCGGTGATGGTCATTGCACGTCGTCACTCCGAGTACGCGGTCGGCGGACTTCTTGGTGTCGTGGTCACCCAGGCCCTCGGATATGGGCTTATTTTCGATCTCAACTTCTTCCTCCGAAACCTGTCGGTGGTCGGAGGACTTCTCATGGTCCTCTCCGACTCGTTCCACCGCAAGAAATTCGCATTCGCCGGTCTTCCCCAGATTGATGAAAAGGACAGGAAAGTCTACTTCCAGCTCGCTGGTCGGGTTCTCCTAGTCTTCCTGTTCATCGGCTTTGTCTTCTCAGGCGAATGGAGTATTAGCAGGATTCTAGTCAGCTTTGTTGGACTTGTGGCTTGCGTGATGGTTGTTGTTGGATTCAAGGCCAAATGGAGCGCGGTTTTGTTGGTTGTGATTCTGAGCATTTTCAACGTGATTATCAATAACTTCTGGACTGTAAGTGCCATTTGCTGTTTGTGGAATAGATGAAGCCTTAAATGGGGCTAATGCGCGAGAACAGCTTCATCCTCACCACCCCCACCGGGATTTCGCCAAGTACGACTTTTTCCAGATCCTGTCCATTGTGTAAGTCTGATAGTTCAATCGTGTTTCTGGATGTATGCTGATAGGGCTGAAGTGGTGGATTGGTACTCCTCGTGAACATGGGTCCCGGCTCTCTCTCCGTTGACGAGAAGAAGAAGGTCTACTAGGCACAACGATGGGAACAATCATGGGTGACTGTAGAAATGGAACAGTATACGGACAGTGTAGAAATGATTGAATGTGATGGTAGGGAGGGGAGTTTCGGAGCGGAGCGGTTGGACAGGATTGCGATTGGACAGGACTGCGATACGAATGAAAACAATCTTGGGAAACTTCCAGGGAAAAATTAGTGGGATAGGCGCTATTGAGGTACTTTGCGGGTGTCTGTGTCGGTGCTTGTATTGAGTTGTTTTGCTGTGTTTATGCCAGTACAGAATTCATTTTTCTCCCCTAGTTGCACTCCCCGAAGAATTTTGATACTGTGTCCTTGCAGATGTTTGGCACTCGGCTATGCACGGCCATTGTGGTTCTGATGTTCCCTAGGCAATGGTCGTGGTGAGGATTCGGCAGAGAATCGCGTTAAAGGATATATATATATCATCACTATGATATAGAGCAGGATTCAGGTAGAGTACGAATAGATGCAGCTGTCGGTGACGTTTTCGATGTTGCCTTGCGCTTGTTTCCCAAGATTCAAGATCCCTGCAACCACATGAGACAGATCCCTGCTTCATCTACGGCATGGCGCTCACATGTGAACGGATGACCGATTGCCGCGACCGCCAGAACCACTTGTCATCCAGATCAATATCAAATGAACACCAATCTCGCTTTGCAGCAGCTGCTGCCGCCGTCCCCGCTGTCACTACCCCCGCCGTCGCCATCATGTTTTCCTCGCACTCCTCCGGGGACATCGCGACGGTTCGGTCTCCGCACTCCTTCTTGTTCCTTGTCCGCTCAGTTCTCTACACACTTTTGAAACTGACTCTGGTGGTCATAGAAGTCTGGTGGAGCGCATGTCCCCCTCTCCAATCAACGTGAAAGTTAGCCACTAAATGTACACACAGCTACTCCGTGACCGCTTCACTCGGAAATGTCCAAAGCACCAGCTCGAGGAACGTATGGCCACGGCAAATTGCTATCAGGAGTGGTATGCCGCGGCTCTCGAGCTCGATACATTACTTGGGAATGACTTATGGTTCTTCTCCCCCACTTTATATGCTACTTTCCATCACTGCTAACATCTTCCGGGCGCCAAAATCCCATCTCGAGATATTACGACTATATCCTGATATCCGCGCGTCTCTCCTCCCTCCTCGCCTCATATAATCTCCCGGTACAAAGCCGGATCGCAACGCTCCGTTCGGGCCTGCTCCGGAACCTGGGAAACATTACAAGCACGCCTCTATTTAGCCGCTCGCACGTCGGCACAAAGCTTCTGATCGAAACGTACACTGATGCAGTGGTGGAGATGATAGCGCATATCGCCTCTCTCCCTCCTTCGGCAGAGTTTTCTCATCAGCAAAAGTTCTCGTTTATCTCAGATACCCGGCAGGTGTTTGGGAGGACGGCACTGATGCTACAGGGCGGTGCAACTTTTGGATTATGCCATCTAGGAGTAGTCCGCGCACTCCACCATCAGAGTTTGCTGCCGCGTATCATCACCGGAACGGGGGTGGGGGCGCTGATCGCCGCGTTGGTGGCCATCCATACCGATCCGGAGCTCCCACACTTCCTTTCGGGCGATGGGATAGACCTCACTGCGTTTCCGAGGTCCTCAGGCAGCTGGAAACGGAAGCTCCTGCGTTTCTGGAGAACGGGATATCTGTTGGATGTCAAAGTTCTTGAATCGTGCGTTCGTGCTAATGTGGGGGATTTAACATTTCTGGAAGCTTACACACGCACGAAGCGAATTCTTTGCATCACAGTTTCCACTTCAAATCCCCACAACCCCGTTCCTACTGTCTTAAACTACCTCACTGCACCCTACGTACTAATCTGGTCCGCCGCATGCGCCTCCAACGCCCCCTCGCCGCTATTCGAGAAAGTGCAACTCCTTTGCAAAAATGAGAACAACCAAATTGTCCCCTGGGTCAGCGACGAGGTGCAATGGCGCAAGTGGAGCGAACACCAACCGCTTGATCGCGACTCACCGTACACGCGTCTCGCAGAACAATTCAACGTTAACCACTTCCTTGTCTCACAGGCGCGTCCCTACCTCGTACCATTCCTTTCCTCAGACCTCCACCGCCACCACCGGCGCGGGGTATACCTTAAGCTGCTGAAACTCGCCGGGATGGAGATGAAGCATATCCTTCGGCAAATGGACACACTCGGTTTATTGCCGCGGAGGGTACGCAGCTTCTTGATTGGGGAGATCGTGCCGGGGGATAGTATCACTGTCGTGCCGAAGTTGGGGTTGGGGGATTTTGAGCAGCTTCTGAGTAGCCCCAGAAGAGAAACGGTCGATTATTGGGTCATGAAGGGGGAACGCGGCGCTTGGGGTGCTGTCGAGATTATCAGAACTGCGTTGAGGTGCGAGATGCAGTTGGATGCGTTTTATTGGAGAGTAAAGGAGGAGGCGGAACCGGGGGAGGGGAGGAGGAGGAGGAGAGTTGGGAATGGGAGGGAGAGGAGGCCTAGTGAGTAGGTAGTTAAATGTGTGGAGAGGGTGAAGGTGACTATATGTATGCGTTGAGTTTGGAGCTGTTTATTCATTACTTGGCAAGCTCTTTGGCCAACTGAAATCCAATTTCAGCAACTAGATAGAAGTGCTAAGACGTCACACGACCGGAAACTAGCAATAGAAGCCGTGATAAAGAGCAGGAAGAAGGGTGCTCTCGCTCCCAGAGCTTTCGTCGCTCGCAAGCAACTGACTGTACTTGTGACGACTGGTTGCGAGGGCAGAAAGAGCACCTCTACCGTAAGCCACCGAAAGCCACGGATCGACGTTCCCAGTACCTGATCGCTATCCGTCTGACGGCAAATTCCGGCCAAGCCCTGATCTGGAGCTACCCGGCTTTTGTGATGATCCGTGCTGCATTGCCCCACCATGCTTCTAGCACCTTCTACCCCAGAAAAAGGACCTCTCCTGCCTCGTCTTCGCTTCTCACCATCAACTCCACACAATCGATCCCTCTCAACTCCCTCGATAAATTTACACCCATAATCTAAACCTAACCACCATGGCCCAAAAATGCACCCACAAAGGCTGTGAAAAGACATTCACAGACCCGGAGGAGCCGTGCTACTACCACCCAGGAGCACCAATCTTCCATGAGGGCCAGAAAGGTATTCTATTTCCTCCCTCCTCGCATTTATGCCCCGCTAACAAACATCAGGATGGCAATGCTGCAAGCCTCGCGTACCTCCCCTCCCCCTACACCCTCCATCCACCACCGACTAAACCTTCACCAGGTTCTCTCCTTCGAAGAATTCCTTACCATCCCCCCGTGCACAACCGGCAAGCACTCCACGACAGCTCCCACCCTTGCGCCCGTCCAAACCTCAGGCCCCAACGCAGGCTCCTCGCAAAAACATACCGAAGTCTCCGCGCCCTCCTCCACCTCCGCAGACGGTATCGAATCCTACGGTACCCCCAAGCCCCTCCCCACAATCACCCCCTCCGCCACCCCACCACCCCCCAAGGTCGAAAAGCCACTCGAACAAGATCCCCCCGGCGCCGTCATCCCTGCGAGTGCAAAATGTAAGCGCAACGGCTGCAAAGCCGTCTTCCCGGGCGGAGATAGACACCTTGACAATGAGAAGTGTGTTTTCCACCCTGGTGCGCCAATTTTTCACGAGGGGTCGAAGGGGTATCTCTGCTGCAAGCGTCGGGTTCTGGAGTTTGAGCAGTTTTTGAAGATCAATGGGTGTGCCAAGAGTAAACACTTGTTTGTGGGCGCGCCGAAGAGCGAGGAGGAGGAGCAGCTCATCGAGTGTAGGAATGACTTCTATCAGACGTATACTAATGTTATCGTTTCGATCTTTGCGAAGAAGGTGGATAAGGAGAGTGCGAAGATTGTGTTTGGAGAGAGGGAGTTGAATGTGGATCTGCCGATGCCGGATAATAAGAGGTTTAAGATCTCGTATCCGCTTTATGGGCCTATTGATCCCGAGAAATCGACGTATAAGATTATGGGCACGAAGCTCGAGTTGAATCTTAAGAAAGGTGTGTTTTTCCCTCCCCCGAGGATGGATGTGGGCTGACGGGTGTGAAGCGGATGCAACGAGCTGGCCGACGTTGAGGAGCGATGAGGCTACAAGCGAGATTATACAAATCGGAAAGCCGGCTACTGCATAGATGGGAGGGAGTTTGAAGTTAGCAATTATTTCTTTCACAAATACATGGTGGGGCGTTTGTGAGGAGAAAAAGTAGTTTCGGTTGTAGTTTTACTTTTAGCGTTAGAGAGCGAAGCATAGTGGAATAAAAAGCCTTTCTTGAGGATATCACGAGGGATGTCTTGCAATACTTTCTTCTTCCAAGCCTGGTAGATAACAATGGAGAATTACTAGGAGTGCCAGATATGGTTTTTGTGGCTTTGGAGGTGTAGGGCCTGGAAAAGAGGGTGTAATGGAAAGTTCCTCCTCCTATAACTCCTGCCAATCTCGGGTGGTACAAATTCATGATTAACTACTGCTGGCTGCTGGGGCACGCTGTGCTGCGGCGTGGATATTGGCACGGTCATGGGTGTTGTGGGTCGAGTGAGGTGAATAGGGTGAGAGAGGCATCGGGTAGACAAACATACTTACAACCTCAACCCCCCCGTCGGTTAATACCTATCCATCCTAGAGGAGTTGGTTTTAATGAGTAACGACAGGGAGCCAAGAGGCGTGGTAATGGATACGGGATGGGACAGGACGGGAGTTTATATATTCAGCCGAGTAGAACCACCCGGGCAGTAAATAACCTCCTGCTACTCTAATATATGCTGAACCCTATTCTCTTGCTTCGAGCGCATGTTGAAAGTAGGTATCAGCCACTGTGAGAGGCCCAGAAACTATACTATATACATAAAGACAAGGATGAATTAGCCATAGATAGCTTGACTTGTGATTGCCGATGGTCGGAGTTCTATGGGTGCAGACTAGACGGCCATCCTCCTCTTCACCTGATCTCTCACATCTCGACACACCTAACAAACCCTAGAACTCCCGGAGTATCAACTAGATATCTAGGGACAACCAGTTCCACTCCTGCCCATATGCATCTCTGGTGGCGGGTTTAATTGTGAGAGGAAAGAGGAAGCTAGTTCGAGTGCGGATTGGGACGGCGTCATGTGATTTGTCTGCTTTGGATCTAAAGTATTCGGAAGGGGCGGCTCCACACTGATGAGGGGAACTTTGCGCCGCTTTGAATGGTTGCTTTCCTTCCGAAAAGCTCAGTCTTGCCATCGAGCTCCATCCAAGCAGAACGAACGTTCTGACAAAGTATCATCTTTCCAGCTCTGATACTCAGGGCGTGCGTTATATTCGACTATGTAATAGGTACCCCGTGGATGACTGAGGTGCTTTAAGTGATAGTGGCCGGATTAGATAATAAGTTGAGATCTGCATGTGTGGAAGGGAAATCTTCTACTCCTAGGATTAGTGAGACAACTTTCTAGAACATAGCCTGGAGAGTGAAGGGTGCCACCTTATCTCGGTATATTTTGATCCTGAGTGGGCTTCGTCGCAAAAGAGGTGCGTGTTTGATACGTATATTCAGATGCTAAATTCCCGCCAATAACCAACTTGTTCCAAGCGACATCGCCTTAAACGCATCATGCGAGCTTTGTAGGTTGAGAAACGGTGCGAGTTTATTAAGAGAGACGTTAGGTAGAACATACAAGCGAGTATATCGTCCACACCTAATACATAGTTTGACCAAAGATTAAAGTGCTATATCAGCCATTAATAGACGCTCCACGTAGGCTTTGCCCACACAATAGATGAAAGAAGTTCACCAGTATCTTGTGCTGGAGTTCATCCGAGAACAAGCCAGACATTCAGATTGTTTGTGGCATCTTTTCCCTCTCAAAACACCTGGAGCCATTTCATCCACTGTTGAGAGACGCCCGTGTACCAATGTAGCCTTTCACCATCGCAGGAACACTAAGTAGGTCTATGCGAGAATTGCTACCCAAACCTAGTAGCATGCCTCCGTTGCTTTATGTTCAAGGACCTGAAACATTTCATTCGATGATAGAGCCTCAGACTCGATGACTTTTCCATACCTGATTTTGGTGTTGTACTTACCTGAGTGGTCAAAAAAAACTGGTAGCCGATCCGTCAGATTGCACACAAAAACCAGCCGGTGCACCTTGACCGCGTAAGTGTTGGTTGTCGATAAGCTCGCATACCATTCCCACATACTCCCCAGGGTTAGTACAGAGGCTTAGATTGTGGCGTATCACAATATCATGGGCACCAATGCGGTGAAGGTATGTAGTCAAGGGAAAATTCTGCTGTAGCCTAAGGTTGTTTGTCTGCAAACTGCGAGCTGAGTTTCCACCGAGAATTTAATTCGAAGCGGGTTTACAAACTAGCCTGTTGTCTTATGCATGCACCTCAACCTGAGGTTGAAGCTCCTACATATACAGTACAATCGGGGGTTGAGATGTGTGATACTCGGGGTGACCCCAGTTGGGTCTGATGATAAGCTGAGATTTGCGCTAGGTGGAGAATGTGGGGCCAAAACTCGAGACGGAAGATTTTCTGCACCCGGAGGTTGAATGCGTTGTCCTGAGGTTGTAAAGAGTGACATACCGCTGTACCTATACATGCCGATCTTGAGCACATATGGTCCACTTCGTCACGGCGGTTATGCAGATTTGGGGATGCCTCGCCGTTTCATGCAAAAATACAAGGTACAAAGCGCTGCTTATAAGTTCAAAAACATCGAATGAAGGGTAGGTTGCCGCAGCCATGTGTTTTACAAGTCTCTGTACCTCTTGGATAGCGTCAGCCAATAACCGAAGCCGGCTCCCAACGGCGGCCTATATGGGAGCGGAGATATTCATTTCCAAGGCAATTACTTTTTGGAGTAATTCGATGCGAGTATTGCGGGTTAGAACAGGTGAAGCGGTTAAAGGATTATTGCGATGAATAAAAAGCATTTAAACCTCTGAGATGATGACGAATATCTCCGCTCCCATGTATATCAGGCCTTTGAAAACTATGTGCTGGTAATTGGCGGACGAGCAACTAGGTTAGGGTCTGAAGTTACAGGGAGCTTTATCAACATGAACAAAGCGGGCGAAGTAAATTTCTTTCTGATTCGGCGGGAGTGCCACAGAGTAGGAAATAAGAAGGTCATTGGAGGACCATGGCCGGAATATACGGAATGAAGGCATCGACAGCATGGTGTAGGGTTAGATACCGATTGACGCCCATACAACAATCAACGATTAAAATAATCATTGATGCAAACTTCCCGACTCTGGATATTTCGACGTTGACCAAAACAGTGCAGAAACGGGTTCAGGTTGTGAGTCAGTCAGTTGTGGGTGGTTATACCATTTGCCCTTTTCAATATTCTACAACCTAGATACATTCCAATGATACACGCAAAAGCCACTCTCAACGCCCGTAAGTTTCATTGGATCTTTTTTCCGCACTATTGTCTCGTTCAGTTCTTATGAAGGTTTTTTTGCTATTAGGGAAACGAGGAGTTCCTTTCTGTCGCACCCACGTGTTGTCAATACCGTACTATCTGGATATATCCGTCTGTTTCTAGTACTCAGTACAAGGGAAAAATATAGCAAAGCATAATGCACGTTTAAAGTACCTCACCGCTGCCAGACTCTCATGTTGGTGGTGGTGCCTGTATTGTCATCCTTTTCCCTTATATCAGTACAAGGATGTACAGGATATGTACATTACCGACTGAAAACCTTTCTACTATTCATCGAATTTCTTGTTTTGCAAGATACCATGCAGCTTCAAGACTTCAAAAGCAAATAAAAACCGTTGTTGAAGTCGGGCATAGAAGCTGTACGAATGACAATAAAGACGGATCTATCTAGATAATTGGTACATGTTAATGTGTTGTACTCGTTGCGATGATGTCATCATGGTTGGGGTGGGGGGGGGTTTGGTTCGAGAACGGTCTTTGCGAACCTGAGTGTTGGTGTTGTCAGTTTCAACAATGTAGGCGAAATTTTCATACCAATACGTGGCGTATTTCGAACCTGAGGTTCCAGTTGTTGCTGCATGCACTTAGGTTGCATGCAACATGCACCTCAACCTAAATGGGTCATACGCGTCAGCAAATTCGTGGGCAAAGTCCTGAGGTGAAAGTCGTGTTACCATTACCGTTTGTGTGTTTCTTGTGGAAAGGAAATCCTTAGTGGGAAACCACCATTCGTTTACCTGTGATATTTTTTTTTTAAATTCTGGCGTTGGGAGAAGTATGTGGCTTGGGTTTAGAGGTGGGCAGGCAGTTGACGTAACAAGGTTTCGATGAGCAATTGTCGTGAAAGTCTGATATCTACTTTATGCGGCTAGATTGGTTCTTCAAATATACCTTTTGGGATTTAAATAGCACACTTAGTGTCCAACATGAAAATAAAGAAAGGGATATATTTTTCTGGCTGGAACTATAGGTCTAACTTGGTATTTATTTTTACGGAGAGATTTTAAAGGATCAGATGCTCCTGTTCTGGAAAACGATTATACTAAGCTGGTAATAAGTGAGGGTACTACATGCAGTTTTGGGTAAAATGAGATTCGAATATTCGCAAAAAAAAAACACCCCCGTTACAACACTGGCTTCCAGCTTTTCTCATGGAATTGTAAAAGGTCTAACCCATTTAAGCGGGTATCGAGTGAGAAATGCTAGTTGTACAAAAAGCACGGTTGTATGTGTGTTGTTAGAGAGTGGGGAGGGGAAGGGAACCAGTAACACTCAGAAAATTCGGTTGCAATGAAATATGTAACTAGTGTGGATATGCGATTAGGTTGGTAGACACGTGCGTTGGTTCA
>Ga0307515_10017530_pt1 | contig 13035 bp, 12 predicted proteins | sample 17_EM_MG_FD_194513 | JGI IMG/M metagenome (GOLD analysis project Ga0307515, IMG submission 194513) | Populus trichocarpa ectomycorrhiza microbial communities from riparian zone in the Pacific Northwest, United States - 17_EM | ecosystem: Host-associated > Plants > Roots > Unclassified | place...
GTCTACAGGTCGTCCAGGGTCAATCCAGGGTCAATCCAGAATTTATTAATGGTGGCACACGACTCCCATCTGGTTGACGAGGAATCTGACCTGGAGTATATTCCATGAATCGTATCGATAATTCAACTCGAGTTATTGTTTCCCTTGCGGGGATGGCTGAATCTCGCGCTGCCCGTCTCGGCACCTTCGTGCAACGAGAGAGTTCGCACTCTGTGTAGAATAACTCATAAGTTGCCGGACGTGTTTACTGACTACCTTCGATTCAGAGAAAAGCTCGCACCCTCGTCTTGTGCTTCGATGGTACGAACGATCGAGTACGTCCGCTTGTCCATCTCTCTATTCGTCCTGCTAATACTTTCCTACCAAGTATGACGACGATGTTAGTGTCTCCTTTCACGCAGAATGTGGCCAAACGCCTAATGCACATGTCATCAGAACACCAACATCGTCAAGCTTGTAAGCTTACTCGAGAAGGATGACCCAGAAGCACAAATGGTCTACTACCAGACGGGTATGTGTGGAACGATCCAATGCTTGCTGGCGCTCCTATTGATCGTTCGATTACAGGCATAGGGACGTATACTCAGCCGGGTCTCCTTGGCATGATATCAGCAGGTTAGCTCCACAGCTAATGACGTGAGTCGCACTGGCTGAATGGCACACAGGTATTGCCAAGGCAATTGATATGTGTATCGCCTGGTGGATCGATGCACACGTCATAGGTATGTGTCTTTGAATTTCCAATCTTTGAGCTAAATTGCTCCAAGATGGGTACCATTTCCTTATGAGGAACCACCGCAAAGGGGACAAAGTAAGTCTGCTCACTGTAGACCAGCCGCCTGTTGAATGTTTTCTAGATATGCATCTTTGGGTTCAGTCGGGGTGCATACTGTGGAAGGTCAGTTCTCTGGATGAGGGGCATTTGTCCTCTCTAACACGCGTCCTCAGGGCGTTGGCAGGAATGCTCAATAAAGTCGGCCTGTTGCCTAAGGATAATGAAGAGCTGGTGTGCTCAGGTTCCCCCTTTTTTTAGTTACAGGAGTCTGACCTTTATTTAGGTCCCATTCGCGTTCGATTTGTACAAGAAAACCGGCAAACACGGCATGGGACAGAGCAAGTCGTTTAAGGAAACTTTCTGCAAAGGTGTTGAGATAGATTTTGTGAGTATCCCGGTCCCCACCTAAACTTCGTGTTGCTCAAAGGTCGATTCTAGCTTGGTGTCTGGTACGTAGTTCCAACGAGATTGATTGCTCTTATACTCAGTATCCTCTAGGGACACCGTAAGCAGCCTCCTTTTGTGGTCTCTTGACTTTTTGACTTCCTTCACAGGTCTCGTCGGTGGGCATCCTCTTCGGCCGCAACTTGCCTTTCACGTACGTTATATATACAATCCCCCACGCAAAGGCAGTGCTCACCACATATATAGTGCATCAAATCGGATTGTCAAGACCTTCCGTCATGCCGTTTCCCTTGATGAACGTCGCGCAAAATTCACTGGTAAGTCCTCTTCGAGACCTATAACGACGCCACCTCATGCAGAGCACAGCAAATCTCTGGCACAGGAAGCCGGCTAAACACCACCACGACACTGCCAACGCTCACATAGAGGAAGACCGTCCTTCAAGCGCCCAGAGTACCTATAGAAACGGAACTCGCCAAACTGACGTTCTTGAGGTTTTCTTTGCCGGTGGACACGCCGACGTTGGAGGAGGCAATGATCCAAACGACACCCTCCACTCGTTGTCAAACATCTCGCTCAGGTGGATGCTCCGAGAAATCGTTAAGGCCCAATGCGGTATTCTCTTCAATAGCTCCGCCTTGAAGCGCTTGGGTATCCCTCAGTCGACCTTTTTTTTGTCATCGGCTTTCCGAGAGTTTAAGCCCAAGTCCCATCAGCACCTCTCGTCGTCTTGCCCTTGTGGCAGTCCCCACAGTCCGAAAGAGTTTTCGACTTTCCTAAGAAGGCGCTCCGTTCTTAGTGCTACTACGGAGGTGTGGTCCCCAGGGGCCGATGAAGGTTTTGACATGGGGGTGGTTCAAGAAGTGCCTGACGACATTGGCGATTCCGATTCTGATGCGGTCTCTACTGTCGTTGCCCTCGATTACCAGCAATCAACCATCTTTGGTCTGTACACCAAAGCCCGTGATTTCGTCTGGTCGACCAACCAGCGTAACAACGCCGATGGGGAGTGCACATTCGCAGATCACTACAAGATGTCTTCCGAAGAGTTGGATGCAGAGGATGCGATTCTAGGCGACATGCACGACGAGTTGTACAGGCAACCCCTTTGGTGGATTCTGGAGGTCCTCCCCGTTCGGAGGTCGTGGCAGCAGCCCCAAGGCGTGTGGCACCATTCTTATTGGTCAGTGTCATCGTTTGATTCTCGAGAATGCTGATCGACCTGACCTTGCGTTCCCCCTTCACCTCCATATATAGGCCCAACTTGTTCAGAGCCCGCCACTTGCCAGCACCGGATTATCAGCCACACGTACACCACACCGTCTTGCTTAGACGTCAAGTGCTTGGGTACGAACCAAAGATTGACCTTAGCAAGGGCTTCATCGTTGTCGACTAAACATGGAAGAATGCACACGCAAATTAGGACACTCCCGGGATATCCAACCCTGACAGGAAACATCACAATAGGGAAAATCATATAAGTTAAAAAAAACCCTCGTTGCTTTTTGATTTGTGGAGCCCTTTGTGACCTGCAAACTGAATATGTGCATATGCCCAACCGATTGGTTACCACTTTTATACTACTGTCATGTGATAACTACAGTCGGCTACGTTTCGCGAAACGACGGATAACAGAACGGGAACAAACCACGTCTGAAATCGGCGTAGATTTTGTCAGCACGCTTGCCTGATTTGGAACAATATTTAACAAAATTATCAACCGCCTCTCAGCTGAGAATTCAAGTACCATCAAACAAACTGTCGTCATACGATTCCACACCTACTAGATACATTAGAAGGTGGAGCCAGTAAGGTAGCGAAGGACTGAAGCCAACTGGTAGGGCGATCGCTACAAGTGCTGTTACTACTATACATTTTGTTACGACCAGCCATTTGTCAGAAAATTCTCCCATCCGTGTTCTGGCATGGTCGTGTCCATCGAGGGGGCTTGCATCGCAAAAACATTATCCCAGTCGAGAGGTGAATCGTTCGTACTGGGGTTATTGCCCGCAGAAGCAGGCGATAGTTTCGACTGACTATCCCCCAGATTTGCCCGTGCTTCCGTCAAGACAGGGTTTTCGAACGCCACCCCCCGCACCATGGCCCCCACATCCATATGGTATAACTTCCTCATGTCGTCGATGTCATTTAATGGAGAGCTGTTCTGAGGAGGACCGAGCTCGAAGAGCGGATCTGTTCCGCTGACAGGGGCGTCAAACGGCTGCTGCAGAGCCGGACCCACGGAACTCGAAGCTCCGGACATCGGAGAGGTATAACTCGTTCTTTGTGTGTAGCTCGTACTATCACTCTCGTCGCTCGACCAGACTGGGGGAATCGAGTGCTGGAAGAGGGCAAGGTTGGGGACTATTGGCGTCGGCTGGGCGATCTGCAGCGATGCAAAGGGGCAGGTATTCAGCATCTCACTGCTGCAGAAATTGCTAGCGGCGTTGTTCCCCTGTGGGGGCCCAGTTGTGATTCCTGCGTCCTGGAAGGCTTTGAGGTATTCGGCGAGCGTCGGATGCACTCCTTCGGGTGATTGCACGAGTGGACTTTTGATGCTTCGTTCTTGAGTGAGATGCTGTTCACTTTCCGCCGTTGCCACCATTCCAGAAGCACCAGCGAAACGCAAAACATACTCATTGTCGACGACAGGGTCGTCGTCCGAAGACACTTGAGATCGCTTTGGTGGCCAGCGGCCGTTGCGGAAGGCTTCATATGCAGCGTGTGCCTGGGTATGAAGTTTCTCGATCACACCCTGTTCCGAATCGTCAGTCTACATACCCGTATGCTGAATGCGAATTACCCTACCATGGCTTTTGTGACCCGATATGTTCGAGCGTGAACGAACAGTCCTTTCGCCCTGTCGATTTCAGCCAAAGAGGAACGAGTGAGGGCACAGCCGGGACTCCGAATCACTATCGCACAAAGGCAAACCTGTTTAGCATTGTGAGTGAAATGCGGTCTATCGAGCGAGATGGCCCTCACATATGCCGAGAAGGCATGCAGATACAAGAAAGCGATACGAGGAATGAGATCTGCCAACTGCTCGTGAAGCTGACCCAAGCCCTGGATAATCAACAAGCTACTGCGGTGCGCTGCTAGGACGGAGAGGGCAAACTTGCTCCTTAATGGATCTTCTGGCCAGCGCATGAGCGTTTCAACAAGGTAAGTGCGATGAAGATAGAGAAGAGCTGTTACGATCCAGAAATCATGAGCGTGGAGCACAGTTGATTCCTGACATGGTCACCCACCTATCTCGCGCATGCCACCGGTGGAGAACGCACGCATAAGCATGACAATGACCCGCATTCCGTTCGACAGAGGGACGTCATCCGCAGAAGGGGCCGAGGGGAGAGGGTAATCACGCATATTTCGGTCTAGCTTCAAGATTTGCCTAGTGATCCCGGTCAGTCGAGGAAAATCAGGCTGACAGAAAATTTCGACATACGAATAAGGCGGTGGCTTTGGACTATACGCTGCGTCCAAGAAGGGGGCGAGACATTCTAGGATCGAGGTTGTCGAGTGGTTCGATAAGGCGGCGGATGCGCTCAATGCAAGTGCGACGTACCCTCGATCCATTTAAACTTGACACGACTCCCTGAATCAGGGATTAGCACGCGTAGAGGGGGCTGTTCAAAGAGGTGGACTGACAGCTTGGTGTGCCTCCGGTGTCCTCCGGGTCCCTGGGCATTCTGGTGTCACATTGTCTGTATTGTTGGGGTCAAGAAGGCTAGCAGAGGGAAGAGAGGCTGTGTCACATACGCTGGGTTGATCATACGAGGCCGGCCCATCTGGAAGCATACCACAAAGTCAAACACCGAGATCTCCCACCTGCCGCCAACATTTAAGCAGGCTGGAGGCACTCAAAAGCACAAACACGGACCAGAGGCGTCTTCTGCGCTCGGCTTCTGCAGGGAATTTATCCCATCTGTCACTGTCTCGGTCTGCGAGAGATCAGCTTCGTCCGATGCTCTGGGGACATTAAGCTCACGCAATCCTGCCTGTATAAGGGATTTAGTCAGCGGGTCGCTGGGGACTGACGGAAAGAACATACGCCTTGCGCCAATCGAACCGCCATAGCCGTCAGCATCCATGACTTGGACGGCCCACTAGGGTCATGGGATATTTGATAATAGAACGCAAGGAGGTGCTGTCATACAGGAAGCCGCATGAATATCGTGACTCGAGTCCGGAATCGCTGACTCACAAGGGTTTGAATGACAACGAATGAACGGGATTGCAAGACGTCCTCCCCGAGCACGAGTGAGACGCGAGCAAGGTGAACATAATCCAGCGCTTGCGGGTCGAATGGTTGCTTCTTCATATCCAACACAGTGCCGAGCGCGAGGACGGCGAAGACCAGGGCTAGGGTATGATACAGAGTGAATATAGGGCCAGAGGGCTACATTATAAATTAAGCGCACCGATTTGCTCGTCTCTCGGTTCCTTGTCACCATATACTGGGTTCATGGCATGGTCGATAAATTCTGTCCAATGCACAGCGTTGGTTCTGCGATGTGTCTAAGCGCTCGGCACATAGAAATCGGGTAAAGGGGACACACGACCAAGCGATATGACCATAGAACTGATGGGCGAGTTCCCACGCGACCGCGCGTGAAGGTAACCTTGCCCGGACATGGCGGCGGACATTATCATCGATGGAATCTGTCGACTTGAAGGGGAATGTCTTGCTCAAAAACACAAGTTCCACAGGGAGGAGTGGCCCTTTGGAGGATTGCGGGGGATTGGGGCGGTCTTCCGGCTGAAGGGTAGGGTCAGCAACAGTTTCCTAGACTTGAACCTGAGCTCACCCCAATGAAGAACTCAGAAACACCGTGCCTACCAAACCTGCGATGGCGCATCAGCATTACAAGGGGACTCTATATTGAACGAGAACATGCACCATTCTGAAGATCCATCTGGCCCTATTGTCAGGGACCCAAAGGTATCTATGAGTACCTCCTCCTCGTCTTGAGGGAGTTTGCAGGAAGGAGTTGGGGGGGAGAGAAGGACGAGGGGGTCTTTGAGGAGTGGGTGGGGATCGGTGCTCACATGAGCTTGCATGTCTGCTAATGCCGTTTCAAGGTCTTTGACACGACCACGGAGCCTTTGGATCTCCTCATGGAGTTCTTCCGTGTTACTGAGAATGAACCTGATTTGGGACCGCACACAAAAGCTTCAGTTCACAGTGAAATAAATACTAGTGTAAGAGCAAGGGCGACAGACCGAGTACCCCTTCCCGATTTCAGAGATCCATTCGGACATATCGATTCACAGCCACGACGGGAGCATGCGTCGCAGGGGATCGTTTTTGAGCACTAGTCGAAGCAGGATCATTAGGCACTGTATGACAAAAGAAAGGGCGAAAAGCGAGTACCTTGAGTTTGAGGCGCTAAGGAACGAGTGGCGGAAGTCAGCACCTCAGCACAGATGACCAAATGACCAAGTGACTCGCCTTGCACTCTGCACAAGCGAGCTGCAGGGCCTGAGGCTGAATGGTCGCTGCGGAAGATTTCTTCACAGCAGGGGGCATGGAAGGGTACGAGTCCAAGCGGCAGCGGTGGAGGCCTGCCCAACAGCGCGATTGATCCTTTTCTCGTTCGAGGGTATGAGTGAGACCAGACCCGAGTGCTGAATAAGCTACCAGCCAACTAAGCGCCCGGCAGCCCGTACACGACGCCTTTCGGCGTATTGTTATAATATGCCCTGAACGGTCGTAGTGAGGATGGCCGAGGTCCGGATCCGGGATTCAGCCTCAAGTGGAGGAGTCATCATCGCCAAGGTCGCGCTCTGCAATAGGCAAAATGAGAAAAATGGGCAGAATGGGCACGAGTAAATGTTCGTCGGCCTGTATGCGTAGCCGCTTTCTTAAATAACCGACCCTCGGGGGGCTTCTCGATTGAAAGAGGCATGAGTACACATGAGTGCGATCACGACATCACGACATCACGATATCACGACACGACAACACCTAGTACAATGTAAATATTCATGGCGAGCCCCTATGCCAGCTTGTAGAGCAAACACTGCATGTATATGTATATAGGTAATGCAAGACCCATCACACATCACAAATACCATATGTATACATTTATACTAAACATGCTGCCAATCCGGATTGCCTTGCACGAACCAGTCGGTTCGCGATGCCAAGTTGAAACTCCGCCTGAATCATTGTCCACATTGCGATGATTATTTATCATGATTTAACCACAACAGATCGTTGCCAGAGCATCCTCACGGCCGACCGAGTTCGCGGCGGACCAAACCAGGCGATCCGAGGGGGCCAGATTCGCAGATCTTGGCCTTCTCCGCGTCCCCTGCGCGCCGGCGACTTGTGCAATCTACTCGTATACTCGTATACCTCTATACCCGTACTCGATACAGCCCGACATGTCGTCGTCCGGCTCATGGCCGCGCGTTTCTCGAATCGCTCGCCAAGGCCAAAGTTCATCTGAGTCCGCTAGCCTTGCCAGTCTTGGACCACTGATCCCTCCCACGACCACGACCACAACCACGGCAACGGCCACAGCCTCAACCAGCTCTCTCCGTCCCGCCGTGGAGCTCTCAGAGGAAGAGCTTACCCAGACTGCAAACACTCTTATCCTCAGCGCCCTCGAACGTAGCCAGAGCCACCCCGTCCAAAGTCAGTCGACCCGTCAGGGTCAAGTGGACAGTCCTTCCAAGTCGCCCCCACACCCCGTCTTTCCAAGGATGTCTCTCAGCTCCTTCATGCCCTCTCTCACCAATCTCTCCTTATCCCGCGTTTCCACAAACGATAGTGCCCTGGATGCCCGCGGTCGCCAGGCCCACAAGGCAACCGCGGCCCCAACCTCGCGCTCTTCATCCTTCGCCCGCAGTATCTCCCCCTTCCACAGTTTCAGGCGCAGCAAAAATAGGACCGAACGTTCTCCTTCCGTCGAGGCCCTCAGGCAGTCCCAATCCGACGTCGATTCCGAATCGGAGCTTCCACGCAAATCCATCCGTCCCCGCAACGCCTTCAACGAGGGCGATATCTCACCTTCCGACGACGACGATCAAGATGGTGACGAGGACGACGATTCCTTCGATGACACCTCAGACGGCTTCGACGAACTCACAGACCTAAACACTTCCAAGAACGCCGCGCTCGGCGCACCCATGGAGAACACAGAAGACCCCCTCGAACAAGAGCCCGACCCACTTGGAGAAGGGGTCAACGTCGTGCGCTTACCGGAGCCGATCTTCCAGCAAACGCTAATGGGTTCTTCCCGCCGATCGGAACCCCGCCGAAGGAAATCACAGCGTGTCGACCCGCTTCCTCTGGTTACCGGAAGGCCTCACTTTCAGCGGGACCGGTGCACGGTCAACCTAACTCATGGCAATCCTGTGGGAGTCACTGATAACCGTCGGCCGAAGATGTACATGGTCGCCAGCGATCTCTCAGAAGAGAGTCGGTATGCCGTAGAATGGGGGATCGGGACTGTCCTCAAGGACGGCGACGAAATGTGTGTGCGGTGTCGTCCAGTCCGCCCTTCCATTCTGAACACTCTTTCAGGATCGTGGTGACCGTCAATGAAACGGACAACAAGCGTGAGTGGATCCGGGCCATGTCGAAGAGGCAGATCCGAGTCTGAAGTTCACAGTGGACCCCGTCGAGCCCGACTCACATGACCGACTCGCTAAACTCCGCAACCAGCAGGACCGCCAGGCCCTGGTGAACCTGCTCGTCCGTCAGACCACCTCTCTCTTACAACGCACCAAGTTGCATGTCACTGTCAAGTGTCAAGCCATCCATGCAAAGAATAGCAGGCATACGTTGTTAGGTGAGAGTGCTCTGTTTCTCTTATTATCATCAGCCCCACCAGCTAGGGTATCTTCTAGACATTATAGATTATCTGAATCCTACTGTGCTTATCGTTGGTAGCCGTGGTATCGGCAAGTTGAAGGGGTGAGCTCTCACCACAATCTAGTGTCCCAAAATCACTGAAGGATGCCCTTTAGTATTCTCCTCGGGTCAACATCCCACTACCTCATCCAGAAGTCGTCCGTCCCGGTCATGGTCGCACGGCGGCGGCTCAAGCGTGCAATCCGGCGCAACCCCGCCGTCCCGCCCGTGCAGACGCGCCGCGTGCCGCTCTCCGAGGCCGTCATTGAAAAGGCCGGCCCCGGCAAGGCCGAGCGCGAGGTCGAGCAGATGCGCCAGGAGCTCGCGCAGGAAGAAGACGAGCGGCGCCACAAGAAGCCTGCCGGTGGCTCGTTTGGGACTATACCCGCCCCTCCCGGTGCTAGTGGACTCGGCATCGACATGCCCCTTACATCCCCGCCAGAAGAGAGCGAGTCGGATAGCGAACCAGAGGGTGTCAAGGTCCAGGGACAGAGTTCTCCTACTTCTCCAACCACTAGGCGATAGCAAATACTCTGGTTGGAGAGTAGTGGTGATGAGAATGATAACCATGTGTTTTTGCTTTCTTCTGGGGTTCGTAAGGAGATCTGTTATTAGAAGTGAATGGCAACAACATTCCAAGTGCTGCACCCGAGGCATAGTCTACACATACACACAATGTAATCGACGATTACTGGAGAATTCCTCTGCGTTTCCAGGCGTCATAAAGCTGCCCAATCCCTGTCAGACCCGAGCTCGATCCTCGCAAATCTCTCATGTCGAGGATATCAAACTCGATGCCAAACGAGAGAAAGTGGGCGAAGAGTGAGTTAAAGTGTGGTTCTAGGCAAAGGTGGAGGAGGTGTTCAAAGTGCGAGTGGTAGACGTGTGCGAAGACCCTGAGCAGCTGGCGATACAGGTGCTTGCAAGTGAGAACGTAGTTTTCAGGAAAGTCGTGGGCCCCTGTTGGGAACGAGGTTGGATCATCGAGAAGGTGTTGTCCCCAAGTGAAAACAAAGTCGATGTAGACAGGTGCAGCAAGTTTAACTGGCTTGCGATTGGCATCTATCCATGTGTAGTCGAGCCTGCAGGGACAGAAACATTCGATTCCCTGGTTAGTGCCTGCGCCGCAGCCCGGGGCTCCTCACTTACCGAGGGCCTGCAGCCATCGTTGGACACAGCTCAGGCGTACAGAGTTCTGATATGACACCGTAGAACGAGTTCAGGTTGTTGTAGAAATCGTACACTAGAACCCCTCGGGCATGAGTGGAACCCCCCATATATGCTCGAGGTGCGAGGCATGGAGAGGACCCACTGTTTAACGCGACCCATTCATGGTCGTCAACGCCTTTGGGCAATCGAACGAGCTTGTGGAAATCCCCCTTGACCAGTGCAGCTTCAACGAATGGACAGCAGACGTACAAAGGCGTAGGGACGTCTGGGACCAGATTAGTCGACTTCATGGGCCTACTTGAAGCCGTTGGGTACGGCGTCGTGCGTGGGACACCGCCGGAATCTTTGGAATCGAGGTGACGGTGCGGCGATCCCGGCCGTGAGCGCGCCGTCGTGCGTCCACCGGAGCGTCTGTGGGTCTATTTTGAGTGACTGAAAGCTCCACGTCTCGTCGATCCAGCTCACGCGAAAGAAAAGAAAGCCGCCATAATATGCCTGCGAAAGAGTAACTAACGTACAGCCAGTGGCGGCTCCAAGCAGCCAAGTGCAGTGCATGCATGGGCTGCTGTTGGGAGCTAACTCCATTGCGGCGATTTCCAGAGAAAAACTATGGCTACTCTGGCTACCCCGATCTTCCCACTGCTTACTCGGGAGCATGTCCTTGCTTGCCAGTTCTCGTCGTGGTATCCAACATTTGCAAAACGTTCACTCAAATCAACCATCATTCGGCCTCTGGACTCGCAGTTCCAGGAGTACCTACATGCAGATGGTGTATTTGTACCAGAAGGATCCGACGATAGGTCTGCACTCTCCCAATGACGTTAGACGCTTGGAGGAGGACTGAGGCAACCAAACCGTTAGGCTCGAAGACGAAATGTCTAGTGATGGCACCTCAGAAGGTGAAGACAAACCGGATGCCTCTGCTGTTCCATCACATCGATACTCATTCCCCGAACTGGATGCCAAAATACGGGAAGTTGTGAAAGAATATGGTGGCGTGTTCCCAAAACTCAACTGGACATCCCCAAGAGTACGCTGTATACCTTCTCGAGTATGAATAGTACTAATACAGTAGCTCGATCCGCACAGGACGCCCACTGGATTCTCCCACCTTCGTATCCGATGAGATGCACAAGTCCCGCCGATGTCTACTTGCTGCTAAAGTCGTCCGACTTCATATCTCATGACTTAGACCCATCACTTGTTTTCGAGGGTACTGAATCGGTCCCACCAGACGATCAGCCGTACGTGTGCGAGCTGGTCCTGCGTAAATGGTATTCGATTGACAAAAGTCGGGAAGTACGGTGCTTCGTTCGTGAGGGACACTTGATTGGTACGTTCCTATTACCATTATCGACGAAGTTAGAATCAACGTCACCTACCTTCCAGCCATCACTCAGCGCGACATGATTTTCTACCAGCACTTGAACGACTCTGAGACGCAATCGAAAATGAAAGAGACTACTAACAACTTTTGGGAAACGGAGATTAAGCCTCTCTGGATTGGTGGCTCCTCCTGTGAGCGCGAAAGCGATGATCACTCCCGATAGTGACTGACTTGCGTGTAGATGTAGTTGACCTCCTCCTCAGTAAGGATTTAAGCCGCGCCCATATCATCGATTTCAACCCGTATACCGCAAGGACCGATCCACTGCTGTTTACCTACGAAGAGTTAGCAAACCTGTTCTCCGAGCGAAGTTCTCCGGCGGACCCCACTCTTCGAGTAATTAATTCACCCGTACACGCTATGACCAACCGCAATGCGCCTGACCACCAGCACAACATGGTACCTTTGGAGGCCTTTGCCCTGGGTTGGGACGCGAATGCGCTGGCGGAAATACGGAGAGCGGATGCAGAGGCATCAGACGCAGAGGAAGCAGAGTAAGATTCTGTACAACGCTACAAATACAAGTATACTGGAAATCTGTTACAGGCTCTAAACGCATTAATAATCCCAGGACGTGGAGCCGGGCGTGCCTCCAGTTCGCGTTGTGAGGTATGCCAAGGGGTCTTCGGCATCGGCTGGGAAATTCCAATTGAAGTTAATCCCATCAACAGGGAGGGGCAGTTGGTTGGGCGCAAGGCCAGGGATAGACTCAAATGCAGACCAGTCGACGTCGCCGACGGATTGAGGCTGTGGCGGGAGCGTGGTAAGTAGTTCATCGGTACTGGGCATGCTTGGAGCAGTTGGTGCGTCCGGAGGGCCTGCACACCCCATCCAGCCATTGAAATGGCCACTGGAAATGGCTTCCACAAGGTCCCCCTGAGTATACGGTGTCGGATTTGACCCTTGTTGGGATTCGGGAGTATCCTCACTTGGTTGGTTTGTAGGTGGTGGTTGAGGACGCTCACCAGCAACGAGGCGGGTGTTTCCAACGAGTTTGGTTAACTCTGCTATCTCCTGTTCTCCGGGTTGCCCTTGACGTCCAGAATGGAATGTGGCATAACTCTCTCGAGCCACGTTCAGAAATTTACGAAGAATGGGCTGAAGAAGTTTCAGAATCCAGCATCTCGTAAGTCTGAGTGCGACTTACTAACGCCGAGCCCATGCGAAGACAGTCAGATGTTTTGCCACAGACCTCGCAGGCTACCTCAAGTGCGAGCAATGCCATAGGCGATAGAGTACAACCCGGTGCATGGGTCACCAGAGCAGCAAGGAGTACCTTTACGACTATCAGGAGTTATTATGATCACCAGCTTCGGGACTTACGCCTGCGGAGAATGCCTGAAGGCTATAGACGAACACTCGTGGTGCCACAGTTGGGTACTGGGCCAACAGCTTTCTCATGTTCTCGATAACGACAGTGCAACTCTGATG
>Ga0307515_10017531_pt1 | contig 13034 bp, 1 predicted proteins | sample 17_EM_MG_FD_194513 | JGI IMG/M metagenome (GOLD analysis project Ga0307515, IMG submission 194513) | Populus trichocarpa ectomycorrhiza microbial communities from riparian zone in the Pacific Northwest, United States - 17_EM | ecosystem: Host-associated > Plants > Roots > Unclassified | place...
CCTTAAAAGCTATAATATAATCTTAGGGAGAAAATGGCTAGCCTATTTAGGCTTATAGCTTAACGTATAAAATAGGCAGCTTATTTAGCCTAAAACTATACCCCTAACGCCTTCCTTTATAAAAGAGATTAGTATTATAATAGAAAACCTTATACAGCCGTAGATAAACACTATTTACTAGGCTAATGCGACGCGTAAGGACTAGGCTTTTAAGAAGGATATATAGCTTAATCCGCAACAGATCCGCATACTACGCCGCCCCTAGACTACCTATATTACACTACCCGCACTAAAGACTTAGAAAGTTAGTAATAGCCTAGCTAAGTCCCTAATAGAGAACTTAAGCCCTACGTAGCCATAAAGGAAGGCTAGGGATATTAGATGATATACTAAACTATTAGACTAAAAGGATAATTTATAGAAAATAGAACGTGAGCTAAGGAAGACTATAAACCCTATATCGCAAAATACGGCCTAATAAACATCTATAAAGAAACCTATAGACCTCCCACTAGTTAATATCTGCTATATTGGCGCTATAGGATTCTACTAGAACCTAGTTTAGCCTAATACCGTTGCCTTTATAACTAGCTTATACGAAATTAATTAAATAATTAAAGAGAAAGAATGTTATGGCACCGTAACGCGTAACCTGGATAGGGAGCCTAGTTAGGGGTTCGGCTAAGGACTTGGCGTCATAACGCGTATATGTTACGTCTCTACCTCCTGTACATACCTCTCCTCTTCTCCTTAGCTTAGTATCTTCGTAATATAGCATTCTATAAGCTTCGGTTTAGAGGCATTTGTACGAGCCGTAATAAAGAAGCCCTAGCCTAGGAGAAAGGTAAGCTTATAGATAAGGAGCTAATAGAACAGAAACTGCCTTATTAATACCAGAAATTTAAAGATATTTTCTCTAAAGTAGCGTCTAATATACTCCCGCCTCACCAACCGTACGACTATAAGATTAAAATTAAGCCGGATAAGGTGGTTACCCTTAGCTATAGCCCCCTCTAATAGCAATCTACTGCCGAATTATAGGCTATAAAGTAGTATCTTATTAATAACCTGGATAAGGGCTTTATTAAGCCTAGTTAAGCCCCTTTTAACTTACCTATTCTCTTTACTAAAAAGCTAAATAGAGGACTTTGTTTCTGTATTAACTACCATAAGCTTAATAATTTAACCCTTAAAGACCGCTACCTACTATCTTTACTTAATGAGACTTTAGCCTAAATAAGTAGAGCTAAGATCTTTACGAAGCTTAATATCTGCTAGGCTTTTTACCGGATTAGGATGGACCCTAAATTAGAAGACTTTACTATGTTTTAAACCCGTTACGAAACGTATAAATATAAAGTACTGCCTTTTAGACTGACTAACGGACTGGCTATATACCAACGATATATAAATGACGTACTATTTAACTACCTTAACGACTTCTATATAGTATACCTGGATAATATTATAATCTACTTTAAAAACGAACTGGAATATAAAGAGTATATCTATAAAGTCCTATAACGGCTTTAGGAAGCTGGCCTCTAAGCTAATATTAAGAAGTTAGAATTTAGTATTAAGCGTATAAAGTACTTAGGGTTTATTATTAGTATAAACGGGATTGAGGCAGACCTAGAAAAGACGGCTGTAATTAACTAATAGGTACCCCTAAGGACCGTAAAGGGGGTGTAGTTATTCTTAAGGTTCTGTAACTTCTACTAACGCTTTATTAAGAACTATAGCAGGATTACCCGGCTATTAAGCCTACTTACCTATAAGGACCGGCCCTTTTACTTTAATACTATATATAGGCAGGCCTTTAACGAGCTTAAGAAACGACTGGTCTTTACTCCCTTACTCACCTACTTTAACCTAAAATAGCCCTTAATGCTAGAAACCGATGCCTTAGATAGTATTATAGCTGGCGTTTACTCCCAAAAGTAGATAAACGGAGAATAGCACCCTATTGCTTACTATTTAAAGACTATAGTAGATGCTAAGCTAAACTACCTAATTTATAATAAAGAAATGTTGGCTATTATCTATAGCTTTTAGCACTGGCGAGTATAGCTAAAAGGGACCCCTAAACCTATCTAAGTAGTTTTAAATTATAAGGCCTTAGAATATTTCATAATAACAAAAACCCTTATAGCCCGGTAGGCGCGCTAGGCGGATATCCTATCTTAGTTTAACTTCCTAATTATATATAGGCTAGGCGCCACTAACTGTGCGGATGCTTTTATAAGATGTAAATAGGACCTAAATAACCAGATAGCTATAAAGATCTTATTACGGACCTAGACGCTACTATAACTAGAGTACCTTAACCCTCAGATACGGGAAGAACTAAGTACTAAATCTTTAAGCGCCAAGATATGTCCTATTAACCCCACGGAATTTAACCTTATTAATAAACTACTGCAAGCAAACCGTACGGACCCTTCTCTATAGGAGTACCGCGAAAAGGTAAAGGATGTTACTAGCCTATGGTCCCTTAAAAATAGACTGCTTAAGTACTAGAAACGGCTAGTAGTAGCAAAAGAATAGAACTTATAAACCCGGCTTATTACTAAAGCATATACCTAGGTCTTTACGGCCTATCTTAGAAAAAATAAGACCTATAAGATTATTGGTGACCGTTACTACTGGCCCGGAATGGTTATAGATATTAACCGTTATATACGGAACTGCAATAACTGCTATAGGTTTATAATTCTATAAGATAAGACCCTAGGACTATTAAAGCTACTCTTAATACTAGAGCGCCCCTAGCAGTATATCTTTATAGATTTTTATAAACTACTAGTGGACCATAACGGGTATAATATAGTTATAATCTTAGTTAACCGTTTTAGCAAACGCCCTTTCTTAATCCCCTATTATAAGAATATCAATACTAAAGAGGCGGCCTAACTATATATCTATTACATCTACTAAATTTACGGACTACTAGATACTATTATATTAGACCACGGACTATAGTTTATATTAGCTTTCTAGAATAAGTTTACTTAGATTCTAGAAATTAGGCTAAAGCTTTTTATAGCGTACTACCCCTAGACAGACGGTTAGACGGAGATTATAAATTAATACTTGGACTAGAGACTCTGGCCCTTTATTAACTACTTCTAAGATAACTAGGGCGAACTGCTACCTTTAATAAACTACGCCCAGGCGACCCTACTCTATAACTTTATGGGATTCGTACCTATCTAACTAGAAATGGGGTATCTATTATAAATAAGCTTTAACTGGGATAGACTAGAAGGACTACGGACTATATACGAGAAACTGTTTTATAAGGAAGCCCAGTAGTACACTAAGCGCTTAGAGGAAGCTTAGACGGTAGCCCATATAAATCTAGAAAAGGCCTAAAAATTAATAAAATAGTAGGTAAATAAGTATAGGCGCGAGCCCGACTTTACCGTAGGTAATATAGTCTAGGTTATAACAAAGAACTAAAAGATAGAATGGCCAAGTTATAAGCTTAATTATTAGATAGCAGGACTATATAAGGTTCTTAAGAAAATAGGTAACTTATACAAAGTAGAGCTCCCAGATTTAATTAAAGTTCACCCTATTTTCTCGCTAGATAAGCTATAGAAGGCAGCGAATAACCTATTACCTAGATAAAAGAATAAACCCCCCCTACCGATTTAAGTTAATGGCGATAATAAATAGGAAATTAAAGAGATACTGGCCTGTAAGCTAGTAAGGAAAATGCTAAAGTACCACGTTAGTTAGAAAGGCTATAACCCAGATCCTACCTAGTACCCTATATAGAACTTTATCAGCAGTCCCTATAAGCTTTAAAAATTCTATAGCCGTTACCTTAATAAACCGGGACCGCTAAAGTACCTAGATAAATAGATGGAATGCTAGTATAATAAAGATAATAAGCTACCGGAAGAGTATAAAGATAAGAATACCCTATAGGCATAATACGGATATATAAAGCCTAAGGGCAGGCTTTTATAGAGGGGGGGGTAATATTACGGCACTGGTAGAAAGCGGTAGCTATGGTAGACGTTATGGTAGACGCAGGGCTTACGTAACTCTTACGTGACTAGGGATTGTATATAACTCCTCGCGTTGCTGCTTATCCTTTCCTTTCCTTTTCTTTAGCTTTAGATTCTCGTTTATAGATAATCCAATCGTACAGGCTTGCGCGACCCTTTTGCCGTACTTATGTCTTGATTGACTAAGTCGCTAATATATATTATCTATTACATATTAGGGGGGTTATTTAGCGCGGTTATAACCTGGGTTAATACGAGGTTAGGGCTACCCCTATTAATAACGCGTTTAAACTGTCATGGAAGTGGGCACGAGCTGGAATATAATGTACTAAACGGGGTAGTAATTGAAGAAGGCTACGTACGCGTAACTATGCGTGGTTGATATAAAGACATTTGGATACAGAAATAGAACAGGTCAGGTATGGGTATAAATAGGGGTTGTAGGGGAACGTGCGTAGGTGTCTCGGGACGAACGTGAGCATGGGTTAAGAACGTCAAAACGCGCAGAGACGTGAGAACGTGTGAGTCCCGTGACATAAACCCGGTATAAGGTTATATAACGACCGTCCCTAAGTACCCTTACACGCGATTTTGGGCGAAAAGGTATATAATTTAAGTTTAATTAGTACTTCTGGGGTTACGTAATATTACTCTAAATTTATAACACCTAAACGCGTTCTATTTCTATATTAAGGCGTCTTAGTTACAATAGTGCAGTCCTATATAGAGACGTCTTAGTTACTATAGTATAGTCCTATATTAAGGCGTCTTGGTTAATATAGTATAGTCCTATATTAAGGCGTTTTAGTTACTATAGTGCAGTCCTATATTAAGGCGTCTTAGTTACTATAGTAAAATAACCATTTAAATATTCTTATAAAGCCAATTTAAAGAATGCCGACCTCGTAGCTATTCTAGCTAGTTAATAGCCTATCTCTTATCTCTTACCGTATATAACGGCGCTATAGCATATTATATACCAAATTCTACTATATTCTGCCGACCCTAACTTTAACCAACTAATTAGAATTTTCTATCCCTGGGATAGAAAATCGCTATTAGCTCGCTTACTACTAGCGCCTTAGCGGCCCTCGCGATATATCTACCTATAACCCCTAATTCTTTTTCTTCTTCTCCTTTTTCTTCTTAGCTTAGTATCTTTATAAGATAGTATTCTATAAGCTTTAGTATAGAGGCATTTATATAAGCCGTTATATTATACTAAGCTTACCCTACACTGCCTAGAAGGGCCTTAATAATATCCTACCTTAAAAAAAAGGAAAATTTGTCTATAATAACCCGTTAACGCGCTATACTTAAATACTAAAACAACTCTATACTGCTTGGGAAGGCCTTAATAATACCCCACTTTATAAGCTAGATAGGACTAAACCTATACTCCTAGAATTAAAACTAAAGTATATAATATTAATAAACCCTAAGAAGCTAACAATAGTACCTAAAGCAAGCTTATTTAAGAGTGCTATTTTTACCTAAGAGGAATCTAAGATCTAGCTAGGATTAGAAATTAAAGATAATAATAATGCTGTAGACGTACGCGAGCAGATTTGTGCCCTTATAGCTAGCTAGAAAGCTAATTATCTTAAAGTAAAAAATATATAAGAAACCCTATAAGAGATCCTAAAAAACCTTACGGCCCTATAAAATAGCCTAGCTTTTCCTTCTTAAAGCCCTAGCTAACCTATTTACTCTACTAAATATAATATACTAGGGAGTACGGATATAATAATAAAGTAATTAAAGTCTGTTAAGCTCCCTAACCCCTAACCACTATCTAATAAAATAGATCTTATCTTTAAGAATTAAAGGATCTAAGTATAAAGAAAACACCGCGTTAATAACAACTATTTTGCTTCTAAAGAAGCCAAAATGCTCTACCTCTTTGGTTGAACTATAGGGAATACCTAGCGTTACCTTTAGACTAAGTTTAAGAACGACTCCCCTACCCAGTTTATATCTATTAGCGAGATACTACGGTACCTAGCTATTATCTATATTAACCTAACTAAAGTTAAAAATGCCCGGTATAACTATAATCGCCTAATAATAAAATTAAACTAACCCTTTACTAAATTTTAGACCTAATTCTTATATTTTATAGAAGAAGGCCAGGCTCTCCTTAAAAACTACTAATTAGACCTATACAATAAGCTAATAATCCGGCTATAAGAGAAGATTGCTATAACCTTAGACGGCCTACTAACCTATAAAAAACCCGCAGCTTGTTACCTATTATTAGATTTAGAACTAAAGTAAATTAATATCTACCCTAATTAGCAGAAGCGACCCTATAGTAATTAAAACTTATTACCCACACCTATAGGAGCTAGGGTAGGAAGATAAGCTATAACTGCTCTTATACTAAAAGCGGTTATATTTACGCACTAGCAAGCCTCGCCTAACCAGCTATATACTATACCCTTAACTATTACTTATTACAATACCTTAATTAACCCTACCTTAGCTATATACTATAACTACAATAAAGAGGATTATTTTACCTTATTATGCCTAGAGCTAAAGGATATAGGCGATATTAAGGAGATAGAGGAAGGAGAAACGTCCAATAAGCCGGGAAAAAAAGAACCCTAGGGAAAGATTCCCCCCTAGGGTACCTTATCGATCTTAAAGAGATTAATCTTAGTTAGTTAATAGGTAGAAAACATTTTATAGTTCTATATATAGTATCTTAAAATAGATATAGAGTTAATATAACTGCCCTTATTAACACTAAAGTAAATAGCTTTGCCTTTATAAATACTGCCTATATAAATAATATTGCTAAGTTTCTAAATATAAAAGCCACCTAACTAGAGAAGCCTGTCTAAGTAAAAGACTATAACAGCTAAGCCGGTTAGCTAGTTACCTACGTTTTAAAGTTATATATCGCTTTTAACGGACGACGCTAATATAGTATCCCTTTTTATATCCTAGACCTAGGCTCCTATAATATAATCCTTAACTAAAAATAGATATCCTATTTTAATATTTAGCTAAACGTATAATAAAGATAATTTGTTTAGCCTAAGAATAGACTAAAATTACCGTCCTTTATTAGGTAAATCTAAACTAACTATAAGACACTAGCTACTAATAGGATATCTAGGCCTGTAACTTAGCCTTTACCTAAAAAGACGCCCGCTATAAAGCTATACTAAGCAACAAGATAATTATTATATTGCTTTACCAACTAGATAAGGCTCCAAACTTATATCTTAACAAAATAACGTAGTTTATCTATAATTAGTTTTAGGTAGTTATAAGTAGGTAAATAATTAGTATAGAACTAAAAGCTACTAGCTAGAGTTAGAAGCTAGTAAGAAAGCTTTTATAGGCGTGTATAAAGAAGTTGCTAATAATATATAAGGCTTATTAAGTCGCCTATAAGCAAAGCTAGGAGGATTATACCTTATCCTAGGCCATACTTTTATAATTTACTATTAATTAGCTAGTGTTTATAGATAAATCTAGAGCTAACTCTAAAACAGGTATATAAAAGGCGTCTTAGTTACCAGTAGGAGTTATACTAGTTCTATATACACTATATAATCGTAGTAAGTAGCGAGTTAATATACTACCTGCCTACACTATTAAGGGTATACTAATATTATTAGTATATACTAGCTTAACGAATTTAAATAGCTATAACTACTAGATTAAGCACGTCCTCTTACCTTACTATAATTCTTATCCAGTACTAAGATTAGTAGTCCTTATAAATAACGCAAGCTTCTATTACTTAGCCTATATTAGCTCTCTCTTTAAGCGAGCCGGCGTAAGGCTTATATACTTACCCATATACTTACCCAATTTAAATCCAATTACAGAGTTCTTTAATAAGCTAAAGGAGTTTATTTAATAACACTTTATTATATAGAAGGAGGCGCCGAAGTAATAGGGTAATAGCTTTAATAGCTTTTTAAGTTAGTATATAAAGATTATATAAAGTAAATCTAACAGCGTAAAAGCTTATTTCCGCCATAGCGGGTATATTAGTAGAGGGGAGTAAAATTCTTATTATATAAAGGAAGGCGTAGCTACACTTTAAGCTTATAATATTAAATTTATATAAGAATTACTACCAAAGAGTATATTATAATAGGTGCCTATAAGCAGGCGGATACTTAAGTTAGAAATTTACTACTAGCTAAGCCCTAAGCTCTCTAGATTACTACTGAGTACGCCTCTTAAGCTTTTCCACTCCTTAATATCTACTTATAATCTCTTAGCAATTGCCTCTAAAACGCCTACCTTAATTAGTGTTTTTCTTTACTTATCTAGCTTCTAGTCTCTAATTATCTTTGAATTCTACCACTTAGTAAAAGCAACTTAATAGGTAGCTTTAATATCTTCCTTCTAGGCCTCTAAATCTTCTACCGCCTTCTTATACTACTTAAAATACTCTTATAAATCTGCAAGTTAATTAATACCTTAAGAACGCAATAGAGGAGTAATTAGTAATAACTTTAAGCCTAAAAGCGAGGCTACTAGAGGTATAAATAGGCGCCTATAGTAACTACTAATTAGGTTAATATAGAACTAATTTATAATACCTAAAGTACTTAGTGTAGAGGCCTTAGAGGTAGGCTATTCCTTTTTATTACCTATCTTCCTCTTTAAAAGCTTCTGTATTAAGCTAACTAGAGGAATATATTTAGTAGTAAGGCCTTAATTAATCGCCCAACCCCATTCTCTTACATCCTCCTATATTAGCTTATAGTTGACTTATTAATATACCCAATATTAGTTACCTCTGCAGTTCTTATAATATTGCTATTATTAAGATACCTTAATAAAGCTTATTTTAGAAATTATAGAGGAAGTAGTAATATTACTATCTATAGGCTATAATATTATTAGTAAAGAGCTCTATAAGGGTTCTAAAGCTAATTATAATATTATAAAAGAATGGGTAGGAGTACGAGTAGCTTATTACTTAATTATCTTAATATATTCTAAAGCGAGTTTAACTTTAAACCGCTTAACTAAGCTGCTATCGCAATTGTAACACCCTTTTGCTATCCTTAAGAGTTCTTCTCCTAGATTAATTGTAACGTTTCCTGCCCCAACGTCGCCATTCGGCCAAAAAGACACGGAGTGCTTGCGAACTTGTTCGCAAGCGCGGCGGGATCTAATATATATACTCTTATATTAATCTAATTAATTATACGGCTTATATTAAGTTAGAACGTAGATTTAATAGAGTTTAATTACCCGGTAAGCTTTACGGTAACATTATATAACTTCCTTTAAAAAGTATAGTTAGCGAACTTCTACTATTAAGCCTTATTAATTCTATAATAAACTTTATAATTGTATATTACTAAAAGGCTAAGGTAAGCGTTAGGAAATATATAAGCTAATATAGGAGTTAAGCGACTTGGCTTCGCAATCTTTGCTAATATAAGTAGGTAATATTTAAAGAAGGAGCCTCTGCCTAAAGGCTTTACCATATTTTCCTCCTACTATATTTAAAGCCTTAAAGCTTCCTCCTTCTCCTCCTCCTCCTTCTTTACTTAAACTTTAGATATTAGAGTTTTTAGTAATTAACGCCTTTTAGTATACCGTTAACCTCGTAGTATAGGAGGAGCTATATTTACACGCTGTAGAGCTCTTACTATATTCCGTTCCTACAAGTAGATAAAAATATTAAACTTCCTTATTATTATACTCTTTAGCAGCTACCGGGTCGCTTAGGATCTTATTAAGCTTATCTATGGCAAAATAGGCAGCCTATTATAATACATACTAGGTACTATAGTTAAGCTGCGTATTAAGCTAGCTACTATATATAGGTAGAAGATTTACAACCATACTTATACTTAAGCTCTATATAAAAGGAGGTAGACAACTAATCGCTAAGCAGGTAGGTAACTAAAGGGACTACCTATAGAGGTAGAAGCAGGGCGTTTAGAGCTTATATTAATAAGAGAAAGAAGCTTTATAACACTATAACCTAGAGCAGATATCATAACTTTTAGCAAGGAAGAGGAGTTTAGAATAGCTTTAAAATCGAGCTCAGAGCTCCGAATTCGAGGTAGGCCTTAGCTTAAGCCCTAGCTACGTACTACACCCCTTCCTACTAGCTCTATATAGTAATTTAGCTACAGATATAGCGAAATTAAGTATATATGCTGCGCGTACACAGGGGGGGACACTGGAGGTCATATAGGCTGTAATTGTACCTCTAATATTACCTTAGTAAGCTTAGACTATAGAATCAATTAGCAGATATACGTATATCCGTAAGCGGATATCACTAACCTTTTTTTTATCAAAAAGTTGATTCTATAGTCTAAGAGACTTTTCTAGCATTTCTTAAGCGATCCGACTTTATTTATATATAGAGTAGTTACCTTCTTAAACAAAATTAATCTACTCCACTATAATAGCTATTATCTTAAAAATACCATTAAATTAATCTATAGAAGTAGCTCTATAATTAATTAATATATCTACCTTATTAGCCCCTATAATATTAAGCAGAAAGCGCCGCTAAACGGGTAATATATTAACAATTAAATTGCTTACCCCTTCTATAAATATAATACTAGTTAACTGGCGAACGCCTATTTAAATACTAACTAGAGTATCCGCTAAGTGGATATCGCGCTAGGTAATAAAAGAAGAGAAGCTTAAAGTTATTTTAGAGCATTTACGGGACTAGGGATGGTCCTTTAGTAACCTTTCTTTAGCGTAGCTATAGCTTAATACTAATAAAAGAGAAGGCGTAAAAATAGATAAGGTATAAAAAAAGAGGGCAAAAAAGAAGAAGGTAAAGAGGTTTATTACTACCCATTTAAGAGATAAAGAAATCCGTAATGCGATTATAGAGACTATAGATATCCATTTAGAACTAGTTAATTGTGAGGTGATAAGCTTTGCACTACTTAGCTATATAAACCAAAAGGTAAGCAAGTGACTGGCTTAATGCCAGGTATGGCTATGCGAAACAATATATATAGGCGAGGTGACGAATCACCTAACATTAATGCGGTTATAAATATCCTTTATAAAAAGCTTTATAATCTTTAGCAGAAGACGGTTATCCCTAGCCTATAGAAGTTAGATCTAAAGTTTAAAGACGTTTAACTCTTATAGGGCTATAAGGCAATTAGCTAATATGCCTCTTTACTCTACTAACTAATAGAAGGATTGTTAGTATAGTTAAGAACTAATAAATTATAAAATCTATACCTAGGGCGGGTTATTCTTCTTATATTTATCCTTTTATTAGGCCGCGCTCAAAGCTCTACTAACTATTTTACTTAGCTTTTTAGTCTTTATCTTTAAGGTATAGGTATAAAGTATTAAGTTCTATTACTACTTTATAGACTAGGGCTTATTAACGAATATATAACGCTTAACTATTAAAAGATAAAATTGGCCGAACGCTCTAAGGAAGGTTATAATACCAGCGGCGAATATACTAGCGCTAATGTTATTAAAGACTTACCTCTAATTAATATCCGCTTTTAATAATATCTATATTATATATAATAATTTTAACTACCTTAAGTAAACGCGATATTAGTTAATTGGAGATACTAGTATTTTCTATTTCTATACTACTAAAAAGCTTATCTATGGATCTTATATTCCCCTTAGTAGCCTTTTTTAAAGTATACTATATATTACAGAACACCCCCATAACACCTTATACACATCCACCTATTTCTACTAACTTAGTAACTAGAGACTAACCACAAGATAGCAATCTAATAGCAATCTACGGTAATCTAACAGTAACCTACCGTATTCTGCTATATTCCACCAAGTTTTACTAAGTTCTACTAAATCCTACCAAGTTCTGATAGGACCACTACCCAAATCCTATTCTACTCTATATATATATTAACTAAGCAACTAAGTCTACGATATATACCCTTTCTTCCTATTTTCCTACTGTTAGCGACTTAGTTAATTAAGGCACGAGCACGGCAAGAGGGACGCGCAAGCCTATACAATTGGTAGTCTATAAACGAGGATCTAAAGCTAGAGAAAGGAAAGGAGACGGAGGGCGGCGCCGCTTAACGTTATATACAATCCTCTAGTCACGTAGTAGCAACTGTCTAGAACTATATAAAACTGTCTACGACTATCTGCGACTATCTACGACTATCTACTATAATCTACCAGTTTCCACTAGTGCCGTAACATTACCCCTCCCTTTAAAAAAGCCTGCCCTTAGGCTTTGTAAGTCCGTATTATATCTATAGGGTATTCTTATCTTTATACTTAATAGGTAGCTTATTATCTTTACTATTTTAGCACTCTATCTACTTGTCGAGGTACTTTAGAGGTCTAGGTTCGTTAGGGTAATAACTATAGAATTTCTAAAGCTTATAGGGACTACTTATAAAGTTCTATATAGAGTACTAAGTGGGGTCTAGGTTGTACCCTTTCCAACTAACATAATATTTTAACGTTCCCCTTACAAGCTTATAGGCCAGTATTTCTTTAATTTCCTATTTATTATCGCTATTAACTTAAATCGGTAGGGGAAGTTTATTCTTTTATCCAGGTAATAGGTTATTTACGGCTTTCTATAGTTTATCCGGAGAAAAAAAAGGATAAACTTTAATTAAATTTGGGAGCTTTACTTTATATACGTTGCCTATCTTCTTAAGAACCTTATATTGTCCTGCTATTTAATAGTCTAGCTTATAGCTAGGTCGTTCCGTCTTCTAGTTCTTTATTATAACCCAGACTATATCTCCTACGGCAAAGTCAGGCTCTCGCCTATGCTTATTCGCCTACTATTATATTAATTTTTAAGCCTTTTTTAGATTTGTACGGGTTGCTATTTAGGCTTCTTCTAAGCGCTTAGCGTACTGCTAGGCTTCCTTATAAGATAGTTTTTTATATACTGTCCGGGGTCCTTCTAGTCTTTCCTAGTTAAAGCTTATATAGGGTAAGTAGCCTATTTCTAGCTAGATAGGGGCAAATCCTATAAAGTTATAAGGTAGGGTCGCTTAGGCGTAGTTTATTAGG
>Ga0307515_10017532_pt1 | contig 13033 bp, 1 predicted proteins | sample 17_EM_MG_FD_194513 | JGI IMG/M metagenome (GOLD analysis project Ga0307515, IMG submission 194513) | Populus trichocarpa ectomycorrhiza microbial communities from riparian zone in the Pacific Northwest, United States - 17_EM | ecosystem: Host-associated > Plants > Roots > Unclassified | place...
TAAAATATGTAAATAAAATCATCTAGAGACTTAGTAATGCTGGACTCCAGATCAACATTAATAAGTTTAAGTTTTATGCCACCAAAACAAAATACTTTAGCTTAATTATCTTAACTAACGGCATGACTATAGACCCTAAGAAGGTGCAGGCCTTATAGAAATGGAAGGACCCGACGTCAGTTAAGGAACTATAGCAATTTCTTAGCTTTGCGAACTTCTATTAATAATTTATCTAAGGCTTTTCTAAGGTAGTTAAGCCCATAACTAGGCTACTAAAGAAAAGCACTAGCTAGTTATGGGGCCCTAATTAAGTATAGGCGTTCTAGACCCTAAAAACAGCGTTCACCATAGCACCGGTTTTAGCATACTATAACTATATAAAGAAGACTATAGTAGAGACAGACGCCTCGAACTAGGCTTTAGGAGGAGTGCTTTATTAAGCTAGCGAAGATGGTAAACTTAAGCTAGTTGCATTCTTCTCTGCTAAATACTTCGCCCCTAAATATAACTATAAGATATATAATAAAGAGCTCCTAGTAATTATAAAAGCACTAGAAGAATAGCGCCCTAAACTATAAGGAACTAAGCAACTATTTAAGATTATCACGGACTATAAAAACCTCTAGACTTTTATAACAATGAAACAACTAAACTAGCGCTAAGTCTGTTAGGCTGAGTTCCTCTCTTAGTTTAACTTTGTTATTACCTATAGGCCTAGCACTAAAGCCACAATCCTAGACGCTCTTAGCCGCCTCCTAGGCGTAGTACCTGCTAATACTAGTAACGAACGTCTATAATACCGAGACCGCGTTATCTTACCACCGAAAAAAGTCGACCCCGCTATCTTAGAAGAGCTGCTAAGCGAATCCTAAGACTAGAGCGTTAAAGACTTTATTGCAGTAATAGACCTAAAGCCTAAGAAAAAACCCCTTAAGGAGCTTATTAAGAATGCCTATAAGGAGAATGAACTTACTAGGGATATACTGGCTGCGTTACGCGAACAGGAAGGCTATAAAGTACGCCGTTGGCCCAAGCAGATTAGAAAGTTACTCCGCTGTAATAAATCCAAATGTTTAATTGTTAACGGCCTGATCTACTATAGGAATTAAGTATTTATCCCTAATTTACCTAAACTCTAACTAGAAGTTATACACCGTATGTATAGTTTAGGTCCTGCGGGCCACCTAGGCCGCGTTAAGATACTAGACCTCCTTAATTAAACCTATTAGTGGCTAGGTATTTTATAGTTTACAGCTACCTTTATAAAAGACTGCGCTCTCTACTTCCGCATAAAGACCCTACGCTTAGCACCGCCTAGTTTCCTAAAACTACTAGAACTACCAGTCCGCCTATAGACTAATATCTCTATTAACCACGTCGTTGACCTACCTAAGTGCCTTTATAATGGTAAAACATATAAACACATCTTTATTATTATTAACCGCCTAATAAAGATAAGACACTTTATCCCTATTACCAGCCTAGATATAGAGGAGCTTATTAAAGCATTTATTTACACTATTTATAAGTTATACGGCGCCCTAAGTACCATTATCTCTAATAGAGGCTCTTTATTCGTTTCTGACTTCTAGCGCCGCCTAAACCAGCGCCTAAAAGTAATTCTAAGCCCTAGTTTCGCATGGCACCCTAAAATAAATAGCTAGACTAAGATTATTAACGTAGTAATGAACAAGTATCTACGCGCTTTTGTGAGCTTCACCTAAGATAACTGGGTAGATTGGCTCCCCCTTGCTAAGTTTACTATAAATAACCAGGTTAACAAAACTATAGGAATCTCACCGTTCTTTACTAACTATAGCTATAACCTACGTTTGGGCATTAAACCAGCAGGCCCCTAGCTATTAGCTCTGTCCGTATATATAAAGAAGGAGTACCTATAAGCTAATGCTATTACTAACCGCTTTAAGCGTATCCTAACTCAGCTTAAGGCACTAGCTTATATCTCCTAGCAACGCTATAAAGATAACGCTAATATAAAACGGGATAAAAGTATAATATTTAAAAAAGATAACATGGTTATGGTTAGCCTTAAAAACATAAAGACTAACCGGCCTAAGAGGAAATGGGATAACAACTAGGATGGACCCTAGCCCGTCTTAGCTGCCTATAGAGGGGTAGTTATAGTGGACCTCCTAGACCACATTCGTGTTAATAAGTCTTTTTATACTTTAAAAGTCCGCCTTTAGTTCCCTAAAGAGATCCCTAGCTAAGTATACATTAACAAAGAGGAACGTTATAATATCGCAAGTAGGATAGCTAAAAGAGATAATAACGGCAATATTACAGATAAGTAGGAATTTAAGAAAATCCTTAATGTATATAATAAATAAAGGGACGAGCACGGCTTAACGTATTGTATTAAGTGGAAATATTATAATAAGAAAACCTAGGAACCTAAAAAGTCCCTAAAAGGGTGCGAGCGCGTACTACTAAAGTTCTATAAATAACACCCTAAGAAGCCCGGACCCCTAGACTGGGTATAAGATAAGAGAGACTCGCCACGCCGAGGCCGTGGACGACAACTATGATAATTTAGAGAAGTTAAGATCTTATAGAACTTCGACCGGCGGTTAAAGTTGTTTAATTAGTTAGATTCTTGCTAAGAACGCCGCGCCTAATTAATTTAGGTAGCGGTGTGGAGTTCTGCTAACGCTATCTATTAAGTTAGCTAATTAGGATTTTCCGTCCCCTATAACCGCAATTTACTATTATGTAATGGCAATCTAACGGTAATTTGCTAGTACTATAACATTCTATTTTAGAGTTACTTATTTAGTTTAGGGACTAAACCTTCTAGGGGAGGGGAGTACTATTACGGCACTGATCTGTCTTATACTGTTTCCTACTATTAGCTGGCCCACTACTAGCGCCTTGGCGGCTGGCCCTACTATTTATATATAATACCCCTTTCACCCCTTCTCCCCTTTATACCACAACGTAGTTATTCAGTCTACTTTATTGCAGCACTGTGACAGCTAGCGCTTTTATGCTTATTAGGAATAACAACAGCAACCTTAGTAGCTATAGGTAGATTTTTACGGCGCCAATTAGCGCCCGCCTTAACAATTAGCTATATTTATAGGTTTAGAATAATCCATAACGGAGTAGACGTAGCTTATACCTACGCCTACGCCTAAAGCCATTCTACGGCGGTTTGGTATAAGGTAATAAAAGAATTACCAATCTTATATAGCATATTAATAAAACGCCGTAAAACGTCCGTATTAAGCTACGGATTAGTCTATAAACGGATATCGGTAGCGTAGGCGGGGTTATAAAAGTAAAGCTAAGCATATTAAGGTATAGCTCTAAAGGGAGCTTCTATAGGCCTAGTAAGGTGGTATAGTTCGCTATAAATCTAGAAACAATTAATACCGGCTAAAGTAGCGCCACAGTTAGTAACAGTGCAGTTAACGGAGGTAAAAGCTAAAGCTATATTATATAAATAGAGCTAGTCCCAAAACGTACGGGCAAAGCATTCCTGGGACTACAGTAGGGTCTATAAATACTACGGCGGAGGTCTAAACAAAGGTAGGATAACATCACCTTGCTTACAGCAGCTCTTAAAGCGAGGCTATTTAGCCTATATAGAACTAATCCGTTTATCTATCTAGTGTAAAGCTTAGCAGTAATTATAGGCCGTATTTATAGGCCTAATATCTAACTAGTCCATAATAGGGCGGACGGTAGTAATAGCGGCCATACTTATAGGCCTAATATCTAACTAGTCCGTAATAGGGCGGGCTATAGTAGGTCGCGGCTGGATTGATACAGGCGGTATAAGGAGGCAGGAAGTAGAGGAAGAAGCAGCAGCGGAAGCAGCAGCGGAAGCAGTAGCGGAAGCAGCAGTGGAAATAGCGGCGGAAGCAGCGGCAGGCTGCCAAAGGTCCGCTAAAGATCATCAGGGCTACCCCTTTCTTTTCTCCTATATATATAGAGTTAGAAAGGCAGTTAAAAAAAAGGGAAAAAAGTATTAACCTTATAAGGTTTACAGGTCTTATACGGAGCTCCAAGACGGTTCGTTGCAAAGTTAGCGGAAGAGCAATACTGCCTACAGACAGTATAAAATGGACAATTAAAAGGCATTTAGGCGGTATTTAGGCGGTAATATAGGTAGGGAATAGTAACTAGGGCAGTAAATATAGAGAGCGGTAATAAGGGGTGGAAAAAGGGTTAAAAATTTTTAATGGGGTAGCACGTGAGGAATTAGGTGACCAGTATTTTTTATAGCAACCAATTAAAAACCGCCAAGGCCCTTTAAACAGTTCTATATAGATGTATTCAAGGAGTCTATAAGACGTTACGCGATCGATCGTAAGGGTTAAGGGCGTAAGGAGGTAATATACCTACGCGTAGCTAATATAAGCTATACGCGAGGTATACGCGAGAGCACGGGGCTCTCCTATAGAGGCCCCTACGGTAGAGTTCTGTAACAATCCCTTTATATATATATATTGTCTACTAATCTAATTCCCTTTACTGTATAGTTACTTTAACTATCTTTAGTTTCTGGCGAAATAACCTTATTTTCCGTAATTTATATAAGCTTCTTCCTTAAACTATTTTTCTTACTATAGAGTCCACCTAAACGTCTTTTACTACTACTAAGATCCCTAGTTTAGTCTCTACTTCTTAGACCTTTAATTACTTAATCCTTATTCTCTAGGTTTCTATAATTATTTACTTCTATACTCTTTAATACCGCTTAGGTCTATTTGCTCTAGTCTACTATTTTATAGTTTTTAACTTAGTTAATGCGTGTTTTACGCCTTATATAACTATAGAACTCTATTTTAACCCTTTTTAGTTTATTCTCGTTAATAAATCCTATTATTAATCTTAATTACTTAATTTATTAGTTCTCTAAGTATATCCGCATCTTCTATTAGGATAATTACGTCCTAGACTTATGCCTTAAGTCCCTATTTATACTATACTATAAGCGCCTTATTATTTCACTTAACCTATATAGCTAGTGTTTAAAACTATATTATATACTTAATTACTAAGGTTCGCTATACTAAGTTTTAAAGCTTCTATTCTGCTATAGTTATCGCCTTTAAGTCTCTAAATATCTATATTAGTTAGCTTATAAACCCATTCCAGCTTAAAAACGTATATTTAACCTCTAGGTTAATAGTTATATCCCTATACGCCTATACCTTAGTAAGGTAGGGTTTAAACTACTTAAGTGCCCTTCTTAATAAGAATAGTCCTGCGTAGATTACTTGGTCCATAAGTATAGTAAGCTTTACTCCCTCTTATATTACCTTAAATTGCATTTATACTAAAAATCCTTTAAGCTTTAATTTTTCTCCTAAGAATCGCTTAACTAATAGTAACTTAACCTTTACTGCTCCAATTCCGTTAATTTATTCCTTAAGTATTTAATTATTATCTATTAATTAATTAACTATTTCCTGTAACTAACCTGCCGTAACTAGCTGCGAATCTATATCCTATATATTGGTGTCTCTACTTATTCCTAAAGTAATTACTACTATTAACGGCGTTATAACTAGTGTGACGGTGCTGGTGCGCGTTACCTACCACATTTAACCAATCAGGATTTTCCATACCCGGTATGGAAAATCACTATTAGCTCGCTTACCACTAGCGCCTTAGCGGCCCTCGCGATATGTCTACCTACTACCCCTAAACAATTCTCCTTCTTCTTCTCCTTAGCTTAGTATCTTTACTAGATAGCAATCCATAAGCTTTAGTTTAGAGGCATTTATACGAGCCGTTACATTATACTAAGCTCTCCTTACACTGCCTAGGAAGGCCTTAATAATATCTTACCCCTAAAAAAGAGAAGATCTTTATCTATAACGACGCGTTAACACGCTATACTTAGACATCTAAACAACTCTATACTGCCTACGAAGGCCTTAATAATACCCCACTTTGCGAGCTAGATAAAACTGGACCTATACCCCCCGGAATTAAAACCGAATCATATGATTCCGACGAACCCTAGGAAGCTAATAATGGCACCTAAAGCGAGCTTATCTAAAAGAGCTGCCCCAACCCAAGAAGAACACGAGATTTAATTGGGATTTAAAATTAAAGATAATAATAACATTATGGACGTATATAAGCAGATTCGTGCCCTAACGGCCAATTAAGAAGCTAGCCGTCTCTAAGCTTAAAGTATATAGGAGACCCTATAAGAGATCCTAAATAGCCTTACAGCTCTTTAAAGCAGCTTAGCTCCCCCTTTTAGAAGTCCTAGTTAACCTATCTACTTAACTAAGAATAATATACTAGGGAGTACGGAAATAATAATAAAGTAATTAAAGTCCGTTAAGCTCCCTAACCCCTAACCACTGTCTAATGGGATAGACTCTACCTTTAAGAATTAGAGGATTTAAATATAAGGAAAGCTCTACGTTAACTACGACTATTTCCTTTCTAAAGAAGCTAAGATGCTTTACCTCTTTAGTTAAACTACTGGGGACGCCTAAAAGCACCTCCAAGCCAAGTTTGAGGACGAGTTACCTATTCGGTTTATATCCGTTAATAAGATACTATAGCACCTAGCAGCTATCTACGTAAACCCGAACAAAGTACGCGACGCTAGGTATAACTATAATCGCCTAATAATAAGACTGAATTAATCCTTTGCCGAGTTCTAGACCTAATTCCTATACCTAGTAGGCGAAGGCCAGGTCCCCCTTAAAAACTATTAATTGGACCTATATAACAAACTAACGGTTTAATTATAAGAGAAGATTGCGGTAGCCCTAGACGACCTACTAACCTACTAAAGACTTATAGCCCGTTATTTGTTATTAGATTTAAAACTACAGTAAATTAATGCCCGCACCGATCGGTAGAAGAAATCCTATAGTAATTAAAAACCGATAATTATACCTACTAGGGCTGGCACTGGAAAACTAGTGGAAAGTACCCCTATACCTAAGGTAGGTATAACTGCCCTTTAGCGGGCCTCTCCTGATTAACCATGTGCTACACCCCTAATTAATACCCACCGTAACACCCCGATCGACCCTACTATAGCCACGTGCTTTAACTGCGGAAAAGATAGATACTTTGTCTTATCTTGCCCGAAGCCAAAAGATATAGGCGATATTAAGGAGATAGAGAAAGGAGAAACGTCCGACAAGTTAGGAAAAAAAGAACCCTAGGGAAAGACTCCCCCCTAGGGTACCCTATTGATCTCAAAGAGATTAATTTAAGTTAGTTAATGGGTGGAAAATACTTTATAGTTCCATGTATAGTATCTTAAAATGTATATAAAGTTAATATAACCGCCCTTATTAACACTAGAGCAAATAGCTTTGCCTTTATAGATACTACCTATACAACTAACGTTGCTAGGTTCCTAAATGTAAAAGCTACCTAGCTAGAGAAGCCTATTTAAGTAAAAGGCTATAACGGCTAAGCCGGTAAGCCGGTTACCTATATATTAAAGTTATATATTTCCCTTAATAGACGACGCCTATATAGTATACCCTTCTGCATTCTAGACCTAGGTTCCTATAATATAATCCTTAGTTAGAAGTAGATGTTCTATTTTAATATCTAGCTAAACGTTTAATAAAGGCAGCTTATTTAGCCGAAGGATAGACTAAAATTACCCTCCTTTATTAAAGAGATCTAAACTAACCATAGGACATTAGCCGTAGAGGCGGATCCTACCTATAAGTAGGATATTAGGGACCGGGACCTAGCCTTCGTATAGGAAGACGCCTATCGCGAAGCTGGTAAGAACCCTATGCTAATAAAGATACTCTCCCGTAGTGCTATAGTTAAAGAGGACTCTATATATAGAAGCGGAATAGATAGTAATATAGAAGTCGCCTAAGTTACGGAGATCCGACCTATATAGAAAAGGACTTACTAATAGGATACAAGAGATAGCCTCTGAAAGATATAGTAGGAGCTAAAGAGAGGAACGAGAAGGTTAATACCCTAGAAGCCTCGGAAATTATATACACCCCTACTATTACGTAACCCCCCTACGTTAGATATTGCGGCTACTAGTACTATAGGGTTCCACTTTAATATATACCAGAAGGACAATAAGGTTTTTACGACTAGCTTATACAAAATTAACTGGATTATTAACGAGAAGGAAGAGGGGCTAGCTAAGGAAAGTAATGAGGAGCTGGTTAAGCGCCTCCTTTCGACCTACCTCTTAAGCCATAGAGACGCGTTCTTAAAAGCAGCTTTAAATATACTACCCCCCTACCGAACGTATAATTATAAGATTTAATTAGAAGCTAATAACTCGCTAGGATATAGCCCCCTCTACTAATAATTAACGGACAAGCTAAAGGTAATAAAGTAGTACTTAATTAATAACCTTAATAAAGGGTTTATTAAGCCTAGCTAAGCCCCTTTTACTTCCCCTATTCTATTTATAAAAAAGCCTAATAGAGGCCTTTGTTTTTATATTAACTATTAAAAGCTAAACGCTATTACTTAAAAGGATTAGTATCCTATTCCTTTAATTAACGAGACCCTTATATGTCTAAGCTAGGTAAAGATCTTTACTAAACTTAATATCCGCCAAGCTTTCTACTAAATTAGGATAAACCCTATATCTAAAGATTTAATAACGTTCTATACCCGTTATGGATCCTATAAATATAAAGTCCTTCCTTTTAGGTTAATAAATGGGCCGGCTATATACCAAAGGTATATAAATAATATCCTTTTTAACTACTTTAACGAGTTCTATATGGCATACCTAGATAATATCCTTATATACTTAGATAACAAACTTAAGCATAAAGTTTATATTAAGAAGGTCCTAGAGAGATTACGGAACGCGGGCTTATAAGTTAATATTAAGAAATATAAATTCGGGGTAAAATGTATAAAGTACTTTGGGTTTATTGTAAGTACGAATAGAATTAAAGTTAACCCTAAGAAGGTTAAAGCAATCCGTAGCTGGAAGCCCCCTTATACTATAAAGGGGATCTAGTCCTTCCTTAGCTTTTATAATTTTTATTACTAGTTTATCCGTAATTATAGAGTTATAGTAAAGCCTCTTATATAACTTACCTAGAAAGATACGCCTTTTATATTTAATAATAACTGTATAAAGGCCTTTAGAGAGTTAAAGAATTGGCTTATCTCTTCTCTAATCCTGCGTTATTATAACCCAGATCTTAAATTAATACTAAAAACAGACGCTTCTAATAGAGTTATAGCGGGAGTCCTATTACAGTTATATCCGGACAGCAAATAGTACCCTATTGTTTTCTTCTTAAAGATAATAGACCCGGCTAAGTGTAACTATAAAGTATATAATAAAGAAATACTAGCTATTATTTAATTGTTATCCTAATGGCGCGCGGAGCTTAAAGGCACAAACTCTTAGATTAAGGTCTATACTAATTATAAAGCCTTAAAGTATTTTATAATAATAGAGCAGCTTACTGGCTAATAGGCTTAACAAGCTAAAATACTCTCTTAATTCTTCTTTATAATTATATACCGCCTAGGTATATAAAACTCTAAGGCTAATACTTTAACCTAGAGAGAATAGGATATAGGCCCCTAGGACGAGCTAAAGGCGCAATATTAGATACACGCTCTCCTCTATCCTAAATAGCTTAACCTACGCATCCTTAAGGAACTAAGCTCTAAAGAGAATAAGCTAGCACCTATAGAAGGAGAGTTCTTAGATAAGCTAATGGGATTAGTTAACCGCATCTTAACCATAAACCGTATAGTTAAATCCCTAAAGGCCCTCCGCGACTAGGCCTTAAAAGGTAACCCTAATTTAGAAATAGAAGGACTGCTCTTATACTAAGAACAGCTTATAGTTCTAAATATTAATAACCTATAGACAGAGCTAATCCGTAAAGCCCACTATTAAGTTTTAACGGCGCACCCTAGTTAGGATAAGACCCACTAACTACTAGCGCCCCATTACTATTAGTGAGGACTCCTATCTAATATAAAACAATTTATTAGAAACTGCTACGCCTATAAACGCGCGGATGCCCCTAGGGATTAAACTCCTAGGTAGTTACGTCCATTGCTAGTTCTAAAACGCCCTTAGCGACATATTATAATAGACTTTAAGTTATTTCTAAAGGACGCCTACGGCCACGACGCGGCCTTTATAGTAATTAACCGACTATATAAGCAATTTATCTCCCTCCTTTGCTTTAAGACTATAACTATAAAAGATATGGCTTGCCTTTACGTTAATAATATCTATTAATTCTATAGCGCTCCCAAATTAATTAACTTTAACTATAGTCCCTAGTTTATATTAGACTTCTAGAATAAATTCTGCCGTATCCTTAGGATTAAGATTAAGCTCTTTACCGTATTTTACCCTTAGACTAACGGCTAAACTAAGATTATAAACCAGTACCTTAACTAGCGACTATATCCCTTTATAAACTACTATTAGGACAACTAGTCGGAATTACTACCTATAATAGACTACGCGCAGCTTACGCTCCCCTATAATAGCATAGGGATATCACTATTTAAACTGCTTAACGGGTACGCACTAAAAACGTCCTTTAATTAGAATAGGCCTACCGAACCCACTACGGCTCGCGAACGCCTTAGCTATAAAGAGGCCTAGGTATTTACCGAGAGAATGTACGGGGCCTAGGAGACTACTTAAATAATTATAAAAAAGGCATAAGAGAAGAAAGAGGCCGACGTAAATTAGTATTATCGCGAAGTAGACTTCTAAGTAGGAGATAGGGTATAAATATTAATAAAGAACTGGAAAACCTAGAGGCTAAGCCGCAAGTTAGACTACTAAATGGCTGGTCTATATAAGATTTTAGAGAAGGTAGAACACTCCTTTAGGGTCAAACTACTAGATTTAATGAAGATCCACCCTGTTTTCTCCCTAAACCGATTATAAAAGGCTGCAAACAACCCACTACCTAGACAGTATAACAACCCTCCGCCGCCAATTTAGATTATAGAGGATAAGGAATAGGAAGTTAAAGAGATCCTAGCAGTTAAGAAGGTCCGTAGTATCTTAAAATACTATGCAAGCTGGGTTGGCCATAATAAGGACCTAGAACGGTATCCTATATCTAATTTTAAGTACTCCCCCTATAAACTATAAGACTTCTACCTAGCCTACCTAGACCTCCCCGGACCACTAAGCAAGTTAAATAGCTAGATTAAATGCTAGGAAGAAGGGTTAGATAATTATAATAATTTAGACAACAATAAGGAACTTAGATAACGCCTAAGGGCAGGCTTTTTTAAGAGGGGGGGGTGATATAACGGTGCTGGTGCACGTCACCTGCCACATTCAACCAATTAGGATTTTCCATGCCCGGCATGGAAAATCGCTATTGGCTTGCTTACCACTAGCGCCTTGGCGGCCCTCGCGATATGTCTACCTACTGCCCCTAAACGATTCTCCTTCTTCTTCTCCTTAGCTTAGTATCTTTACTAGATAGTAATCCACAAGCTTCGGTTTAGAGGCATTTATACAAGCCGTCACAACTAGTGCTTTTAGTAACATATTATTTAACTTTATTAATACTATAATTAGGTAGTAAATGTATAACAAAGCCTTATAGTAGGAACTACGGTAAACTTATTAATGGGCTAGGTATATAGGTAAATAAGAAGTTAATAATATAATAATAATCAGCAGAGCAGGTTGCCTAATAAATTAACTTTAATTATATTCTAAGATTTACTATAAAGAAGAGAACTATCTAGGTAGGGACTGTAGTCCTTTAAATATACAATACTGCGCCTAAGAAATGTACTAAGTATATTAGTATATTAGTAGGTTAGTACGTCGCGTTTCTATATTCCCATATTCCTACGTTTTAAACTTATAACGTAACTAGCTATATAACTCGTTACCCCTTATCCTATAACTTAATTGGTTCTAGCGCCTCCTATACTATCTTAACTAACCTATTTATATCTCTTCTTAGTAGTCGTACTACTGCCGATATAAGGTCCGTAATAATAAATATAGGAAAATGCTAAAATACTAGGCGTTGTCTAGTTTATACTACTATATACCTCCCCTACTAAGAACGTTATCCCCTAACGTTCTATACTATAGAAGTATAGCAAAAGTAGAATAGAAAAAGGAAAGAATATCTCTAAAAGAACGTAGGTAACCTTATTCTTAGCTCTTTAATAAAACTACTCTATAGTGTTCTTCTATTACCTATAGCTAAGATCCAATTAAAGGGTTATCTATATAGGTATATAATCTGCAGTTAATGCTTATATATTTTCTAGCCTATAAAACGCTAGCCGGTCTATAAGTACTTATTATATAAATATTAGGTCGATTATACTCTCTCTGCAATATATATATCTAATTCCCTTATCCTTAGGGCAGCCCCTAATATTATAGGTATTAGTATACTATCCCATGCGCCGTTGAGAAAGGCGTACGCACAAGCGAACCAATCAGAGTCTCTAGATTGAATCGTGTCTTCGCGAAATGAGCCGTGAATTTAATCAATAAATTAAGGCTCTAAATCATTATAATAAAGCTCAAACTTGATATATAACTGACTCTATCATGTCCTAATTAGGCTGAGGTATTCCTACTAGCAAGTCCTTCTTTGTAGAGGGGTATATTGCATAGAGCACAGCCGAATTAAGTCCCTGGAGGAGCGTGTAAAAGTTTTAGTGTTCGCGCACGGGCCTCTTTTAGCGTACGCCTTAACAGCGCATAGAATAAGGGGTATTTTATCCCTTACTTAGGTATATCGCCTAAAGGCTACTTAGGGGTAGCTAAGGCCTAGCTAAAGGCTAGGCTTAGTACCTCCTTATAAGCACCTTAGGCTTATAGCCCTTCTCTCCTTATTAGTTTGTCTCTATATTAGGGTATTACTATACTTACTCTTTACTATATTGTCCTTTTTTAACATGCGGAGAGTTGGTCCCCTAACTTAAATTTTGACCCGAGTTTTATAAGCCAATTAATTAACCCAAAGCTTTAATTTAGAGCTTTATTATATAGACTTTAATTAATATATATAGAGATAAGGTTTTCCAGGGGGAGACC